>Ga0209610_1000251_pt1 | contig 27801 bp, 27 predicted proteins | sample LakKivw275mmetaG_FD_184137 | JGI IMG/M metagenome (GOLD analysis project Ga0209610, IMG submission 184137) | Anoxic lake water microbial communities from Lake Kivu, Rwanda to study Microbial Dark Matter (Phase II) - Lake Kivu water 275m metaG... | ecosystem: Environmental > Aquatic > Freshwater...
GTCTGTATCCACTTCTCAGCCTGATAGGTCCGGCGCACGCCAGGAGGATGATCATGACCTGCGACCGGATTCCCGCTCGCGAGGCCAGGGACATCGGACTCGTGCACGATGTGGTTGCTCCTGACCAGCTCATGACGGCGGCATCGCAGCTCGTGGACAAGCTATCCACGAAGGGACCGACTGCGCTTCGACTCGTGAAGCGCATGATCAATGCCGCGACGGTCGCCCAGTTCGCCGACCTCGCTGCCATGGAACCGGAGCTCGTGCAGGCCTTCTACACGGCCACCGGCGATGCCGTCGAGGGGATGAGCGCATACAGGGAGAAGCGCAAGCCGCGCTTCAAGCTGGAGACGGACTGAGCGGCATGGGGCGAGTCGACGACTGTCCCAGCGTCTTGCCGGGGCCCCGTCGTGAGTCATCAGGTTCCGGCGACAGCCCCGTGCTGGTGAGGCGGGATGGCGAGGTCGCGGTACTCCTGCTGAATCGTCCCGGACGTCGCAACGCGCTCAGCCGTGAGATGCTGGTTGCGCTGGGCGAGGTCCTTGCAGGGCTCAAGACTGACGAGCGAGCGAAGGCGGTGGTGCTCACCGGAGAGGGAAGCGCGTTCTGCGCCGGCGTCGACATAAGTCCGAAGGGTCGGCGGGACTTCTACCTGCCGCCACAGCAGAACGAGCGGCTCTACCAGGAACACGGCCAGGGCATCATTCGAGCGCTCCGGTGCCTGCCTCAGATTACTCTTGCAGCGGTCAATGGTCCCGCTATTGGTTGGGGCGCCTGCCTCGCCACCTGTTGCGACTTCAGGATCGTCGCCGACACCGCCCGTTTCCGCATTCCTGAGATAGGGCTGGGCATGTACTACGACGTCGGGTGTCTATGGGGATTGCTGTCGCTTGTTGGCCCGGCGCGCGCCAGGACGATGGTGATGCTCGGGGAGGACGTGGGAGCCCGGGAGGCAATCCTGAACGGGCTGGCGGAGCGCGCCGCCGCACCGGATGCGTTGCTTAGAGAGGCGGTGGGACTATGCCGGTCGCTGCTGGACCGGGGCGCCGGCAGTCCGCGCGTGACGAAGATGCTTCTCAGGGCCGCGACCACCGCGCGGATGCGTCGGCTGGCGCTTCTGGAGGTGGAGGCGACCACCGCATTCTATGCCAGCGGCTCCGATCGTGCCGAGGGCCTCGCCTCATTCCGCGAGGGACGCCCGCCCCTGTTTTCACGGGAGTGTGAAACCGGTACACTTACTGGCGCACCCTACTGTATTCAAGGAGGAGATGTACATGGACTTCCATCTGACTGAAGCCGAGCAGATGCTGCAGGCAACGGCGCGAGAATTTGCCAGGAACGAGATTGAACCCGTGGCGGATGCGGTCGACAAGGCCGAGGTCTTTGCCATGGACAACTTCAAGAAGCTTGCCGGGGTGGGCTTCACCGGCCTTGCCGTTCCTGCCGAGTACGGCGGCAGTGGCGGCGACATCATGTCGCTCTCCATCGTCATGGAGGAACTCGCCCGCGCGTGCGCTTCGACCTGCGACATCGTTGATGCGCACATCAGCCTCTGCATGCGCCCGATTCTACTCTACGGTACGGAGGAGCAGAAGAAGAAGTACCTCCCTGCGCTTTGCGCCGGAGAGAAAGTCGGAGCCTTCGCCATCACCGAGGCGGAAGCGGGGAGCGACATCGCCAATATCAAGACGACGGCTGTTCGCGACGGCGGCGATTACATCCTCAACGGCTCCAAACTCTTCATCACGAACGGCCCGGCGTGCGATACGATCGTCGTGTTCGCCGGCATCCCCGAACTCGCACCTCGCGGTATGACGGCCTTCATCGTTGAAGCGACGATGCCCGGCTTCAGCCGTGGCCCGCAGTACCAGAAGGTCGGCATGAAGGGCGCGACCAACGCCGAGCTCGTCTTCGACAACGTGCGGGTTCCGGGAGCCAACCGGCTGGGCGATGAGGGCAAGGGCATGAAGATCTGCCTTGGTACCCTGGACGAAGGGCGCATCGGCATTGCCTGTCAGGCTGTCGGCATCGCACAGGCCGTGCTGGACCGCTGCGTCGAGTACGCCAAGGAGAGGAAGCAGTTCGGCAAGCCCATCGCCGAGAACCAGGCCATCCAGTGGATGCTTGTTGACATGGCCTGTCAGGTCGAGACCGCCCGCCTGCTCATGTACAAGGCGGCGAAGATAATGGACGAGGGCGGCAATGCCGTGAAGGCGGCCGCGATGGCCAAGCTGGTTGCGACCGATGCCTGCATGGATATCGCAGTCAAGGGTATCCAGATCTTCGGCGGCTACGGGTACATGATGGATTCTCCGATGCAGCGCTACTTCCGGGACGCGAAGCTGACGCAGATCTACGAGGGAACTTCAGAGGTCCAGCGGATGGTTATTGCGCGGGACCTGCTGCGCTAGCCGTTGTTCTGATCAAGTTGAGCCTCCTCCGGACGGCAGCTCGAACAGAGTCTGCCCCGGAGGAGGACTCGGCGGCATCCGTTGCCTCGCCTGCTTGTGCGGGCTTGAGCTTACCACGCGACATCGAATGGAGGCAGAACACCATGAAGACACGACAGGAGTACATCGACAGCCTTCGGCGCCTCAACCTCGAGGTGTACATGTTCGGCGAGCGGCTGACCAACATCGTCGACCATCCTATCGTTGTCCCGTCGATGAACGCCGTGGCAGCCTCGTACGAGCTCGCTCAGGGCGATATCATGACTGCGACCTCGCACCTGACCGGCAAGCGCATCAACCGCTTCACGCACATTCACCAGAGCACCGGAGATCTCGTCAAGAAGTCCAGGATGGAGAGACTGATGGGGGCGCACACCGGCACATGCTTCCAGCGCTGCGCCGGCATGGACGCCCTGAATACGCTTTCCGTTGTGACCTACGACATAGACCGAAAGCACGGCACCCACTACAACGAGAGATTCCTCAAGTTCCTTCGCTACGTGCAGGATGAAGACCTCGTGTGTGATGCTGCGATGACGGACGCGAAGGGTGACCGGCGTCTCAGACCAGCCGACCAGGCCGACCCGGACATGTATACCCACATCGTCCGCACGGACGAGAAAGGTATCATCGTGAGGGGAGCCAAGCTGCACCAGACGGGCGCCCTCAACTCACACGAGATCATCGTGGTGCCTACCCGCGCCATGCGGGAGGAAGACCGGGACTACGCGGTCTCGTTCGCCGTCCCGAGCGACACGAAGGGCATCGTCTACATCTACGGCCGTCAGCCGAGCGATACCCGAAAGCTCGAGGGGAAGACGTACGACGTTGGCAACCTATACTACGGCGGGCACGAATGCCTGGTCGTCTTCGACGACGTGTTCGTCCCGTGGGAGCGCGTCTTCATGTGCCGCGAGCACGAGTTTGCCGGCGAGCTTGTCGAGAAGTTCGCGTCGTACCACCGCCAGAGCTACGCCTGTAAGGCAGGAATGGGAGACGTCATCATCGGCGCGACCCAGACCATTGCGGAGTACAACGGCATCGCCGATGCGCCTCACGTCAAGGATAAGATCGTTGAGATGAACCACCTCAACGAGACCATCTTCTGCTGCAGCCTCGCCTGCGCATACGAGGGTGCTGCCGAGCCGTCAGGGACGTTCTACGTCAATCCCCTCATGGCGAACATAACGAAGCTCCACGTCACCCGGGTGCCGTACGAGCTCGCCCGCATGGCGCAGGAGATCGCCGGTGGCGTGGTGGTCACTGTGCCCTCGGAGAAGGACTTCCGGGATCCGCGAGTCGGCAGATTCGTGGACAAGTACATGAAGGGAGTCGCGGATGTGCCGGCGGAGAAGCGCATGCGCGTGCTCCGGCTCATCGAGAGCCTGACCCTGGGACTCGGCGCCGCCTGCTACCTTCCGGAGTCGATGCATGGAGCCGGCTCTCCCCAGGCGCAGCGCATCATGATTGCCCGGCAGGTCAATCTCGGCGTGAAGCAGAGGGCTGCTCAGAGGCTGTGCGGGATCGAGTGAAGCGCCGGCCCTAGGGATTGCCGGAGACCTGCTCGATGAGCTTCAGAACGGCTGCCGCCTGCTCTATGGAGTTGTCGTACGCGAAGTCGAACTCGGGCGCGTGGCGCATCCGGAGGTTCGTCGCGACGGTCTTGCGGATGAAGCCGGAGGCTGCCCTGAAGCCCGCAAGAGCCTGCTCCCTGCTGGCCTCGTCTCCCATGACGCTCACCGAAACGTGAACGTGGCGGAGGTCATCGCTGATCGACACCGCCGTTACGGAAATCAGGCTCGAAAGCCGGGGATCGTTGATCTCCTTCTCGAGCAGCCGGCTGATCTCCTGCTGAATAGCCCGGTTGAGGCGTTCCGTTCTTCTGGACACGTCACCACCCTTCCTGGCTTTCCCCGCCGAAACGGGGATCGAGGGCTACAGTGCTACGTGGACTTCTCTCTGCGATAAAGCTCGATGATGTCGCCCACCTGCGTGTCGCCGAACGGCTCTAGTCCGACGCCGCACTCCAGTCCGGCACTGACTTCGTTCACGTTGTCCTTGAACCGGCGCAGACTCGTGATCTGGGGTTCGCTGACGACCTCCCCGGCACGAACAACGCGGACCCTGTAGGCGCCCCTCCAGAGGCGGCCGTCTCGGACAAACACGCCTGCGATCTTGGTCTGCTTGCCGCTGGGGAAGATTGCACGCACCTCGGCTCGACCCGCGAGCGTCTCCACGTACGTCGGCTTGAGCATGCCCTTCAGCGCCGCGTCGATGTCTTCCTCGAGGCGGTAGATGATGTCGTAGTGCTGGATGCTCACGCCGACCTGCTCGGCCACCTGCTCCGCTCCCGGAGCCGTCTTCGCGTTGAAGCTGATAACGATGCCCTGGTGTGCGGCCGCCAGTAGAACGTCGTTCTCCGTGATTGCACCGCTTGCGGCGGCCACCACTCTCGGCTTCACCTCGTCGGTGCCGAGTCGTTCGATACTCGAGCGGATGGGCTCGATGCTGCCCTGCACGTCTGTCTTCAGGACGATGCTCAGCTCCTTGATCTTCCCCTCGCCGATCTGGCTGGAGAGCGCGCTGAGACTCATCTGAGAAGGAGCGGCGCTCTGCAGACGCTGTTCCGCCAGGGTGCGGGCTTCCTTTTCCTCCGCAACAACCTTGAACGGCTCACCCGCCAGGGGCACGCCGCCCAGACCGAGCACTTCTACCGGCGTCGACGGACCCGCGGCGGCAACTCTCTGGCCCAGGTCGTTGAGCATCGCCTTCACCTTGCCCCAGGCAGCGCCGGCGACGACCATGTCGCCCGGGACAAGCGTGCCGCGTTGCACGAGCAGGGAGGCCAGAGGACCTCGGGTCTTGTCCAGCCGGGATTCGACGACCACGCCCTCCGCCGGGCCCGTCGGGTCGGACTTCAGGTCCATGATGTCGGCGACAAGGAAGAGGTTCTCGAGCAACTCCGGAACGCCCTTGCCCGTCTTCGCGGACAGCGGCACACAGACGACTTCGCCGCCCCACTCCTCGATGACGAGACCGGCTTCCACGAGTTGCTGCTTCACACGGTCCAGATTGGCCTCAGGCTTGTCCACCTTGTTGATGGCAACGACGATGGGCACGCCGGCAGCTTTCGCATGATCGATTGCTTCACGCGTCTGAGGCATGATGCCGTCGTCGGCCGCCACGACCAGAACGACGATGTCGGTGGCGCGTGCGCCTCTCGCACGCATCGCCGTGAACGCCTTGTGGCCCGGCGTATCGAGGAAGGTGAGCGCGCGCCCGCCAAGGACGCTCTGGTACGCGCCGATGTGCTGCGTGATAGCGCCCGCCTCGCGGGCCGTCACGTTCGTCTTGCGGATGGTGTCGAGCAGCGTTGTCTTGCCGTGGTCCACGTGACCCATGACGGTCACCACCGGCGGCCGGGTGGCAAGGGACTCACCCTCACGCGCCTTCTTCGAGGACGACGTCGCCGGTTGCTTCCTGCGTACTACCTGGAAGCCGAGGTCCTGCGCGACGCGGACAGCGGTCTCGAAGTCGATGACGTCGTTCACGCTGGCCATGATGCCGCGCCGCATGATCTGCTTCACGGCGCGCGCCACGTCGACCTTCAGCACTTCAGAGAGCTGCTTGACCGTCATCGACGCCCCGCCAAGCTCGACCTGAGGCACTGCGGCCGGGCGAGAACCCACCGTCGGACGCGTCGTCACAACCTCCGGTCGATTATCCGGCCTGGGCTGCGGGGGCGCGGGCCTCCTTGCCCTCACAAATGGTCTATTCCTGTTCGGCGTCGTTCTTGCCATGCGTTTCGGACTCCTGAAGCGTGCCTGCGTATTGTAGCAGAGCCACCCGGTTCTCGTCGGTGAGACGCGTGCGAAGTGCACGCTCGAGCCGGGAGCCTTTCAGTCCCTTCTCCCAGCACTCCCCGTACGGACAGAGATACGCACCTCTGGCCTGCTGGCGGGCCGCTCCACCTATGTTGAGTATGCCATCAGGACTGATTTCGACGCGCACGAGCGACCGCTTGTCCTTGCGGGCGCCGCATGCGACGCACGTGCGCTGCGGGGCGTGCTTAGGCGTCGTCTGTTTCGTCACCATACGAGCGGCGCTTCTTCTTCTTGGCCTTCGGCTTGTCGCTCTTTCCGCCCCTTCGCGCACCGGGGAGGATGTCTTCCGCGAATCGGAGCACCGATTCGCCCTTGCCCGAGTCCTCGTCAAATCGGAAGACCTCGCTGGCCAGCAACTGCTCCAGCGTCTTGCCTTCGGCGAGTTCCTGCTCCGGCTCTTCGACGACCTCCTCAACCTTCTGTTCCGGCGCCGCCGCGGGTGCCTCCACAGGGATGGGCGCCGGGGTCTCGGCGACCGGTTGAGGCTCAGGCGCGACCACCTCGAAGGCTTCCGGCGCTGCGGGCGCCGCTGCCTGTGCTTCCACCGCGGGCGCCTCGGGCGGCGCCGCGACGGGCAAGACCGGCTCGCCGAGTTCAGCCTCCACCGCCGACGTGCTCTTGATGTCGATTCTCCAGCCTGTCAGCTTCGCCGCGAGGCGGGCGTTCTGGCCGCCTCTTCCGATGGCCAGCGACAACTGCTTGTCCGGGACGATCACCGTCCCCGTCCTGCCGCTCTCATCGAGGTCGATGCGGGCTACCTGGGCCGGACTTAGTGCGTTGGCGATGAAGACGCGAGGATCGGCGTGCCACTCGACCACGTCGATTTTCTCGCCGTTCAGCTGGTTCACCACGCTCTGAAGCCGGATGCCCCGGGGACCGAGACAGGAGCCGACCGGTTCAACCGATTCCTGCCGGCTTGAGACGGCCACCTTGCTGCGGTGTCCGGGGTCGCGGGCCACCGCCCGTATCTCGACCACTCCGGCATGGACTTCCGGAATCTCTATCTCAAAGAGGCGCCGCACGAGGTTCGGGTGAGAGCGAGAGAGTGTGACCCGGGGACCCCTGCCTTCCTGACTGGTCTGCAGCAGGTAGAACTTGAGCTGCTGGCCGGCGTGGTATCGCTCGTTGGGCAACTGCTCGATGGAGGGCAGTATCGCCTCGCGCCGGCCGATGGTCACATAGACGGCGTTCGGCTGAGCAAACTGGACCGTGCCGGTGACCACCTCACCTTCCTTGCCCACGAACTGCTCGAAGGTTGCGTGGTGCTCCGCCTCGCGAAGACGCTGCAACACAACCTGGCGCGCAATCTGCGCGGCGATGCGTCCCGCCCCGCTCGGAGTGGATTCGATCTCAACCACATCTCCGATAGCCGCGTCTCGGCGGATCCGGCGGGCATCCGCGAGCAGTATCTCCCGCTCCGGATCCGACACAGTCTCCGCCACCGTCTTCAATAGGTATACGTGGATGTCACCGGACGCGGTGTCGATCCTAACGACAACGTCCTGCTCGGCGGTGAAGACCTCCTTCTTGTACGCGGAGACGAGCGCCGCCTCGAGTGCCTCGAGAATCACCTCCCTCGGCAGGTTGCGCTCGGAGGAGAGCTGGGTGATGGCCGCCATAAACTCCGTCTTCATACGCTGTACCTTCTGTCTCTCCGTCTGCGCCAGCAACAAAAAAGTGGGTCGAGCCCACTCTTTGCACACGTATTCAGAGGAACTGTCCTACTATAGCAGGAAAGAAGACGCGGGTGCAAACGTTGTGCATCTTCCATCGGGTTCTACGTCAATAAGTGTGATGGACCTCATGCAGCGATAGGCTGAGCCTCCTGTCTGTTGGTCAGCATGATTCTCTCTCTGAAGTTCTGGGGATTGCGGTAGCCATAGGCGGTACGTTTGATGACCTTGATGCGGTTGTTCTTGCCTTCGAGGAAACCGTTGGTGTACGGGTAGTCGAAGTAGTTGAGGATCTCCTCCCGCCACAGCCGCAGCATGGGGCAGAGCGCCTTGAAGGGAGCGGGGCCCTGATCCCGTACGGAGGCTTCCCACTGCGTCAGCGCCACTTCTGCCGCCACCCGGCTGCTGCCGTGATACCACTCTCTGAACCACTCCTTGAGCAGCCAGGCACGGTGCAGCTGTGGATAGCGCCCCAGCAACCCCATCAGCCTGGTCCGCTGTGGGGATGTCAATCGCTCCCTGGCTGTCAGCAGCAGATACCGGGCACGATAGAGCTCGCCTCGCTTCCCCTGCCGCGGCTCGACGCCGGTGCGGACCCGGTCAAGCGCCCGATGCACGTGCGACAGCACATGGAACTTGTCCACGACCACCCGTGCCTGCGGCAAACAGAGCGCCACCGCCTGGCGGTACGGCTCGTGCATGTCCATCACCACCACCCTGGCCCGGTCGGCGTTCGGCAGCGCCGTGAAGAACGCTGCCACCTCCTCCTGGCGATGCCCACTCACCACGCCTATCACCGCTCTCCGCTCCAGGTCCACTATCGCGGTGTCGTACACCCGCCCTTTCCTGATCGAGAACTCATCCAGCCCCAGCACTGCAGCAGGTGGCGGGCTCACCTCCGCGCCCAGCAGTCGCCGCGCCTCCTCCGTCACGCAGCCCCGCACCAGCGTCTCCCCTTGTATGCTTGAGAGGGACACGTCCTGAAGGTGTCGAGGGAGAGGGGAATCAGTGTCTCCCCTTAGGCCAGTGAGCCTGGTTCGTAGATTCCGATCCCCTCTCCCCGGCGCCACGCCCGAGGCCGAACAGTATCCTAAGCCTTCCTGGTGGATGAGCTTGTATAGACAAGGTTGGCTCGGGGTGGCCGCGACACCCGTGTCACAGTAGAGACTCGCGGAGGTGAAGTCAATGGAACCAGCGATTGTGGGCGTCGACATCGGCAAGCAGGAATTCAGTGTGGCGTTGCTTCTCGACAGCGGAGATAGGAACGGGGTCTTTCGTAACACCGCGGCCGGATTCGCCATGTTCAGCCGCTGGCTCGGGAAACACGGCGTGGAGCGCGCCCACATCTGCATGGAGGCGACCGGGACATATGGCGAGGATCTGGCGCAGCACCTGCACCACGCCGGCCACGTGGTCAGTGTGGTCAATCCGGCCAGGGTCAAGGGCTTTGGCCAGAGCGAGCTGTCGAGAACGAAGACAGACAAGGCCGATGCTCGCCTCATCGCCCGCTTCTGCCGTGCCATGAAGCCCGAGCCGTGGCAACCGCCGACGCCCGCGACCAAAGAACTGAGAGCTCAGGTGCGCCGCCTCGACGAACTCAAGAGCATGCTGATTCGGGAAAAGAACCGACTGCAGAGTGCCGATGACGTGGTGAAGCCTTCAATCCAGGACATGATCGGTCTCATCGAAGACCGCATCATTCAACTCACCCAACAGATTCGAGACCACGTTGACCGCCACCCCGACTTGCGCGCCAGACGCGACCTGCTCGAGACCATTCCCGGCATCGGGCCAGGCACCTCGGCCATGATTCTGGCCGAATTCGGCGATGTGTCGCGCTTCCCTGACGCCGGCAGCATGGCCTCCTTCTGCGGCCTCACGCCACGGCATCACCAATCAGGAACGTCGGTACACGGCAGAAGCATGCTGTCAAAGACAGGCTCCTCACGAATCAGACAGGCGTTGTACATGCCGGCGCTCTCAGCGATTCGATACAACCCGGTCATCAGAGCATTCCGTGCTCGGCTCCTGGCCAACGGCAAACACAAGATGATCATCGTCGGTGCAGTGATGCGAAAGCTCGTCTACCTTGCCTATGGCGTGCTCAAGAGCGGCAAGCCATTCGACCCTGTCGTGGCGGGCCTGGCTTGACGCCAGCCCACAGTATCTACCCCTTCCCTCTTCGCTACCTGGCGCACGGTCTGCCCTATCGCCTCCCGTCCCAAGTAGCTCCGGAATCGCTCGCTCGTGCGTCTCCTCTGCCCACACACCGGGTCCGGCTCACTGAACACCTTCCCACATGCCCGGCACCGAAAGCGCCTCTTCGCCAGCACCAGGTACACCGGCTTCTGCCACAGCCGCAGGTCCCGCTTCACCTGCGTCCGCCGGCCATGCACCTTCGCCGTCCTCTCCCCGCATCTGGGACTGAGGTGGCCCCGGGAATTCGGACAGGGGTCTTAGGTGGAGTCCTGCTCTAGAATAGGCGAGAGAAAGGAGCAGGACGTGAAACGAAACCGCAGGACGCACAGCCCGGCATTCAAGGCCAAGGTGGCGATGGAGGCGCTCAAGGGTGAGGACACGGTGGCGCAACTGGCCAGCCGGTTCGACGTTCACCCGAATCTGGTGACGACGTGGAAGAAGGCGCTGGTGGAAGGGGCTGTCGGGGTGTTCGATGAGGGCCAGAAGCAGAAGGTGAGCGACGAGGCGCTGGTGGCGCAGCTGTACCAGCAGATCGGGCAGCTGAAGGTTGAGCGGGATTTCTTGCAGAGCAGGTTGGCTCGCTGAGCCTGGAGCGGCGGCGTGCCGGGATAGACCGCGGGCACCCGTCGCTGTCGATGACACGCCAGTGCCAGCTACTGGGCATCAGCCGGTCCGGGTTGTACTACAGGCCCAAGCCGATATCCGAGGAGGAACTCGCGCTCATGAAGCTGATCGACCGTCAGTACCTGGAGACGCCGTTCTACGGGGCGCGGAAGATAGCTGCGTGGTTGGGGAGCCAGGGCAGGAGAGCGGGCAGGAAGCGTGTACAGCGGTTGATGCGTGTGATGGGGCTGAGGGCGGTGTATCGGCGTCCGCGGACCACGACGCCGGCGCAAGGGCATCGGCGTTACCCTTATCTGCTCAAGGACTCAAGCATCACCGCGCCGAACCAGGTCTGGGCGGCGGACATCACGTACATCCCGATGGCGCGAGGTTTCATGTACCTGGTGGCCATCATGGACTGGCACAGTCGGTACGTGGTGTCCTGGCGCCTGTCCAACACCCTGGATGCCGATTTCTGCACCGACGCACTGGCTGATGCCCTGAGCAGAGGGAAGCCGGGGATCTTCAACACGGATCAGGGCAGCCAGTTTACCGGCGATGAGTTCACTGCGATGCTGGAGGAACGTGGCATCAGGATCAGCATGGACGGGAAAGGGAGCTACAACGACAACCTGTTCATCGAACGGCTGTGGCGCACAGTGAAGTACGAGGAGGTGTACCTCAAGGCGTATCAGGACGGCAGCGAGGCGAGGGCAGCGCTCGCCGACTACTTCCGCTTCTACAACAACGAGCGGCCGCACCAGGGCCTCGGCTACCGTACGCCGGCGGCAGTGTACAATTCAGACGCCTCGGAGATCGATGGAGTCAGTCGGACAGCAGAACTCCACCTTAATCTCACCCCTGTCCTGTCCTAAGGAGGGGGTCCACCTCAGTCGAGCTACGACAGGATGAGCATAGATGAGAGGCGCAAGTATCTGAAGCTAGTGGCGCCCCGCTACGTTCAAGCAGGGCGAACGGAACGGAGCCGGCTGTTGACCGAGATGGCCACCGTGACGGGACTGCACCGAAAGAGTCTGATACGGCTGTTGCGCAGCCCGACGCTGGAGCGCGCAGTGAGGAAACCGAGGGTGCGGCGGAGGCGATACGGGGCAGCGGTGGCCGATGTTGTCCGGGTGGTGTGGGAGAGCCTGGACTACGTCTGTGCCGAGCGGCTGACGCCGGTGCTGCTTTCCACGGCGCAGCACCTGGCGCTCTGGGGAGAGCTGGCGCTCACGCCGGAGGTGGAGACAGCATTGGAGAGCATCAGCCGGGCCACGGTGCAGCGGCTGATGCAGCGCTTCCGGGTGGATAGTCCCAGGCTGCCCAGGCAGAAGCCGCAGCCGCCCAACCGCTTCCTGCGAGAGGTGCCCATGGGGCGGGTACCGTGGGAGACCGAGATTCCCGGCACGTTTGAGGTAGACCTGGTACACCACTGCGGGCTGGTGACGGAGGGAGAGTACATCCATACGCTGCAACTGGTGGATGTGGCTACCGGCTGGAGCGAGCGCGTGGCGATACTTGGACGCAGCCAGGCGGCCATGGTGGCCGGCTTCCAGCGGGTGCAGGAACGGCTACCGTTCGCCATCACGCACCTGCACCCGGACAACGGCAGCGAGTTCTTCAATAACCACCTGGTCCGCTACTACGGCGAAGCCATGACCGGACTGACCCTGAGCCGCAGTCGCCCCTTCCACAAGAACGACAATCGCTTTGTCGAGCAGAAGAACAGTACCCTCGTGCGCGCCTACGTGGGCTACGACCGCCTGGATACCGCCAGCCAGTGCACCATGCTCAACGCTCTCTATGACCTGCTCTGGCTCTACTACAACCTCTTCCAGCCGGTGCTGCACCTCGTGCGCAAGGACACCATCGCCGGCCGCATGAGGCGCAGCTGGGACAGAGCGCAGACGCCGTGCCAGCGTCTCATGGCCACCGGGATCCTGCCCCCGGAGCGACAGGCCGGGCTCATAGCACTTCATGCCGACACCAACCCACGCGAACTGCGGAGGAGCATCTATGCCGCCCTTGAGCGGCTCTGGACCCGTGTCCCCTCCGTCACGATAACCACCGGAAAGGAGGCGGCTCTTCCCCGGTAACATTCCTACATGAGTGAATGGCTACCCCTCGGTAACATTCCGATGTGAGTTGACACGGAGGTCGCATGCGACAAACCTCGATGCAGAGAGCGGTTTCGTGGCCGCCTTCAAACGACGAGACCGCGGAGAGCTTCACCCCTTGATTCGTAGACCCTGTGACTCCCTGCGAAGCTCGACGATCCTGTCGCGAATCAATGCGGCCCGCTCGAACTCGAGGTCGCGGGCAGCCTGCTTCATATCACGTTCGAGTTGCTTCAACAGGGCATTGAGGTCCCGAGCTGTGGCCGGGCGCTCGCCGTATTCGCGCAGAGGTTCGGAGATCCGCTGCACCTGCTGCGCGATATCGCGTATGGCTTTCGAGATGCTCTGGGGGGTGACGTGGTGCTCCTCGTTGTAGGCTGCCTGGATCACCCGGCGCCGCGACGTCTCGTCCATGGCCTTCCGCATGGATTCGGTCACTGTGTCGGCATAGAGGATGGCGTGGGCATTGACGTGCCGCGCAGCCCGGCCGATGGTCTGAATCAGAGCCTCGGCGGACCGAAGGTATCCCTCCTTGTCCGCGTCCAGAATGGCAACGAGGCTGACTTCGGGCAGGTCGAGTCCCTCCCGAAGAAGGTTGATGCCGACGACGACATCGTACACGCCGAGGCGCAGGTCACGCAGAATCTGGATGCGCTCAAGCGTCTCGACCTCAGCGTGGATATGGTGCGTCTTGACTCCCACCTCAGACAGGTACTCGCTCAGGTCCTCAGCCATGCGCTTCGTCAGCGTAGTAACGAGACATCGCTCCTGCCTCGACACCCGCACGCGTATCTCAGCGATGAGGTCATCGATCTGCCCCTTCGTCGGGCGCACCTCCACCGTCGGCTCCAGCAATCCCGTGGGACGAATTACCTGCTCGCACACCCGTCTGCTCCGCTGCAGCTCGTAGTCTCGCGGCGTGGCCGAGACGTATATGACCTGGTTCACGCGCGCATTGAACTCATCGAAGTTGAGCGGGCGGTTGTCCAGAGCAGACGGCAGGCGGAAACCGTGGTCGATGAGCATCTGCTTTCGCGCCAGATCGCCGTGGTACATCCCGCGAATCTGCGGCAGCGTCATGTGGCACTCGTCGATGAAGAGAAGGTAATCGGCGGGGAAGTAGTCAAGCAAGGTCCACGGCGTACTCCCCGGGCTGCGCCTCTGCAGGTGGCGCGAGTAGTTCTCGACGCCCGAGCAGTAGCCGACCTCCGTCATCATCTCCACGTCGTACTTAGTGCGCTGTTCGAGACGCTGCGCCTCGAGCAGCTTCCCCGCCGCGCGAAGCTCCTTGAGCCGCTCCTGCAACTCGGCCTGTATGTCTTCCATCGCCTCTCCGAGCTTTTCGTCCGGGGTGACGAAGTGCTTGGCAGGGTAGATGTCGATGCGGTCGATTTCGGCCAGAAGCTCGCCGGTCACCGGATCGACCTCGGTGATCCGTTCGACGTCGTCGCCCCAGAACTCGACCCGCACGGCCGTGTCCTCGTACGCAGGACAGACCTCGACCGTATCACCGCGCACCCTGAACTTGCCTCGGGACAGGTCGATATCGTTGCGCTCGTACTGCATTCCTACCAGGGTGCGGACCGTGCGCTGCAGCCCCGCGGGCTTGCCGCGCGCCAGAGACAACGTGAAGCTGCGGTACTCGTCAGGGGAGCCGAGTGAGTAGATACAGGACACCGAGGCGACGATGACGACGTCGCGCCGCTCCAGCAGCGACTTCGTGGCCATGTGCCTGAGACGGTCAATCTCGTCGTTGATCTCCGTCTCCTTCTCGATGTACGTGTCAGTGCTGGGTATGTAGGCCTCTGGCTGGTAGTAGTCGTAGTAGCTGACGAAGTAGCCCACGGCATTTTTGCTGAAGAACTCCTGGAACTCAGCGGCAAGCTGAGCGGCGAGGGTCTTGTTGTGGCAGATGACAAGCGTGGGCCTCTGCACGCGGGCGATGACGTTGGCCATGGTGAACGTCTTGCCGCTGCCCGTGACGCCGAGCAATGTCTGCTCGGAGAACCCCTGCTGGATGCCGTCCACCAGGCCGTCCACGGCGGCCGGCTGGTCGCCCGTCAGGCGGAGGTCGGACACTATGCGGAACTGCCTGTCCATCTGAGTGGCTCCGATGCCCGTGGGCTCTCGCCGCCGAGAAGCTAGGCCCTCGTGAGCGATTTCAGGGCCACGCGAAGGCGCGATTCGAGCGAACCGCTCGCGTCGGCTCCGGCGCCTCTGGCTGCCTCGGAGGCCTCGCGCAGCGTGTAGCCCAGACCCATCAGGGCGGCCACCAACTCTCCATCACCTTCACCACCCGGCGACACACCCGAGAGGACAAGAGCCTGAACCTTGCCCTGTAGCTCAACGCACAAGCGCGCGGCGATCCTCTTTCCAACACCCGGAACGCGGGACAGCAGCGCTGTGTCGTTCCGAGCGATAGCTCCGGCCAGCTCATCCGGCCTGAGCGCGCTCAGCAGGCTGAGCGCCACCTTCGGTCCGACGCCGCTAACCGCAATCAGGTCCAGGAAGAAGGAGCGCTCGTCCTCGCTTGCGAATCCATACAGCACAGGGGTCTCGTCCCTGACGAGAAGACACGTGTGGAGATGAGCGGTCGCTCCGGCGGCGCCGATGCCTTCGCCCGTGCGGCTCGACGTCCTCAGAAAGAAGCCGATGCCACCGACGTCCAGGACAACGTGGTCCGGCCCCCTGGATACGACGACACCATCAAGAAACGCAATCATTTCGCCTCACGGGCCAGGCGTCGCGCCGCCCCGGTGGCATGCAGGTGACACAGTGCAACCGCGAGCGCGTCGCTGGCGTCGACCCCCTGATCAAGCTCCTTCAATCCCAGCTCAAGCATGACCATCGCCCGCACCTGCTCTTTGTCGCCCCGGCCATACCCGCTGACGTGGCGCTTCACTTCCGCCGGGGAGTAGTACGAGACGGGCAGGCCACGACGCGCCGCGGCGAGTATCGCAAGAGCCTGAGCGCGCCCAATCATGAACGCCGAGCGGACGTTGATGCCGGCAAACGGGTCCTCGATGGCAACTTCATCCGGCTGCGTCTCGTCGATGACGCGGTCAATCGCGTCAAACAGAGTAGCCAGGCGCTGTTCGACCGGCAGACGGGCGCCGGCCTTCAGCACGCCACAGCCAACCAGGCGTGCACGCGCGGTCCCCTCAACCACACCATAACCGAGAAGCACCGTGCCTGGGTCCACACCAAGCACTCGCATCGCGCCTACGCCTGCTGCAGTCCCTCGAGCGCGGACTCCGAGAAGTCAGCGTTGGAATAGACTCGACGAACGTCGTCCAGTTGCTCCAGTTGATCGATGAAGTTGACGACCTGGCCGGCCTTGCTGTCTTCCACGAGTATCGTGTTCTTGGGCACGAGAGCAAAGTCGGCGGAGGTCACCTTGAAACGGCCCTCGAGAGCCTTGCGCACGGCTTCGATGCCGGACGGCTCCGTATACACCTCGACGTAGCCCCCATCCGTCTTGACATCGACGGCGCCAGCGTCGATGGCCATGAGCGCAACCTCGTCCGCGTTCTCGGGTTCGGTATCGACAACGATCACCCCGCGGCTGTCAAACTGCCAGGCGACGCACCCGGTCTCTCCCAGGCTGCCACCGTACCGCGTGAGAGTGCTGCGAATCTCCTGCACCGTCCGGTTCCGGTTGTCGGTCAGCGTGGTGATGAGCACCGCCACACCGGCCGGACCATAGCCCTCAAGGGTCAACTCCGCTAGATTGGCCCCCTCGCCGCCTCCGGCCGCGCGCTTGATGGCCCTTTCGATGTTCTCCGATGGCATGTTCGCATCGCGGGCCTTCTCAAGCACAAGGCGAAGAGCGTAGTTGCTCTCCATGCTCGGACCGCTGGCGCGAACGGCAATCATGATCTCGCGCGCGAGCTTGGTGAAGATGAGGCCCCGGCGAGCGTCACCCACGCTCTTCTGTCGTTTGATGGTGGCCCAATGCGAGTGTCCTGACATGTTTGAACCTCAAGCTAGATTGTATCATTCTCGGGAGGAATCACACAGGCGGAGCAGACTACAGCGAAATAGGCCGGCCAAGCTCGAATCCGATCTCAAGCGCACGGAGGTTCAACTCACGGAACCGGGCCGGAGACCTCTCGGCAACCGTGGACCGCAGCGAGTCGCATCCGGCCACGCCCGTGGCCGCGACGACTGCGCCAAGCATGACGATGTTCGCGCCCAGCCGGGCGCCAAGCGCCGCCTCGGCCCGCTCCGCAGCCGGAATGCCGATGTGACGCTGCGACGCTCCTTCGGAGGGGGTAACCGACAGGGGGTCGAAGAACACCAGTCCCTCGCAACCGACCGTCCAGGGCAGGTACCGGACGTAGGCCGCCTGTGAGAGGGCAACGAGGATATCTGCGGCGGTCACATATGGAAACGCCACGGGCTTGTCCGACACCACGACCTCCGCGCGGCACTCACCTCCGCGGGCTTCGGAGCCGTACGAGCTGGTCCCGCTGACGTGGAGTCCGTCGGCAAAGCACGCCTGTCCCAGGAGCGACCCGGCGAGGACGACGCCCTGTCCGCCGAGGCCGCATAGCAGTATCTGCCTGTCCTTACTCATCTTCGAACTCGCCCGTGATGAGCCTGACCGCACCGGGGATGGTGGCCGAAGCCTCAGCCGCCTGACGCGGCACGATGAGCGACTCAATGTACGCGTAGACGTCCTTCACGTTGTCCAGCCGGTTCTGCCTGCCGAACTGAGTGGGGCAGGGAGAGATGGCCTCGACGAACGTGAACCCCTTGATTCCTATCGCCTTCTTGATGGCCGAGACGAGCTGAGGTCCCTGTGTGACCGCGTACCTGGCGGCGTAGCGCGCGCCGGCCGCGCGGACCAGGGCACAGAGATCGAAAGGTCGGTAGATATTTCCGGAAGGAGTTGTGTGAGTCACGGCTCCGACGGGCGTTGTTGCGCACACCTGCCCGCCGGTCATGCCGTAGTTCATGTTGTTCGCACAGATCACGGTGATGTCGATGTTGCGCCGGGCGGCATGGATGAGATGATTCCCACCGATATCGGCGAGGTCGCCATCGCCGCTGACGACCAGCGTGGTGAGAGCCGGGTTCGCCGTCTTGGCGCCCACCGCAAAGGGGATAGCCCTGCCGTGCAGACAATGGAGCGTGTCCGCATTGATGCACGGACTCGGTATCCATCCACCGCAACCTATGCCGGACACGAACAGCATGCCGTCGATGTCGAGGTCCAGCTCGTCGACCGCGGTGAGGAGGTGGCGCAGGAGAATGCGGTGCCCGCAACCCGGGCAGAACGGCAACGTCACGCCGGGACGCAGGAAACGCTTCCAGTCGCCGGTCACGACGCAAGCCTCCTCATGGATTCGACCAGCGGTTGCGGATAGATGACAGTGCCGTCCATCTGCGGGTGAAGCACAACCGGGCATGTCGCCGCAGCAGCCACAGGATGGACCATCTGCCCAAGGTTCATCTCAGGAACGAGAATGCCACGAACGCGGCATCCGAGGGCGGCGACAGCTTCCTGCGGGAACGGCCAGAGGGTGCGAAGCCGCAGCAGCCCGACCTTCACGCCTTCGCCTCGGAGCGTCCTTGCAGCCGATAGCGCACTCCGGGCGGTGAATCCGTAGGCGATGAAGGCGTAGTCGGCATCGTCCAGAAGATGCGCCTCGACCTGCACAAGCTCGGGCGCATGCATCATGATCTTGTTGTGCAAGCGGCTGGCCAGCACCCGCTCCGTCCCCGGGTCGGACGTCCGCCGGAAGCCCCGAGCATCGTGCGTCGAGGCGGTGACGAGCAGCTTCTCTCCCTCTCCAAACGACGGCATCGGAGGTACTCCGTCCGGGCTGTCGCATCCGAACGGAGGCTGCCCCGGAGCCTTGTCGCGCTCATACAGCTCGACCTCCGCCGGCACCTCAAGCTCTTCCTGCAGGTGCATGGTGGCCGCCTCGGCCATCACGAAGACCACCGTGCGGTACCGCTCCGCGAGGTTGAAGGCCTGGATGGTGACGTCGAACAGCTCCTGAACCGACCACGGAGAGAGCGCGATGGTGGGGATGCCGCCGTGCATGCCCCAGCGGGCCTGCATGACGTCTCCGGCACCGACAGTCACCTGGCCAGTGCTGGGACCCGCCCTCTGGCCGTCGATGACGACGAGCGGGGCCTCCGTCATGACCGCATGGCCGATGCCCTCCTGCATGAGGGTGAAGCCGGGGCCAGACGTCACGGTCATGGCTTTCTTCCCGGCCCATGATGCGCCGACACAGGAGCAGACGGAGGCAATCTCATCCTCCATCTGCATGAACCGGGCTCCGACCTCGGGAAAGCGGACGGCGATTCGCTCGAGCACCTCAGTGGTCGGAGTGATCGGATAGCCTGCGAAGTAGCCGCACCCGGCGGTTACCGCACCTTCAACGATGGCATCCGCGCCGGAGAGGAAGTGCCTTCCGGGGGCGATACTGCTTCGCACAGTGCGCACTGCCATGCTGGACCACCGTCAATCTCGCTGCCGGAAGGGCGGAATCCCGTCCGGGAGCCAGTTCGAGCCATTATAGACTACGACGGTTCTATCTCAACAGAGGTGCGGAGGCGAATCGAGGACAAATCATGCACGAAACCGCAGTCCGTCGAGTACAATTCCGTCTTCCGGAAGGAGGCCTGCCTTGTTCACCTTGATTGAGGACGGAACGGTCACATCTCCCTCGGGCTTTCGGGCCGGAGTGGCTGCCGCAGGGATCAAGTACCAGGGGCGGCTCGACCTCGGCGTCATCGCCTCCGACCGGCCCGGGCCCATAGCCGGCGTCTTCACGCGCAACGTCGTCAGGTCCGCGCCGGTGGTCGCGTGCCAGCGCCGCCTGAACAGCGGCGTCGGTCAGGCCGTGATTGTGAACTCCGGATGCGCCAACGCCTGCACTGGACCGAGAGGCGCACACGATGCCGAGCAGATGGCTCGGCTCGCAGCCTCACGCCTGGGCATCTCTCCCGAGATGGTGTACGTCGCCGGCACGGGAGTCATCGGGACGTTTGTGCCTCTCGACAGGGTGGCAGCGGGACTGTCGAAGATGGCGCTGGAAAGCTCCGGCGGCCACGACTTCGCACGCGCCATAATGACGACCGATACCAGGGCCAAGGAGCTTGCTCTCGCCGTCACCGCGCCGGCAGGTTGCTTCACCATCGGAGCCGCGGCAAAAGGCTCCGGCATGATCCACCCGGACATGGGGACGATGCTGTGCTTCATCACCACGGACGCGAGCGTCGATGGTCGCTTCCTGCAGGCGGCGCTCGGTCGCGTCACCGACCGGACATTCAACATGGTCTCGGTCGACGGCGACACAAGCCCCAGTGACACCGTCCTGCTGCTGGCAAACGCTTGCTCCGGCCACCCGACTATCGGCGCGGATGGCGGTCAGGAGTTTGAGGAAGCGCTGCTGGAGGTGTGCACGCGCCTGGCGATGTCCATTGCCGCCGACGGCGAGGGCGCCACCAAGCTCTTCGAAGTCATCGTCACCGGTGCGGCCAGCGAGTCCGACGCCCGGCGTGCGGCGAGGTGCGTGGCCGGTTCGTCTCTCGTGAAGACCGCGATACACGGAGCAGACCCCAACTGGGGCAGACTGGTGTGTGCTGTCGGCAGAAGCGGCGCCGCAATGGACCCGGACCGCGTGAGCCTGTCTCTGAACGACGTGCCGGTGATGTCCCGCGGTATGCCTGCGCCCTTCGACGAGGCGGCGCTCAGGCGCTCGCTCGAGGCGGACCACGTCCGCGCACACATCGACCTCCACATCGGCCCCGCGTCCGCCACCGCCTGGGGCTGCGACCTGTCCCACGAGTATGTTACCATTAACGCTTCCTACACAACCTAGGCCTGATACGTTGACCGCACAGACAGTAGTCGTGAAGATCGGGGGCAGCACCCTCGGGCACAACGACACCTCGCTAGAAGACCTGGTCGCCATTCAGCAGCGCGGCGTGCGGACTGTCGTGGTCCACGGTGGCGGCGCCGAGATCACAAAGTGGCTCAGTTCCCTCGGACTGAAGTCCTCGTTCGTCGACGGACTGCGCGTAACCGGGGAGGAAGAACTGCGGGTGGTGACGGCGGTCCTGTCGGGTCTGGTGAACAAGACGCTCGTCCTCGAGTTGATGTCCCGCGGCGGCCGCGCGGTCGGGCTGTCCGGCGTCGACGGCGGCCTCATCCACGCCGCCATCTCGCGTCCGGCGCTCGGCTTCGTCGGCGAAATCGAGTCAGTCGACGCGCCGCTGCTGACCACCCTGCTTGACGCGGGATTCCTGCCGGTCGTCTCCCCGGTCTCATGGGGAAGCTGCGGCGACCGCACCAGCCTGCTCAACGTGAACGCGGACGATGTCGCGGCGGAGATAGCCGTCGCCGTCTCCGCGTCAAGCCTCGTGTTCCTCACGGACGTTCAGGGCGTCCTCGACGAGAGGGGTTCGGTCGTATCAACCATGACCGCCTGGCAGGTCGAGCAGATGATCGGGTCGGGTTCGATTCGCGGCGGTATGGTTCCCAAGGCAAGAGCATGTGTCAGGGCATCGCGCGTGGTTCCCAGAACGCGTATCATTGACGGCACTGCCGCGCACGCATTGCTGCGCGAATTCGAGCAGAACCCGGGAGGCACCACCATTGTCGCCTGAGAGCTGGCCAGCAATCGAAGAGCACGTCTACCTGCGGACGTTTCGCCGCGTCCCGGTGACGATCGTCCGAGGCCAGGGAACGCGAGTATGGGATGATGCGGGTCGGAAGTACCTGGACTTCGTCGCGGGCTGGGCGGTGAACACGCTGGGACACTGCCATCCCGTGCTGGTCGATGCCATCTGCCGGCAGGCAGGGACGCTCATCCACACGTCGAATCAGTTCTACACGGTGCCTCAGCTCGAGCTGGCGGAACTGCTCGTGTCCAACAGCTGCATGGACCGGGTCTTCTTCGCGAACAGCGGCGTGGAGGCGACTGAGGGAGCCGTCAAGCTGGCGCGTCGCTACGGCAAGCTGCACCTGAACGGCGCCTACGAAGTCATCACCGTCGGCGATTCGTTTCACGGTCGTACCCTCGCCATGACGGCCGCCACCGCTCAGCCGAAGTTCCAGGAGCCGTACACGCCGCTCCCGGTGGGTTTCGTCAACGTGGCGTGGAATGACCCCGAGGCCATCCGCAAAGCAACCGGGCCTCTTACCTGCGCGGTGATGCTGGAGCCGATTCAGGGCGAGTCCGGTGTCCGCATTCCGGCGCCAGACTACCTGAAGCACGCGCGGCAGTGGTGTGACGAGCGCGGCATTTTGCTCATCCTCGACGAGGTTCAGACCGGCATTGCCCGAACCGGCACGCTCTTCGCCTACGAGCAGGCCGGGATAGAGCCCGACGTCATGGCGATTGCCAAGGGCCTCGGGTCGGGCGTCCCGATCGGGGCCATCCTCGCGAAGGAGCGGGCATCCGCCTTCAGTCCCGGCGACCACGGTGGCACGTTCACCGGCAACCCGCTCGTGTGTGCAGCGGCGACGGCCGTGATGCGGTACGTCATCGAGAACGACATCCCCGCACATGTGCGGCGTGTGGGCGCCCACTTCCTTGCCTGCCTGCAGGACATCGTGCGCGATTTCCCCATCGCACGTGAGGCGCGCGGAGCGGGTCTGCTGCTCGCACTTGAGTTCCGGGAAGACATCGCCGAGGATGTCACCCTGCAGTGCCTGCAGAAGGGACTGCTCATCAACAAGGTACGTACAAACACTCTTCGCTTTATGCCGCCCCTGACCGTCACCGGGCAGGAAGTGGACGAAGGTATCTCGATTCTGAGAGGCGTCCTGGCCTCTCGCGCGTAAGGAGGAATCTGTGGCTGAGAAAGCAGTGCTGGCGTATTCTGGAGGGCTTGACACCTCCGTTGCGGTCAAATGGATCAAAGAGAAGTACGGCTACGACGTAGTCACCTTCACGCTCGATATCGGCAACGTGCCGAACCTGGAGGCCATCAGGCAGAAGGCACTGAAGGCCGGCGCCGTGGACGCCGTGGTTGCGGACGTGCGCGAGGAGTTCATCACCGATTTCGTCTTCCCCTCGCTGAAGGCCGACGCGGTATACGAGGGAGAGTATTCGCTCGCCACGGCCATCGGCAGACCTCTGATAGCGAAGCTGCTCGTCGAGGTCGCCCGCCAGAAGGGTGCTGTGGCAGTCGCCCACGGCTGCACGGGCAAAGGGAACGACCAGGTGCGGCTCGACGTCGGCGTGGGCACGCTGGCGCCCGAGCTTAAGATCATAGCCCCGGCACGCGAGTGGGGCATGACCCGCGAGCAACTAATCAAGTACGCGGAGTCCGCCTCGATACCGGTGCCGGTCACCAGGAAGAGCCCCTACTCGATTGACGAGAACCTCTGGGGACGGTCCATCGAGACCGGCGTGCTCGAGGACCCGTGGACGGAGCCTCCGGCGGACGTGTACCTGTGGACCCGCAACCCGGCCGACACCCCGGCCTCGCCCGCGTACGTTGAGATCGAGTTCGACAAAGGCATACCCGTCGCCATGAACGGCAAGCGGATGAGTGGAGTCGACCTCGTGACCGCACTCCACGTCGTGGCGGGCGAGAACGGCGTGGGCCGTGTCGACCGCGTCGAGAACCGGCTGGTCGGCATCAAGTCCCGCGAGATCTACGAGGCGCCGGCTGCCACGGTGCTGCTGAAGGCGCATGCCGCCCTGCAGGACCTCGTTCTGACGAAGGACCAACTCCGATTCAAGGCGCTGGTCGCGACCACCTACGCCGACCTCATCTACAACGGGCTCTGGTTCAGCGGGCTGAGGCACAACCTCGCTGCGTTCGTCGACAGCACCCAGGAGTACGTCAGCGGCACAGTCCGCGTCAAGCTGTTCAAGGGCACATGCACGGTCGTCGGCCGGAAGTCGCCTTACTCGCTCTATGACTTCAGCCTGGCCACCTATGACAAGGGCGACACGTTCAATCAGGCGGATTCACCGGGCTTCATCAGGCTGTGGGGGCTGCCGTCGCGCCTCCAGGCACGCGCCCAGAAGGGCGCTCTCGGCGAGGAGTGATGCTGGAATCCAAGGGTCGCGACGTTCAGGAGTACGTCGGCTCGCTGCAGTTCGACCGGCGGCTCTACCGGCATGACATCGCCGGCAGCATGGCGCACGTGAAGATGCTGGCGCGCCAGCAGATACTCACGGCCGACGACGCGGCACGCCTGATCTCGGGGCTTCAGCAGGTGCTGAGTGAGCTCGACCGGGGGACATTCATCTTCGACCCTGCGGACGAAGACATCCACATGGCCGTCGAGGCGCGCCTCCGCCAGCTTGCGGGCGACGTCGCCGGCAAGCTGCACACTGCCCGCTCGCGGAACGACCAGGTAGCCCTTGACGTCCGGATGTATCTGCGCGACGAGATCGACGCGCTGAGACTCGACCTGCGCGATCTCCGCCGTGCGTTCGTGGACCTCGGCCGGCGCCACGCCGGCGTGCTTGTCCCGGGATACACTCATCTGCAACAGGCACAGCCGGTGCTGCTGGCACACCACATGCTTGCCTACTTCGAGATGTTCACACGGGACGACGAACGGCTCCAGTCGTGCCGCACCCGCGTCAACGTCCTGCCGCTGGGCAGCGGGGCGCTGGCAGGAGTGCCCTACCCCATAGACCGAGCGTTCGTGGCGACCGAGCTTGGCTTCGACGACATCAGCAGAAACAGCATGGATGCCGTTGCGGACCGCGACTTCGCGGCCGAGTTCCTGTTCTGCTGCGCCCTGGTGATGATGCACGTCTCGCGGCTGGCTGAGGAACTCATACTGTGGTCGTCTTCCGAGTTCGGCTTCATCACCATCGGCGAGGGCTTCACCACCGGTTCCAGCATCATGCCTCAGAAGCGCAACCCCGACATCGCGGAACTCGCCCGCGGGAAGTCCGGCCGGGTCTACGGCGACCTTGTGGCGATGCTCACCACGCTGAAGGGCCTGCCGCTCACGTATAACCGCGACCTGCAGGAGGACAAAGTCTACCTGTTCGACGCCATCGACACCGTTCGCCCGACCGTCCGCATCTGCGCGGAAATGCTGCCGACGGTGCAGGTTCACGCAGACCGGATGCGCGGTGCGATGAACGACTACGTGCTGGCGACCGACATCGCGGACTATCTCGTACGGCGTGGATTGCCGTTCAGAGAGGCGCACGGCATTGCAGCGCGTTTGAGCCGCTACGCATCCGACGCCGGGAAGTCCTTCGGTGGACTATCCCTGGAAGAGTACCGCAGCTTCTCGCCGCTGTTTCAGGCAGACATCCTGGCCATTACCGTCGATTCGTCCGTTCAAGCCAGAGACGTGCAGGGCGGAACCGCCGCTTCGAGAGTTCAGGCAGCGCTGGATGATGCGGTCAATCGCCTTGACACCGAAACCGCGCGGCCCCACTAAGAAGCCGCCGGAGCGATGGCCCCGGCGGCGAAGCGCCAGAAGTGGGATGACCCGACTACCTTGCAGCCTTGTGCTGGTTCCTCATGCACCTCGTGCACATGTGCACCGAGAACTCCATGCCCTCGAGGTACAGGGTGGTTCTGTGAACGTTGGGCAGCCAGCGCCTGCGCGTGTGGCGTTTGGAGTGGCTGACACGGTTGCCGGTAACAGGCTGCCTGCCGCAGATGTCGCACTTCATACTTACGTTTCCTGCTTTACCTTTATATTGACACGGGCTACAATAGCATGTTACCACGAATGCCCTCGCTCAGCAACACGGACATATCCCACATGACAACGATGACCAGGCCTAAGTGCGTCGACGGCAAGGCGTTCAAGAAGATGTTCTCCGTCGGCACGCGGTGGCTCGAGCGCGCTGTTCCCGACATCAACGCCATAAACGTCTTCCCCGTGCCAGACGGCGACACCGGCACCAACATGCTGCTCACGATGCGCTCGGCCGTGGAAGAGGCGGGCACAGCGGAGAACGAAGAGGTCGGCACCATCGCACGGTCGATGGCGTACGGCGCCCTCATGGGCGCACGCGGCAACTCCGGAGTGATCCTCTCGCAGCTCTGGCGCGGCCTTGCCGACGCCCTTGCCGGCAAGGAGACGCTCGACGGGCACGACATGGCTGCCGCACTCACCAAGGCCAGCACCACGGCGTACGGAGGGCTGGTCCATCCGGTCGAGGGCACCATACTGACGGTGCTGCGCGAGGCGTCGGATGCTGCGCGTGCCGCGGCCGAGGAGGTCGACGGCGACCTCATGGGCGTGCTCGAAAGGGCGGTGACTGCTGCGCGGGATACCGTCGCCGCAACGCCGGAGATGCTGCCTGTCCTGAAGGAAGCCGGCGTGGTGGATGCCGGAGCCCAGGGCCTGTACGTGCTCCTCGACGGCGCGCTGGCTTCATTGAATGGCAGGGGCAAAGAGAAGAACGGCGGACCCGACCTCATCTCCATCAAAGTGGAGCCGTTGCAGCAGAAGTGCATGCCGGCCACCACGCAGATCGAGGTCCCGTACGGATACTGCACCAACTTCGTCATCCAGGGCAAGAACCTCGATGCGGACCGTATCGCCAGGAAGCTGCGCTCGAGGGGGCAGTCTCTGGTCGTCAGCGCCAACGGTTCGTCGGACGTGTCGGTTGTCAGGGTCCACATTCACACCTTCAAACCGGGCGACGTGCTGAACTTCGCGGTCGAACTGGGCACGCTTCACAACGTGGAAGTCCACAACATGGACGACCAGTACGAGGAATTCATCAAGCTCCAGAAGTCAAAGCTGCCGCAGGTTGGCACAGCCATCGTCACCATAGCATCGGGAGATGGCCTGTTCGACGTGTTCAACAGCCTCGGAGCGACCATCGTCGTCCCGGGCGGACAGACGATGAACCCGAGCGTACGTCAGTTGCTTCAGGCCGTCGAGTTTGCGCCGTCGAATGAGATCATCCTCCTGCCCAACAACAAGAACATCGTGCTCACCGCCGGCCAGGTGCAGTCCCTCACTCAGAAGCACGTCCACGTGGTCCCGAGCAAGACCATCCCGCAGGGCATCTCCGCGCTGCTCGCCTTCAACTACGACCTCGGCGTCGAGGAGAATGCGGCCGCGATGGCCGAGGCCCTCCAGTCGGTAACAACCGTCGAGATTACGCGTGCCGTACGCAAGACCGAGATGGACGGCACGAAGGTCAGACGCGGGCAGTTCATCGCCATCAGGAATGACAAGGAGCTGATCTCCGCGGGTGACGAGATCATCGACGTGGTCCTCGAAGCACTGCAGAAGTCCGGGGCGCCCGAGGCCGAGCTCGTCACCCTGTACTGGGGTGCGGAGGCGGAGACAGCCACTACCGAGGCGCTTGCCGCACGCATCCGTGAACGCTATGGCATCGAGGTTGAACTGGTCGACGGCGGCCAGCCGCACTACGACTACATCATGTCGGTGGAGTAGTCGCGCGACACAGGCAACGCGGACCGCTCGCCGAAGTGCCCAGCCCTCCCACGCATCGCCGGAGGCAACGCCTGCGCCCGGACTCCACAGCCATAACCGGCGCACAGAGAGGTACGCGTGACCGACCTCCCCGCGACAGAGCTGCTGCGGAAGATCCTCGAACTCGAGGTCAAGAAACAGTATGACGACTCCGCCGTCATCGGCGGAATCGACGCATGGATTGCCCGGACCTCTCCCTCTCTGCCCCGGCGGCTGTCGCCACTGCTGGTCAAGCTGCAGGGCGCGCCGGGAGGATACAGGGGTCGGACGACCGCCGAGAGGGCTGAGTGGGTTGCCGCAGTCATCCCGCTGCTGCAGGAGTCAGTCGCGCGGCCTTCGCGGCGGCCGCTGCGCACACCCGCGGTGGCTCCACCGGCTCCAGCAGGTCCGCCCGTCGAGGCGCGTCCGGTGACCGTACTCACAAGGCTCTCCACCAGAAACGCCTCACTGCTGGCT
>Ga0209610_1000252_pt1 | contig 27780 bp, 25 predicted proteins | sample LakKivw275mmetaG_FD_184137 | JGI IMG/M metagenome (GOLD analysis project Ga0209610, IMG submission 184137) | Anoxic lake water microbial communities from Lake Kivu, Rwanda to study Microbial Dark Matter (Phase II) - Lake Kivu water 275m metaG... | ecosystem: Environmental > Aquatic > Freshwater...
GAAAAATCCAAAAGGGAAAACGGGGATTTTATTATCAAGTTATCCGGTCAACCTGACGAAAAACTTGATATAAAACAAGTGGATACAGATGCTATTTACAGAAAACTCATAGCTAAGATCCGGGCTTACAATCCTCAACTGGATGTTGCATTGCTGGACAAAGCTTACAGCATTGCCAAAAAGCATCATGAAAACCAGTACAGAAAATCAGGCGAGCCATTTGTGGTACATCCGCTTGAAGTTGCCGGCATACTTGCTGATATCGAGCTTGACCAGACATCAATAATTTCTGCATTACTGCATGACCTGATAGAAGACACAGAGTTTACATATGAAAAAGTAAAAGCTGAATTTGGCGAAAAAATTGCAAACATAATAAACGGCGTAACAAAACTCGATAGGATAGTTTTTTCAAGCAGGGAAGAAAAACAGGTTGAAAACCTCAGGAAGATGATAATAGCAATGTCAGAAGACGTGAGGATAATAGTCGTAAAACTTGCAGACAGGCTCCATAACATGAGGACAATATCGCCACTAAGCAAAGAGAAAAGGATATTTAAAGCTATTGAAACTCTTGAAGTCTATGCCCCGATAGCCCACAGGCTCGGCATATATCAGGTTAAGTTTGAACTTGAGGATCTTTGTTTCGAAGTGCTGTACCCGAAACAATATGCAAAGATTAAAGAAATGGTGCAGGAAAAAATTAAGCTGCGGCAGTCACAGGTAGATGAATCCATAAGGCTGGTCTCTGAAAAACTCAAGGAAGTTAAAATTCCTGCAGATATAAGCGGAAGGATAAAAAGTTATTACAGCATATATAATAAGATATCGCGCCAGAACAGGGACATTGACGAAATCTTCGATCTTATTGCAATAAGGATCATAGTCGAGGATATTAAAAGCTGCTATGCGGCGCTGGGGATAATACATGCAGTCTGGAAACCTGTTCCGGGCCGGTTCAAGGATTATATAGCAAATCCGAAGTTTAATATGTACCAGTCACTGCATACGACTGTGATAAGCCAGAAGGGAGATCCCCTTGAAATCCAGATAAGGACTTTTGAAATGCATAAGTTTGCTGAATACGGGATCGCAGCACATTATAAATATAAAGAAGGCATCCTTGCGCCGACAGAATTTGATAAAAGGATATCATGGATACGGCAGTTGCTGGACTGGCAGAAAGAGCTGAAGGACCCTCAGGATTACCTTGAGTCTTTAAAGCTTGATTTATTTGAAGAGGAAATATTTGTATTTACTCCAAAGGGTAAAGTAATCAATCTTCCAAGAAGCGCAACTCCAATTGATTTTGCATATTTCATTCATACCGACATAGGCCATAACTGCATTGGCGCAAAAGTAGATGGAGTAATGGTCCCGATTGAGAGCCAGCTTGAAAATGGAAACATTGTAGAAATCATAACATCCAAAACTCCAAAAGGGCCCAGCAGGGACTGGCTATCAATAATAAAAACATCTACTGCAAGAAACAAGATAAAACAATGGTTCTCCAAAGAAGAGCGCCAGGAATCTTACAATTCCGGCCGTGAACTGATGTTGAAGACATTGAGAAAAAACAGCCTTTCTTTTAAAGACATACCGTCCCGCATTTTTGATGAGGTCGCATCTGATCTTAATTATGAAAACATGGACATGCTGTTAAGAAATATCGGTTCCCATAAAATATCTGTGCACCAGGTTTTTACAAGGATTCTGAAAAAACTGAATCAGGAGTCAGAACCCCAAAAGGATATGACAATAGAGGATATAACATCAAGGCCCACGGCACCAAAGAAAACAGGAAGCGGCATCATAGTCAAAGGAATGGATAATGTGCTTGTGACAATAGCAAAATGCTGCAACCCTGTGCCCGGTGACAATATAGTGGGATATATTACCAGAGGCAAAGGGATTTCTGTGCACAGAGATGACTGCAATAATGTCCTTATGCTTAAACAAAATGACGAGCCAAGATTCATAGAAGTCACCTGGGACAATTATGCTCCGTACAGGTTCAATGCAGAAATACAGGTTGAAGCTATCGACAGGACAAAATTGTTAAGAGATATAACTAATGTAATAAGCGAATATGACCTTAATATAATAAATGCCAGCACATTGCGCTCAAACAGGGCCGGCAATGTAAAATTCAGGTTTATAATAGAAATAAGCAACAAATATATCCTTAAAGATATAATCAATAACCTCAGGCAAGTTAATTCAGTCTATGATGTTTACAGGGTGCTGCCAAGGAAGGAATCTTGAAAGTAAAGAAACTGATACTGGGATTTTACAGTGTTAACTGTTACATAGTGCCCCTTGAAAGCGGCCATGAAGATTCCTGTTTCATAATAGATCCCGGAGCTGATTTTAATTCAATAAGGGACTATCTTTTAAATGAAAAAATATACCCTGAATTCATTCTTAATTCCCATGGCCATTATGACCATATTGCTGCTGTAAAGGAACTGATGGATTATTATGAAATACCATTTTATATACACAGCAAAGATGAGCCTGTTTTAAGAGATCCTGCTAAAAACATGTCTTCTCTTTTGGGTTCAAATACATTATCATTGGAAACTTATACTTTGATTGACGCATCCTTGCAAAAAAAACTGGAAACTATGGGAATAAAAATACACGAGACTCCCGGGCACACTCCCGGAAGCATAAGCATAGAAACAGGAAACAACCTTTTTACAGGAGATCTTCTTTTCAGGGGTGGAGCAGGAAGGACAGACCTTTGGGGTGGTGACCCGGTGATGCTGGCAAAATCACTTGCTAAAATAAAATCCCTTGATAAAAATCTTGTTGTCAACCCCGGACATGGGGCAACAACGACAATTGAAATTGAAATAAAAAACAATTTTTATCTAAGTCCGGAATTTCTGGAAGGCGGTGCAGCATGGTTCTAAGTTCACCCAGGGGGACAAATGACATTTTTGGGGAAGATATAAAATACAGGGATTTCATAATCAGCTCCGCAAAAAAACTTTTCAGCCTTTATAACTACAGTGAGCTTATTACCCCTGCTTTTGAACACACTGAAGTGTTTGACAGGGGCATAGGAGAAAGTACAGATATAGTCAGAAAAGAAATGTATACTTTCAAAGACAAAAAAGGACGTTCCCTAACTCTTAGGCCAGAAGGCACGGCATCAGTTGTAAGATCGATAATAGAGCATAAAATGTATGCTGAGACACTTCCATTAAAGCTGTTTTATATAGGTAATATGTTCAGGTATGAAAGGCCCCAGAAGGGCCGGATGCGTGAATTCTGGCAGATTGGAGTGGAGGCGGCAGGCGTATCAGAGCCTTTTATAGATGCTGAAGTAATATGGCTGCTTAATTCAATTTTTACATGCCTGGGATTTAAAAACCTCAAACTACTTCTGAACAGCGTAGGTTGTACCGAATGCAGAAAGGAATATATTAATGTATTCAAAAGATACCTTAAACCTGATGTCCAGTCTTTATGCCCCGACTGCCTCTCAAGATATGAGACAAATCCGCTGCGCATTTTTGACTGCAAAGTGCCGCAATGCAGGGGCATAATTGAAAGCGCCCCCAAAATATATGAATATATTTGTGAAGAATGCAGGGTACACATTTCCAGAGTCTGCTCCTACCTGGAAAAACTTGGCATAGATTATATTATAAAAAAAGAGCTCGTAAGAGGTTTTGACTACTATACAAAGACAATTTTTGAAATAATATCAGATGACCTTGAAAGTGTGCAGAATGCGCTGGGTGGCGGCGGGAGATACGATAATCTTATTGCGCAATTCGGCGGACCGGATTTGCCTTCAATAGGTTTTGCAATAGGCATTGACAGGACGTCCATGCTTATGAGGCAGTCAGGCATACCAGCCAGAGCAGATGATTCTCTGCCTTCTGTATACATAGCAATGATGTCTTACGATTTTATTGATTTTGCAATTAAATTAATGAAAATATTAAGGGAAAACCTTATAAAATGCGACTTGAGTTATGATATCAGGCCTTTTTCAAGCCAGATAAAAGCTGCGTCCAGAAAAGGCTTTTCCCATTTTACAGTGATAGGGGAAGATGAAGTTAAAACAGGAATAATTAATATTAAGGACCTTGAAAAATACACTCAAATAAAATTAGATATTAATAATGACATTGAAAAAACAGCAGAAATTTTCAGGAGAGACCAATAGATGGATGAACAATACAATTATCGAATAAACATGGATTTTATGCGGTACAAAACAGTACTCAGGTCAAACCTTTGTGGAGAACTGAGAAAAGATTCTGTAGGAAAAAACGTCAGGTTATGCGGCTGGATAAACAGGAGAAGGGATCACGGCAAGCTGATTTTTATTGACCTGAGAGATTTTTCAGGCATTGTCCAGATTGTTATAGACGCCAACATAAATGAGAAGGTGTACAGCATTGCAAGGGAACTGAGGTCTGAATATATAATCTCAGTAAAAGGAGAAGTAGCTTCAAGATCCCCTGAAACAATTAACACGGACCTCCCGTCCGGGGAGATTGAAATCACAGCAGAAGATATTACTATATTAAGTGTTGCAAAAACACCTCCTTTCATTCTTGACAACAGGGATACAGTAGATGAGATGACGAGGTTAAAATACAGGTATATCGACCTGAGGACTGAAGAAATGCAAAGCAATATGAGGCTCAGGCATGCAGTTACTGCAATTACCAGGGATTATCTGAATGAAAATGGTTTTATTGAGGTCGAGACTCCGATCCTTGCAAAAAGCACACCTGAAGGTGCAAGAGATTTCCTTGTGCCGTCAAGGCTCAATCCCGGCAATTTTTATGCGCTTCCGCAGTCACCGCAACTTTTCAAACAAATACTTATGTTCTCAGGTTTTGACAGGATTTACCAGATAGCAAGATGCTTCAGGGATGAAGACCTGAGGGCTGACAGACAGCCTGAATTTACACAGATCGATCTTGAAATGTCATTTGTAGGTGTAGATGATGTGATTTCCCTGATAGAAGGGTTAATTAAGCTGCTTTTTAACAGTATAACAGGCGGAAAACTCGATGTTCCATTTAGCAGGCTGGTATGGAAAGAGAGCATGGAAAGGTATGGAAGCGATAAACCTGATTTAAGGTTCGGGCTGGAAATTACTGATATATCAGAAATATTTTCATCAAGCCAATTCAATGTTTTCATTAATGTCCTGGGTAAAGGCGGCTGCATTAAATGCCTTAAAGTTGAAAATGCAAAAGATTTCTCAAGGAAGGAACTTGATGGATTAATTGATATGGCTAAAAAATTCGGTGCAGGGGGCCTGATATGGATAAAAGTCGAAGAAAACCACCAGTTTAATTCACCGGTATCAAAATACATACTTCCAGGTGAAAAGGAAAAGCTTATTAATGCCCTGAATATAAAAGAAGGTGACCTTTTACTTATAGTGGCTGATGATTTTTATAAAACGTGTAATTCACTTGGTGCCATAAGGTCATACCTTGGAAAGAAACTTAATCTTATTAATGAAGAAGATTTTAAATTTGTATGGATAGTGGATTTTCCTTTATTTGAATGGGACGGGAAGGAAAAAAGATTTTCACCGATGCATCATCCGTTTACAAGGCCATCCGCAGATACTGAAGAATTCCTTGAGAAAGATACCTTAAGCGTTAATTCACTGGCTTATGACATTGTCCTTAACGGAACAGAGCTTGGCGGAGGTTCAATAAGGATAAATGATATAGAATTACAGAGAAAGATATTTAAAATCCTTGGTTTTGATGAGAAAAGGATAGAAGAAAATTTCGGGTTTTTGCTCAGGGCCCTTGAACATGGAGCCCCTCCCCACGGAGGTATAGCGCTGGGAATGGACAGGCTTGTAATGCTGCTTGGCGGACTCGAAAGCATAAGGGAAGTTATTGCTTTCCCGAAGACACAGTCTGCATTTTGCATGATGACTGAGTCACCGTCTGCGGTAACAAGCCAGCAGCTTTCAGAGGTACATATTAAACTTTCCGGAGAAAAAAAGGAGCAGGAATCTGAAGGGTAACCCTGCTCTAAATTGAATTAACATAATGATTATGATATATTAATTTTGATACTCTGTTTTTATCGTAACTAAAGTTAATTTTGTGCCAACAAAATTACTTTATAAGCTCAAACTTAATTTGCAGCATACATGCCCGCCCGGTTAGCGGGACTTATAAAGCAAATAGGAGAGCAGCCCTGATATTTGAGGACCGGGCATAGAAACACTTCAAATAGTTACGAAAAAATGGGGTATCATTCTTTTATGTTTTGTAATTTCGTAAATGTTATAATTTCTGTTTGTAATGGATATAAGGAAAAAATATATTGAATATTTCAGGAAAAAGGACCATATGGTTATGCCGTCTTCCAGCCTTATTCCTGCAGGAGACCCGAGTGTGCTGCTGACAACAGCAGGAATGCAGCAATTCAAGCCTTATTACCTTGGAGTAAAAAAACCGCCATATAACAGGATAACCACAGTACAGAAATGTTTCAGGACAAGTGATATTGACAGTGTCGGTTACACTGACAGGCATCTTACTTTTTTTGAAATGCTTGGTAACTTTGCTTTTGCAGATTATTTTAAAAAAGAAGCCATAGATTTTGCTGTCGAATTCATAATCAGCGAACTTGGCATTCCTGTAGAAAAACTTTCAGTTGGCGTGTTTTCGGGTGAAGGCTCCATACCGCAGGATAATGAATCCATACTGTTATGGCAGGGACACGGGATAAACAGTGACCGGATATATAAATTCGGCAAAAGTGAGAATTTCTGGGGACCCGCTGGAGACACTGGCCCATGCGGCCCCTGTACGGAGATCTATTATGATTTTGGAGCCGAACACGGGTGCACAAAAAGCGATTGTTCACCAAGCTGTAATTGCGGAAGGTTTCTTGAGATATGGAACCTTGTTTTTACACAATATAATTTTAACGGCAAAGATTATGAAGAGCTGCCAAATAAAAACATAGATACAGGAATGGGCCTTGAGAGAATTGAAGCTGTGCTTAATAAGGACCCGTCAGTTTTCAGGACCAGTCTTTTTGCAGATATAGTATTAAAAATAGAAGAGCTTTCAGGAAAAAAACTTTTATCAAAAAAAGATAGTGGATTTAACCGTGAAGTGAACAGATGCATAAAAATAGTTGCGGATCACGCAAGAGCAATAACTTTTCTTATTGCTGATGGCGTGGCCCCTTCAAATGAAGCAAGGGGATATATATTAAGGAGGATTATCAGGAGGGCTGTAAGGTTTGGAAAACTGATTGATATAAATGATTTCTTCCTGGAAGAAATAATAAAGGAAGTAATTGGCAATTATGGCAGCTATTATCCTGAATTAACTGAAAATTCAGATAAGGTATTAAGAATAGCAAATGAAGAAGAGAAAAGGTTTTCACAGACATTAAAAGAAGGGACAAGGGTGCTTTCCCAGAAGATAGAAGAGCTTTCATCATCTGCAAATAAGTATCTTGACCCCGGGACAGCTTTTAAGCTATATGATACTTTCGGGTTCCCTGTGGAGCTGACAATGGAAATATTAAAAGAAAACAGCCTTGAGCTTGATATGGCAAGTTTCAATAATTATATGAAGATCCATTCCGAGAAATCAAAGGCCGGCACTGCTTTTGATAAAAAAATAGATGCCAATATTGATATTTATAAAAACATAGCTGCTGGCACCGAGACTGAATTTACGGGATATAATGAAACAAAGTGCACATCAAAGATTATTATGATGCTTGAAAAAAATGGCAGTGGAAAGCATGCAGAGACACAGTCACTGAATACAGATGCTGAAGGGGAGATAATCCTGGAAAGCACGCCTTTTTATGGTGAAAAAGGGGGCCAGGCAGGTGACAGGGGCATCATAAGCACGCCAACAGGTGTTTTTACAGTTGAAGATACAAAAATACCAGTAGAGGGCATTATCGTCCACAGGGGCAGAGTAAAGCAGGGATACTTATCTTCCGGCCAGGATGCAGATTCTGAGGTCGATATTACATACAGGAAGAATATCAGTAAAAATCATACTTCCACCCATATTCTGCATTGGGCACTGAGAACATTATTCGGTAAAGAAGTATCGCAGGCGGGTTCCTCAGTTGCCAGTGACCGTTTCAGGTTTGATTATAATATGAGTTCAGTTCCTTCAATTGCCGATATTGAAAAAATCGGGAAGCTTGTTAATGAAAAAATACAGAAAGATGACACAGTAAAAATATTCGAGACCACAAAAGAATATGCTAAAGAGATGGGAGCCATATCTCTGTTTGAAGAAAAATACGGCAGGTTCGTAAGGGTAGTTGAGATAGATGATTACAGCAGGGAACTTTGCGGTGGCATACATGTAAAAAGGACAGGTGAAATAGGTTTGCTGAAAATCATTTCTGAATCCGGCATAGGCTCTAATCTGAGAAGGATAGAAGCCATAACAGGTCTTTACGCTTACAATTATTTAAATGAAGCATCCAGGTTAATTGGTGAGCTGTCTTCAACCCTGGAAACAGATTACCATAATTTAAAAACAAAAGTCGAATCATTAAAGGAAAACTGCAGGATGCTTTCCGCAGAATATTCAAGACTTCAGCTCCTGGCAGTAAAAAAAGAAATAATTGAAAAATTCAATGAAGAGTTACCAAAACCCGGCGCACATGTAATTGATTTTGATTTTACCGTATCTGAGCCTGCCGGCAGCATGGATTCAAAGAATATGGGGCTTATTGGAGACGAGATATTTAACCAGTTTCCCCAAAGTGAAATTGTTTTAATATTTTCAAATACAATAAACGGAAAACCTGTTATGCTTTTCCAGGCTTCAAAAAGTCTTGTAAAAAAAGGTTTTGATTGCTCAGCCATGGCCAGGGAAGCAGGTAAAATCCTGAAAGGCGGAGGCGGCGGAAAAGCCGAATTTGCACAGGTCGGAGGTTCAGATTCATCTGCTCTTCGCGATGCAGCAGAAAGATCAAAGAGCCTGGCAATTGAAAAAATAACTGCAATAAGCCAGCTTTAAGGTATAAACTCAGGCAAACCAAATTATAAATAAATATATTTGATTATTTTAAAATGAGCCGGATACTTGGAATTGATTACGGAGAAAAAAGGATAGGGCTGGCTTTAACTGATGCAGGCAACAGCATGGCAAGCCCTTTGAAAGCAGTCCCCAATGATGAATCGCTTGTAAAAAGCTTGCAGGATATAATAAAAGAATATAATGTCGAAAGAATTATAGTCGGCATTCCTGTAAATCTTAAAGGGGAACACGGTTATGAAGCCCGGATAGTCCTGAGATTTGTAGAAAGCATAATCGAACCTTTTGGTTTACCTGTTGTAAAAATAGATGAAAGGTTTACCTCTCATATATCTGCTGATATGTTATCGGGTAACAGGAGCTGTAATACATGCAAAAAGAAAAGAAATCATACTGATATGCAAAGAATAAGAAAATCGGGAAATATAGATAAGATTTCTGCAGCAGTGATCCTCAATGATTATCTGGCTTCAGAAGAATTCAAAAAAATGAGCCGCTGATTTAAGGATAAATAAAATAGCATAAAAGGACCTTGAATAATTTAAATTGCATATTAATAAAATAAAAGCATTAAGAAAGAAATTATGTATATAAAAAATAAGAGTTTAAAATCAATTTGTATTTTTGCGTTATTGCCGGCAATTGCGGCATTTATTATTGTGCTGCCATCATGCAACTCGATAGTGCCCCAGGAGATAAAAAAACCCGCCATAGAAAGCGGAGTGGAAATAGTTGTTGAAATACTTGAGGGCTCAAACCTGACGCAGATTGCAAACCTTCTTGAAGAAAAAGGCGTAATAGATGATGCGTTTACATTCAGGCTATATGTGCAGCAGCAGGGAAAAGAGAAAAACCTGCTGCCGGGTTCTTATAAACTTCTTACAGGCTCAGAATATGCAGACGTTCTTTCAACTATTACAACAGGAGAAAAACAGGTTATTTATAAACTGGTTATTCCCGAAGGGTTTACTGTAAAACAGGTAAAAGAAAGAATAATAAAGGACATCCCTTTTGTTGAGCAGCAGGAACTTGATGAAGCGATGGATATCAATAATTTTACCGGCTATGAGTTCATAAAAGAAAAAGAGAACCTTGAAGGTTTTCTTTTCCCGAAGACATACGATGTAATACTGGAATATAATGCTGTAAACATACTTGAAATGATGATAGCGCAGTATCAGGTAGAGACAAATTCTCTTGACTGGTCCTATGCTGATGAAAACAATTACAGCCACTATGATATACTTAAAATAGCTTCTCTTATTGAAAGGGAAGCGTACATACCCGAAGAAAGACCATTGATTTCAGCAGTTATATATAACAGGCTCAAGGCCGGTATGCCTCTTCAAATCGACGCAACAGTGAGGTATGCTTTGGACAAATGGGACGGCATTGTAACTTACGATGATCTTGAAACAGATTCTCCATACAATACTTATAAATATGCAGGTCTTACCCCGACGCCTATATGTAATCCCGGCCTGGCTGCGCTGAAGGCAGCTCTTGAACCTGCTGATGTTGACTATCTTTACTATGTTGTAGTCAATGAAGAAACACATGAGCACAAGTTTTCTAATACATTTGAAGAGCATGTAAATGCAACGAATCAGTAGCTTAAAAAATGGCTGCAGATAATGAATTTGAAATAAAAGATATACCCCTGGTCAAGGATTTCCTTGTAGAAAAAAACAGGATAGAAAAGCTAATGCATCAATCTGAGCAAAGGAAGGTTCCTGTAATTGCAATGGAAACCGCTGCTGTGCTTGAAGCAATATGCTTTGCATACAGGCCGGTCAATATAATTGAAATAGGCTGCGGCACGGGGTTTTCGACATATTTTCTTGTAAGGCACTTTCTCCAATTAAAAAAAGGAAGCCTGCCGCAAAATCTGCCGGACTTTAAGGCCAAAATTTTAAGGTATACGGGGCTGGACTTAAACAGGCAAAGGCTTTCTGAAGCAAGGGATTATATAAAAGGCTTATTTTCCCTTAAGGAAAAAGAGACTGAAAAAGATAAAATTGAAATAGATTTTATATGCGGAAATGCGATAAATATAATACCTGAGCTCAAAGGCGGATTTGATATGGCATTTATTGATGCAGCTAAAATGGAATATCCTGATTATCTTACAGCCCTTTTACCAAAAATGGCAGAAGGCTGTATTGTAATAGCAGATAATATTTTCTATTCCAGTAAAGTTTTTAATGATTTTATCAGTGAACATGATAAAAACAGCGTAAGCGGAATAAGGCGTTATATAAAAAAAATAACTGATAGCAACTATTTCAGTACGGTTTTTATAAATGCAGGTGATGGAATTGCATTATCGGTCTATAAAAAAAATCCCTGAACTTTGCGTACCGGCAGGCAACTTCAAAATACTCAAATATGCAGTCGAATATGGGGCAGATGCTGTATATGCAGGCGGTTCAATGTTTAACCTGAGAACACTGCAGGATAATTTTACAGTTGCTGAGTTGGAGTCTGCTGTAAACTATACGCATGAAATGAAAAAGAAATTCTACCTGACCCTGAATGCAATAATCAGTGAAAATGAAATTGATGATTTTTTATCTTATCTGGAAAAAATAAAAAATATCAGGTTTGATGCAATAATAGCATCAGATCCCGGTGCCATAAAAATAATAAAAAATATTTTGCCTGGTAAAAGGATACATATAAGTACCCAGGCAAGCATATCAAACCACGAAGCAGTAAACTTCTGGGGCAGCCTGGGAGCATCAAGAGTCAATATTGCCAGGGAGCTTGGGCTGGATGAAATAAATAAGATATGCAGTAAATCAGATATTGAAATCGAGGTATTTGTCCATGGCGCGCTGTGCATTTCATATTCCGGCAGATGCATGCTTTCAAAGTATCTTTCAAACAGAGATGCAAATAAAGGTGAATGTTCCCACACATGCAGATGGAAATATTATCTTATGGAAGAAAAAAGGCCAAATACTTTTTTCCCTGTCGATCAGGACAGGCGCGGCACCTATATTTACAATTCCCGTGACCTTTGCCTCATTGACAGGCTGGACGAGATTGCCGATTCCGGAGTTGACAGTATTAAAATAGAAGGCAGGATGAAGACTGAAAATTATGTCAGTTCCGTAACATGGGCCTACAGGCAGGCACTGGACCTTATTAAGCAGGGAAAATACAGCAATGCAAAAAAAGCGTTATTGCTTAAGGAACTTGATAAAACGACCCACAGGACTTTTACTTCAGGTTTTATGTTCAATAAAAGCAGGAAAAGCCCGGAACTTGCCGATAATGATAATGTGGGCTATATAAAAAAATACAGGTTTGCTGGTACGGTCACAGGCTTTTCAGAGCAGCACGATGGCCCTGTCATACTTGCAAGAAACCAGGTAAAAATAAATGATATCCTTGATATTTTGCAGCCTGGTAAAAATCCTGTAAAATTTAAACTTGTAAAAATGGTGAATGCAAAAAGCGGCCAGCCTGCTGATGTATGCAATACAAATGACAGCTTTATTATTTGCGGGCTTGGAAAAATTAATGATATGTCTCTTGTTAAAGTAAAACTCTAAACAAATAACTTTGTTAATAATATTTCCGGAATAAAAAAATGATTACTGACCAAATAATAAAAATATTGAAATCTGCAAAAAATATTGCAGTCGTAGGCTGTTCAAGGGATCCGGGTAAGGACTCTTATATTGTGGCAAAATTTTTAAAAGATGCAGGTTTTACAATAATTCCTGTAAATCCTTTCGCTGATGAGATAATGGGGCTCAAATCATATAAAAGCCTGAGTGAGGTTAAGGGCCGGGTTGATATAGTAAATATTTTCAGGCCAAGCTTTGAGGTCCTTCCAGTAATCGAAGAAGCAGTCAGCCTCAAACCCGCTTTGATATGGATGCAGATAGGAATAAAAAGCCGGAAGGGTTATGATATTGCATCAAAAAAAGGCATACAAGTGGTAATGGATAAATGTATTATGGTCGAATACAGGTATTCGATTTATTCATGATAACAGCAAAATGAGATAATAATATGAGCATGCAAAATGTTAAAACTTTCAGGATAATGCTGTCAGGCAGGGTCCAGGGGGTAGGGTACAGGTATTTTATTGAAGAAAAAGCCCTTAAGTACCAGATAACGGGTTATGTAAAAAACACAGCTGAGAATAATGTTGAAATAAATTGCCAGGGCAGTAAAGAAAATCTTGAAAAATTTATTGCGATTGCAAAGAGGGGTCCGGCATTTGCAAATGTTACAGGTTTTTTCATTGATGAAATAAAAAATCCTGTAGTTTACAACAGTTTTAAAATTGAATATTAACTGGATTTAAAATGAAAATAAGTTCAAATACAAGGCTGCTGGGACTATTTGGAAATCCTTCCAGGCACAGCCTTTCGCCACTTATACAGAATACTTTTATTGAGTATTATGGCATGGATTGCGCATACCTTGCATTTGAGCCTTCTGCAGATACACTGAAAAAAGCCTTTTTTGGAGCAATGGAGCTGGGATTTATAGGGCTCAATATTACAATGCCATTCAAGGAAGAGGTCTTCGGCCTGTTAAACAGTTCCGAAGGGCCCGCCTCTTTTTTTAAAGCAGTAAACACAGTCAAATTCATGCCGCATAAAAGCACTGCAACAGGTTACAGCACAGACGGTGAAGGTGTTTTAAAGTCACTTGAAGACGCATGTTTTGATCTTGAAGGAAAAAGGTGCATTGTCATTGGAGCAGGGGGCGCCGCAAAGAGCGCCATATATGCAATACTTTCAAAACCTGTCGAATCTGTCTATTTATTTGATATAGACCGGAATAAGTCAGCATTTCTTGAAAATCTTTTTAAAAATAAAGGCAAAATAAAGATTATAAAAGACATTAATAAAATTGAAGAAAAATTCACAGGCTCAATCGATATTATAATTAACTGCAGCCCTGCAGGTATGAAAATAAAAGGCATTGAGAGCAATGTGCTTGCTGTTCCTGCAGGCTGGAATTTAAAAGATAAGGCAGTATTTGATATGGTTTATGAACCCCTGATGACCCCGCTTGTAAAAAAAGCGGAAAATGATGGAGCAAAAATAATAGTAAAAGGCCTGGAAATGCTTATAAACCAGGCTGCATATTCCTTTTATATCTGGTTTGGCATTATGCCGGCGGAAGATGTGATAAAAAAAGTAAAAAATAACATAATAGATAAAATATGGAAATAAAATCTGTACTGACTGGTTTAGCTTTTTTTGCTGCAGGAATTCCTGCAGGGAGCTTTTTGGCTGTACTTGTTTATAAAATTCCAAGGAAAATAAAAATCTTTAAACCTTATTCTATCTGCAGCGCCTGCAGGGAAAAAACAGGACTGCTGTACAGTTTTCCAGTATTGGCATATATTTTCAGAAGGTACAGGTGCAGAGGATGTGGAGAAAAGGTACAGGTCAAAAACATAATAATCGAAATAATAACCGGACTGCTGTTTTTACTGTCATACCTTGTTTTTTCTTTATCAGTAGATACTGCAAAAGCTGTCATATTATCAGGCGCCCTTGTAGCAATATCATTTATTGACTGGGAGTTTATGATAATTCCTAATGTAATTGTTTTTCCGTTGACTCTTGTGGGGCTTGCTTTCAGCATTGCATCTGAGCCTTTAAAGTGGTGGATGCCTCTTGCATTCAGCGCAGGTTCATTTGTTTTCATGCTTATAGTCCACCTGATTTATCCAAAAGGCATGGGCATGGGTGATGTGAAGCTTGCAATGATGCTTGGCGCTTTCCTTGTAAAAAGTGTGATAGCCGGGATATTTCTTGGATTTCTTGCCGGTTCCATAGCCGGCGTGATATTCATATTGTTTAAAAAGAAGACACTTAAACAATATATACCATTCGGGCCGTTTATTTCAATTGGCGGGCTTGTTGCTCTTTTTGCAGGAAAAGCATTATCGGCATGGTATCCGGTCTTCTTTTAAAATTTTAATAAACCTCTTTGTTTATTATTCGTCTTTTCACTTTATTAAAAAATAAATTAATTCTAAAATAAACCCATATATTATTTAATTATTGTTTTTACTGTTATTTTGTTGTTTATTTACTTATTAATTTATTTTTATAATCTTATTTGATTTTAAAGGAAGCATAAATGAGATTCTTAACAGCGGGTGAGTCACATGGAGAGGCCCTTACAGGGATAATAGAAGGTTTTCCTTCAGGTATAAAGATTGATGTTGACTTTATAAACACAGAACTTTCAAGGCGCCAGATGGGCTTTGGAAGGGGCCAGAGGATGTCAATAGAAAAAGATGAGATAAAAATTATTTCAGGCATAAGAAAAGGCAGGACAACAGGTGCGCCGATCTCATTTATAATAAACAACCTTGACTGGAAGAACCAGAAAGAAAGGCTGGAAATTGAAGAAGATATCCTTAATCCAAGGCCCGGACATGCGGATCTTCCCGGATTTTTAAAATACAGGCATGAATCAATAAGAAGCGTACTTGAGAGAAGCAGCGCAAGGGAGACAGCGGTCCGCTGTGCCATCGGCGCTTTTGCAAAAATAATTCTTAAAGAGTTCTCCATATTTATATTCAGCTTTGTAAGCCGGATAGGCAATGTAAAAATCGATGACAGTTTATTCTCAAATATCAGAAGAGGCTTTAACCCGGAAGTAAATAAAAACGACTGGGATTTTTTAAGTGCAATAGAAAGCTCTCTTGTCAGGTGCCCTGATAATAATGCAACCAGTGAAATGATAAAACTTATTAAAAAAACTGCAGAAGAAGGCGATTCACTTGGGGGCCATTTTCACGTTATTGCAGCCGGCCTGCCGCCGGGACTTGGCTCTTATGTACACTGGGACAAAAGGCTGGATGCAAAGATTGCAGCAGCAATTATAAGCATACCATCAGTTAAGGCAATAAGTTTCGGAAAAGGCTGGGAGTCTGCAAATATTAAAGGAACAGGATATCATGATGAGATATTTTATGACGGCAGCAGCGGGTTTTACAGGAAAACCAATAATGCGGGGGGCATCGAAGGCGGAATGACCAATGGGGAGCCGGTGGATATTACAGTTGCAGCAAAGGCAATACCTACGACTGCAAAAGGACTGAGGACAGTGCAAATAAATACAAAAAAAGAAGCAATAAGCTTCAAGGAGAGGGCTGATACATGTGCCATACCAAGTGCTGCAATAGTTGCTGAATCAATGCTGGCAATAGAACTATGCAATGCCTTCCAGGATAAATTCGGCAGGGATAATATAGAAGAAATTACAAAAAATTACAATAATTATATAGATTACCTTAAAAATATATAGATTTGGAATCTTATAAAAAAATAAAACTGAATAAAAATATTTCAATTACAGGCTTTATGGGTTCGGGCAAGAGCACTTCAGGCAAATTACTGGCTGATAAGCTTGGTTTTATATTTGTAGACATTGATAAAATAATTGAAATTTACCAGGGTATGACTATTCCGGAAATATTTGAAAGATATGGGGAAAAATATTTCAGGGATGTTGAAACAGAAGTCATTAAAAAAATATACGGCAATTCATCATGTGTTTTTGCATGTGGTGGAGGTGTCGTCCTTAAAGAAGAAAATATGGATATTATTAAGAAAAACAGCACAGTTATTTTACTTAAAGTCAGTCCCGGTGAAGCATATAACAGATTGACGGGCAGTTGCGGCAGGCCTCTTTTAAAAACCGGCAATCTTAAAAGTAAAATCAGCAGCCTCATATCAGAGCGTGAAGACCTGTATGAAAGGTATGCTGATATAATAATCGACACAGATAAAATTTCGGCGGAGTCTGTTTCATTGGAGATTTTGTCTTACCTGGAAAATCTTTGAAAGGCCAGGCCATGATTTGCATAAATGCTAAAACAAAGACAAGAAAATACCCTGTGTATATGGGCAGCGGGGCAGTAAATGATGCCCCGGGCATTATTTGCAGTATATTCAAATCAGCAGAAAAAATACTTCTCGTAACAGATGACAATGTCTACAGGCTTTATTCTGCTATTATTGAAAAAATGCTTGCAGATACAGGCAGACAATCAAAGACAGTAGTTATAGAAAACGGTGAAAGCTCTAAAAGCCTTGAAAATACCAGGATGCTTTATGATGAAATGATGGCTTTTAATATGCACAGGAACGACCTTACAGTTGCTTTCGGCGGAGGAGTCACGGGAGACCTTGCCGGTTTTGCAGCATCAACTTTTCACAGGGGGACTTATCTTCTTCAGTTTCCGACAAGCATTATAGCACAGGTCGACAGCAGTATTGGCGGAAAAGTAGTTGTAAACCATGGCGGCGCAAAAAACATAATCGGCAGTTTTTACCAGCCCCATGCAATTGTGGCTGATTATAACCTGCTTGAAACGCTTGATGAAAAAGAAATAAAGAACGGGCTCGCAGAAATAATAAAATACGGCCTTGTTTTCGACAAAAAAATTCTGTCCGGCCTTATAAGCATTGGAGGCAGGACAGGCAGTTTTTCTTCTGTTAAAAGTATAATCAAAAGCCCGGTTTTTGATGAAATAATATCAAAATGCATCAAAATAAAATTGAATGTTGTCAGTAAAGATGAATTTGATACAGGATACAGGAACCTTCTGAATTTTGGCCATACAGCCGGCCATGCTCTTGAAAAAATATCCAGGCTTGGCAACATAAGCCACGGAAGGGCTGTTTCATGGGGAATTATGGTGGCAATAGATGTTTCAACGGGTGCAGGGCTTTTGGCAGGTGATTACTTAAAAGATATGGCAGCTGATCTATATAAAAAAATGAAAATTCCTGTGAAACTTGTATTGGACGAGCTGCCCGGCAAGGCAACGGCAACAGATGCGGCTGCAGAAATTTACAGCGCAATGAAATTTGATAAAAAATTTACTTCCGCAAAAAACAGGTTTGTTTTGCTTAAGGGCCTGAACAGGCCGGCAATTGTCGAGAATATAAATGAAGAAATAATAATTGAAGCGATTTTAAAAAATATAACGGGAGAGAAAAAATGAAAAGGGTAATTCTTATAAATGGCCCGAATCTTAACCTGATCGGAACAAGGGAACCTGAAAAATACGGGGAAAAAGGTTTTGAAGATATAATGCAGGAGTTAAATGGATTTGCCGGCAAGAACGGGATAGTGCTTGAATATTTCCAGTCAAATAATGAGGGAGATATCATTGATAAGATACATGCTGCTGCAAATAATTTTGATTATATAATAATCAACCCGGGTGCGCTGACACATTACAGTTACAGCATCCATGACGCCCTTCTATCGGTAAAATTACCTGCAATAGAGGTCCATATAACAAATATTTTTGCCAGGGAAAATTGGCGCCAGAAATCTGTAATATCACCTGCTGTAAGCGGTGTAATAAGCGGGCTTGGCACAGATGTCTATTTGATTGCCCTGATCTATATTTCAAAAAAACTTAGTGAAAAGTGATATTGTGCCTTTTAATGCTTGTTTTATAAATAATAAATTTATTTTTTAGTTTCGGGGAAAAAATGGAAGATATTAATGAAAAAAGGCTTGAAATCTTAAGAAAAAAACTCAGGGAAGCCGGTATTTCTTCATACCTGGTAACAAGTGATGAAAATATATTTTATCTTACCGGATTCTATGGCAAAGACTCAGGGAGCATACTTGTTATAACACCATCGGATGCTTTTCTTATGGTACATTTTGTGCATGCCGGAAACGCCGAGCAATCAGTAAAAAAAAGCAATATTGAAGTAGAGAGGTTTACTACCGGGAAAATTAACATTCTATCAAAAATCCTTGAGGATAATAAAATAAAAAAAACCTGTATCGAAGGAAATAATGTAAGCTACGACTTCTATGCTGCAATAGAAAAAGAACTCGAACAAAAAAATATTAAATTTGAAAACAGGCCTGGCATAGTGGAGAGTATGAGGATAAAAAAAGACAGCAGTGAGATTTCAGCAATAAAGAAAGCCTGCAGCATCACACAGAAAGCATTTAAAGCCGTTTCAAATATGGATAAAGAAAAACTCTTCAGTCTTACACAGCGGGGCCTTGCCTTTGATATTGAAGGAAGTATGATAGAGCAGGGCTCAGAAGGCAAATCCTTTGATTTAATAGTTGCGCCGAATTCTTCTGCTGCCCTTCCACACTACGAACCGTCAAGGAAAAAAATAACCTGCGGTTTGCTTTTGCTTGATATAGGCTGCCGGTACAATAATTACTGTTCGGATATGACAAGGACAATATTTATATCAGATAATGGTGAAAAAAATCTTAAAACCGCAGGAATTTCAAAAATGATGAAAATTTATGATATAGTTTTACAGGCCCAGGCTCTCGCATTAAAAGCATGCAGGGCGGGAATTACGTGCAGGGAACTTGACCTGGTTGCCCGGAAGTTTATTGAAGACAAAGGTTTCGGCAAGCAATTCGGCCATGGGCTTGGCCATGGCGCAGGCCTGCAGATCCATGAATTGCCGACGGTATCCTTTTCTGAAGATAAGGTGCTCCAGGATGGCATGGTCATTACGATTGAACCGGGCATATACCTTGATGGAATCGGAGGGGTAAGGATAGAAGACATGGTTATAGTAAAAGACGGCGGTTATGAAAATATGTATAATGATGATAAATCACTATTGATTATTTAAATTTGTTCAGGAGAATTAAAAAATGATTACGACCAATGATTTGAAAAATGGGATGGCGCTTAATTACGAAGATAATCTTTACGAAGTCCTTTATTTCCAGCATGTAAAACCCGGAAAAGGAGGCGCTTTTGTAAGGACCAAATTAAAAAACCTTAACACCGGAGCAATAATAGATAAAACCTTCAGGGCAGGCGAGAAAATAGAGCAGGCCATTCTTGAAACAAGAAAGATGCAATATTTATATAAAGATGACCACTATAATTTCATGGATAATGAGACCTTTGAGCAGATTGCCATTCCCGATGCACAGATTGGAGAAAAAAATAAATTTCTACTTGAGAATATGGAAGTAACTGTTGTGCTCTACAAGAGCAAGCCCATATCACTTGACCTGCCTCTGGCTATAGAGGCCAGGGTGGTAAGCACCGAGCCCGGTGTAAAAGGTGATACTGTAAGCAATACATTTAAACCTGCAGAAATTGAGACCGGAGCAAAGATAACAGTGCCTTTATTTATAAATGAGGGCGATATGATAAGGATAGATACAAGGACAGGGGAATATATAACAAGAGTCAGCAAATGATTATATATTTGTGCAAATACACTATTATGCTATAATTAGTAAAAACATGGCTAAAACATCAAGGCGAAAAGCAAGAGAAGAAGCTGTAATAATACTTTACCAGAGCGACCTGCTTGGTAAAGATGTTGATTTGATACTGGAGAATGAAGCTCTTTTTGAAAGGGAAGTTGATGAATTCACAAAAGAAATAGTTTGTGGAGTCAAAGACAATATTGAAGAAATAGACAAAAGAATAAAAAATGTGGTGGAGAACTGGTCATTTGACAGAATAGCAATTGTGGACCGCAACATTATAAGGGTGGCAATATTTGAAATGCTTTTTAAAAATGAGATACCGCTCAAAGTCTCTGTAGATGAAGCAATTGAGATATCAAAAAAACTCGGGCAGAAAGAAGATACCCCTAAATTTGTAAATGGCGTACTTGGCAAAATCCTTTTTGAGATTGAAAAGGGATGATATTGACATTTATCTTTTAAATATAATATGGTAACTAAAAATACAGACAACACTTCATTATATCCTGATTTTTTAGTCAGTATAATAAACGACAGGATAAACCAGTATATTGCCGAATATAATGATGCACCCTGCGCATTAAAAAATGCAATCAGATACAGCCTGCAGAATGGCGGAAAAAGGTTCAGGCCGGTATTGTGCGCCTTAACTGCAAAAAGCCTCGGTAAAAACTGTGAGCCTGTCCTTCCGACTGCATGCGCAATAGAATTCATTCATACTTATTCCCTGATACATGACGACTTGCCTTCAATAGATAATGATGATTTAAGAAGGGGAAAACCGGCCTGCCATAAAAAATTTGGTGAAGATATCGCAATCCTTACCGGCGATGCGCTTTTTGCCGAAGCATTTAATATTATTCTGAGGCACCAGGAAGCAAATAAAGATGACCTTGCAAGGGTAATGCTTGAAATAAGCTCTGCATCCGGAGCAGATGGAATGGTTGCCGGCCAGATTGTGGATGTTTATTATGCGGGAAAAAAAATATCAGGAAAAATGCTGGAATATATGCACAGCAAAAAAACAGGAAAGCTTATTACTGCATCTGTGAGATGCGGTGCAGTTTTATCAGGAGCCAGTGAAGATTACATAAATAGATTTGGACAATATGCAGAAAATATAGGACTTGCTTTCCAGATAGCAGATGACCTTATTGACCTTGAATCTACAACTGAAAAAACGGGTAAAACAACCGGGAAAGATATGTTGCAGGATAAAAATACTTTTCCCAGTATGTATGGCATTGAAAAATCAAGGAAAATAGCCTCTGAAAAAGTATCCTGCGCAATAGAAATAATCAATAATATGGATATTGAAAGAAGCTGGCTGATAAAAATTGCAAAATTTTTACTGCAAAGGAAGAATTGAGAAGTAAAGGCAGGTTTGAAACCCCCTATGTGTCAAGGGGCGGTTTAAAACTTGAAAAGGCATTTTCTGATTTTAATTTAACTGCAGAAAATAAAAAAGCTGCAGATGTAGGCTCTTCCACTGGCGGTTTTACAGATTTCCTGCTTCAGAATGGTGCAAGCAGGGTTATTGCCATTGATGTCGGTTATGGTATAACAGCCTGGAAATTGAGGCAGGATAAAAGGGTTCATTTGTATGAGAGGACCAATATTAAAAATGTTATTCCTGATAAGCTACCATATCATGCAGATATCACAGTTGTAGACCTGTCATTCATATCGATTAAGACAGTGTTTAAAAAAATCCTTGAAATAACAGATAAGCAGGGCATTATTCTCCTGCTTGTTAAGCCCCAGTTTGAGGCACCAAGGGAAGATGTCCAGAAAGGCGGAATAGTCAGAGATAAAGATGTTCACTGTAAAGTACTTTCAGGGTTGCTGTCATTTATTTGCAATTTCGGAGTTGAATTGAAGGGGATTTCCTTTTCAAAAATCAGGGGAGCAAAGGGCAATATTGAATTCTGGATTTTTTTAGGGATTTCTGGTTTAAAAATTAAAAAAACTGTATCAAATTATGATAAAATGGTCAGGAAAATTGTTAATGATGCACATATGTTTTATGAGATGAATCCTGGATTATGAAAAAAATAGGACTTATATCAAATAATAAAGCCAGCAAAGCGATAAAAATTGCTAAAGAGGTCTATGATTACCTGAGTGGTAAAAATGCCAGAGTACTACTTCTTGAGGGTGATTCGATGCCAGCAGGTTTCAGATTACCTGCAGTGCCTGTGGATGATTTTTCTTTAGCAGCTGATTTGATTGTTTCTATTGGAGGAGACGGGACCTTTTTAAGGGCAGCAAGATATTCTTTCACAAAGCAAATACCTGTAATGGGTATCAATGTAGGAAACTTGGGCTTTATGGCTGAAGTGGAAATAAAAAACAGGTTTACAGCGCTGGATAACCTGCTTTCAGGCTCATACAATATTGAGGAAAGAATGCTGCTGGAGCTAATTATCATAAGGGATGGAAAAAAAGCAGTTGTTGAACGGGGCCCATTTATTGCATTAAATGAATTTACTGTCTCACGAAACCTTATGGGCAAGATAATAGACATAGAGCTTATTGTAAATGATTATAAAGTAATAAATTACAGGGCCGATGGAATTATAATCGCCACACCAACAGGGTCTACAGCATATTCACTTTCAGCAGGGGGCCCTATAGTCGAGCCCATGAATGATTCAATTATAATCACGCCTTTATGTGCACACAGCCTTATAACCCGAAGTATTATTATTTCACCAAAAAACAAGCTTGAAATAAGGCTCAGGACAAAAAATAAAAATGACAGCTTTAGTATAGATGGGGTAAAAAACAATACTGCTCCATCGAATAATGATATATTCAGGATCTCAAAATCAGGCTTGAAATTAAAACTTATAACTTTTAACAGCAATATATTTTTTAGAGTTTTCAGGGAAAAACTTCTAAAATAAATTTTTTTACAGGTATTTATGCTCAAAGAACTTCAGGTAAAAAATTTTGCATTAATTGATGATATTACTGTGTGTTTTGGAAAAGGGCTCAATATACTTTCAGGTGAAACAGGAGCCGGCAAGACACTGATTATAGAAGCAATCAATATGCTGCTTGGCGAAAGAGCTGATAATGACCTTATAAGGGACGATGAAGAAAAACTTGTTGTACAGGGTTTTTTTGACCTGAGTAAAAGTGAAAAATCCCAAAAATTACTTATTGAATCAGGACTTGCTTCAAATACAGATAATTTTGATGAAATTGTAATTTCGAGGGAAGTATCCAGGCAGGGCAAAAACAGGGCATTTATTAATGGGATTTTTACACAGGTATCAGTTTTAAAAAGTTTCGGCCAGTGTTTTCTTGACCTTCATGGACAGCATGACCACCAGTATCTTCTCGAATCTCAAACCCATCTTGAGTTTGTGGATAATTTTGGAAAAGAAGCCATTCAGGAATTAAAAAAGCAATACCAGGAAGAATACAAAAAATATATTGCAGGCGCAAAAGAACTTGAACGGCTCAAAAAGCTAAAGGATGAACGTGACCTAAGGCTTGAAGAACTTAATTACAGGCTAAAAGAAATAAGCAATCTGGAACTTAAACCGGGGGAGGAAGATAATCTCGAAAATGAGCGTAATATACTGAAGAATTATGAAAAAATTTTTAATCTTTGTGCAAGCACTATTGATATTTTGAACGGATTAAAAGATGAGCAGGGCTCTCTCCTGGAAAATATTTCACTGATACAAAAAAACATATATGAACTGGCAAATATAGACAGGAACTATGAAAAGTTTATAAACGATATAGATTCACTTGCTGCAGTTTTAAATGAGCTCAGTAAATATATTATGGATTATAATGAAAATCTTCACTTCAGTGCAGATAAGCTTGATAAGATACAGGAAAGGTTGTTTACCATCAGTGAAGTAAAAAGAAAATATAATATGGATAGCAGCAAACTTCTGCAGTATATGGAAAAGATTAAACTTGAGATAGAAAGTTTTGAAAACCTTGAGGATGACATAAAAGAGAAGAACAGTGAGTTCAAAATATTAAAAGAAAAAATGTCACAAAGAGCTGTAGAACTTTCATTAAAAAGAAAAGATTTAATCACTGTTCTTGAAAGCCTGGTAAAAGCAGAACTTACAGAACTGAATTTCAGGTCTTCAATTTTTACAATTAAGAATAACTGGATTGCAGCAGAAGGTATAAACCTGAGTCATATTGATATTGATGGCAAAAAGGTCAAAGCCACATTAAACGGCATTGACGAAATGGAATTTCTGATATCACTCAACCCCGGGGAAAGCGCAAGGCCCCTTGCAAAAATCGCATCCGGCGGCGAGATTTCCAGGATAATGCTTGCTCTTAAATCAATAGTAAGCGGGATGGACAACATAATTTCGATGGTTTTTGATGAAATCGATACAGGCATAGGAGGAAGTGCCGCAATTACTGTGGGCAAAAAACTTCATTTGATATCCTGTATGTGCCAGGTCATATGCATCACACACCTCCCGCAGATAGCAGCTTTTGCAGACAGCCATTTTTTTATAGATAAAATTGTTGATAAAGGGCGGACAAAAATAAAGATTAGTCAACTTTTTAATGATTCAAAGATACGTGAACTTTCAAGAATGCTCAGCGGTATGTCAGAAAGCGATATTTCCTTAAAACATGCTGTTGAATTAATTGCAGAAATAAATAAAATAAAACAAACAATTAAAACAGAAAGCGGCTGATAAATTGGAAACCAGGTATATTTTTATTACAGGAGGGGTCCTTTCTTCTCTTGGAAAAGGAATCTGCGCTGCTTCTCTGGGCAGGCTCCTTAAATCCCGGGGCTTTTCGGTATCCATACAGAAATTCGATCCTTATATAAATATTGATCCCGGCACAATGAACCCGTTCCAGCACGGGGAAGTTTTTGTGACTGATGACGGCGGTGAAGCAGATCTTGACCTGGGGCACTACGAGCGTTTTATAGACGAAAATCTTTCAAAGTATAATAACTTCACTACCGGTAAGGTCTATAAAAATGTAATTGACAGGGAAAGAAAGGGCGATTTTCTTGGCGCCACTGTGCAGGTTATACCGCATGTGACAGATGAAATAAAATCATGCATTAAAAAGACACTTGAAACAAAAAAAGTGGATGTACTTATAACTGAGATAGGGGGCACAGTGGGGGATATTGAGAGCCTTCCTTTCCTGGAAGCCATAAGGCAATTCAAGAAAGATGCAGGCCGGGAAAATGTCCTATATATACATGTCACTTATGTACCTTTCCTTAGAACATCCGAGGAATTAAAGACAAAACCTACACAGCACAGCGTGAAAGAGTTAAGAAGTATAGGCATACAGCCCGATATTATAATATGCCGGAGTGAGGTCAAATTAAATGATGATCTTAAATCAAAAATCAGCCTTTTCTGTGACATAGAGCAGGAAGCAATAATAGATGCAGTTGATGCGAAGCATATATACGAAGTACCGCTTAATTTGCAGAAAGAAGGGCTGGATTCAATTGCAATGTACAAGTTGAATCTTAAATACAGGGTCTCAGATATGCAAAACTGGAAAAACCTTGTGGACCTGATAAATAATCTTGAGGGCAGTGTAAAAATAGGAATAGTCGGGAAATATACAAATCTTAAAGACTCTTATATCAGTATTGTTGAATCCCTTAATCACGGAGGTTACAATTCCCGGAAAAGTGTTGTGATAGAGTGGATAAATTCTGAGGAACTTGAAAACGAACAGGATTGCAATGCAATTCTTTCAGGCATTGACGGCCTTCTTGTTCCCGGCGGGTTCGGACTGAGGGGCATTGACGGCAAAATAAATGCTATTAAATATGCAAGGGAAAAAAGTATACCATTCTTTGGCATATGCCTTGGCATGCAGTGCGCAGTTATAGAATTTGCAAGAAATGTACTGGGGATGCAGGATGCAAACAGCAGTGAGTTTGACAGTGATACAAAAAATCCTGTAATAGATTTAATGCTTGAACAGAAGAAAGTAAATGACCTTGGCGGGACAATGAGGCTGGGTGCATATCCCTGCAAATTAAAACCCGGTACAACTGCATTTAAAGCATACAATGAAGAAATGATTTCCGAGAGGCACAGGCACCGTTATGAGTTAAACAATAAATATATAGAAAAGCTTGCATCCGGGGGAATGGTGGTGTCCGGAATCTATCCTGAAAAAAACCTGGCTGAAATAGTAGAGATAAGTGACCATCCATGGTTTATTGGAGTGCAATTCCATCCTGAATTCAAATCAAGGCCCGACAGGCCGCATCCATTGTTCCGGGATTTTATTTCTTCCGCAGTATCATTCTCTATGGCAAAGAGAGGTTAAAATCAGTTATATACTAAAACCTTCATATAAAAAGCTCATAACAGCATTTGCTTCAATTTTTTTGCTTATAGTTATTATTTTTGCTCCACTTTCTTTCTATTTATATAATTTCAACTTCTATAACAGACTATATGAAAAAAATGGCGTGTATGATGTCCTTGACAGAAATGATGTGGCAGATCTGACAGAAAATGTATATGATTTCTTTAAATATAAAAGGGATTTTGAACCTTTTAAGCTGAAAAACGGCACAGAGTATTTTAACAGCAATGAAATAAGCCACCTTGATGATGTACGCATACTTTTACGTAATATATTTATTGTTTTTTATGTCTGCCTGTTCCTTTTATTAGCAACCCTTATTGCTCTTATTGACAGGAACCTGGCAGTTTTTTTTAAAAATATCAGCATTATTGCAGTAATATCTTCTTCAGTAATGCTGTTTATATTAATAATGCTTTATTTTTTTGGAAACAATTTTATTTCGCTCTTTGAAAATTTTCATTATGTATTTTTCCCGCAGGGTAATTGGGCCTTCCCCGAAGGCTCCCTGATAATCACTATTTTTCCATTCGGGTTTTTTTATGACTTTTTTTTCAGGCTGCTCTTATCTTCATTATTGATTTCTATTATCTTATTATTTGCAGGCGTTGCCGGTATAATATTATCTAACTGGAAAATTAGAAGAAAAACACTAAAAACCGTTGGGGTCAAATAAAAAAGGCGGCAAAATTGAAAAATAATAGTATTTTTTCCGGACTGATAAACAGGCAAAGGCTTTTTGACACTTTTTTTAAAGCACTGAAAATCATAAGCCCTTCAAAAGATGAAGAGGAAATAAATAAGTTTATAACAGGTAAATTCAAGGAGCTGGGCGTATCATTCTATAATGATGATGCAGGAAAAAAAATCGGAGGCAATTGCGGAAACCTTGTAGGTTTTAAAGCAGGCAATGATAATAATAAACCGCCCCTGTTTTTCAGCGGGCACATGGATACTGTGGCAGTAAATGGTAAGATACTGCCGGAAATAAAAAAAGACAGGATAGTAAATTCTGACAAATCTGCTATTCTCGGCGGAGATAACAGGGTTGCAATTGCATCAATACTGGAAGCGATTGAAACAATAAATGAAAATAATCTTAAAACCGGCGATATTTATATTATTTTTACAGTAGGTGAAGAAG
>Ga0209610_1000253_pt1 | contig 27765 bp, 20 predicted proteins | sample LakKivw275mmetaG_FD_184137 | JGI IMG/M metagenome (GOLD analysis project Ga0209610, IMG submission 184137) | Anoxic lake water microbial communities from Lake Kivu, Rwanda to study Microbial Dark Matter (Phase II) - Lake Kivu water 275m metaG... | ecosystem: Environmental > Aquatic > Freshwater...
AAAAATTTTGAATTTCTGGTTGATTTAAATGATTCAAAGACCTCTCAAGAAATAATAAAAAAACTGCCAATAGCATCCATAGCCAATAGATGGGGTAACGAAATATACTTTCAAATACCTGTGTATTCTGAGCTTGAAAATGGCATAGAGATCCTGGATACAGGTTATGTAGCTTACTGGCCTCCCGGAAATGCTTTCTGTATATTCTTCGGAAAAACTCCTGCCAGCACAAAAGACAAACCACAGGCAGCAAGTCCAGTCACAGTTATTGGAAAAATAATAGATAATAAAAGTCTTCCTGATCTTAAAAAAATTTCAGATGGAGATATAATAGAACTCAGAATTGTAGAATGATGTGGAAATCGTAAATTTAAAAAATAATACAGTTTTTTCTAAACAACTCCCTGTGCCAGCATTGCATTGGCTACCTTCAGAAAACCAGCTATATTGGCACCCGTGACCAAATTATCCTCGTCCCCATATTCTTTAGCTGTCATACTGATATTTTTTAAGATATTAGACATAATTTCTTTTAGTTTTTTGTCTACTTCTTCAGCAGTCCACTGTGTCCTTGTGCTATTCTGACACATTTCCAGTGCTGATACTGCTACTCCTCCCGCATTTGAAGCTTTCCCAGGAGCATATAATATTTTGTTTTCCAAAAATATTTTTACTGCCTCTGGTGTACATGGCATATTGGCTCCTTCACCAACTGCATAACAGCCATTATTTACCAGAATTTCAGCATCTTCCGAGTTTATTTCATTTTGTGTAGCACATGGAAGCGCAATATCGCATTTAATCTTCCAGATTTCTTTAGAATTTTCTTTATATCTGGCATCGGGATATTTATTCTTGTATTCTATAATTCTTTTATTATTTATTTCCTTAATTATTTTTATTTCATTTAAATCTAAACCCTCAGGATCATAAATATAACCATTTGAATCACTCATAGCAACCACTATACCGCCCAGTTCTTTTATTTTTTGGTGCGCATATATGGCAACATTTCCCGAGCCTGAAATAACTATTTTTGCTCCTTTTATTAACTTGCCCTTTTTTTCCAACATATTATTAACAAAGTACACAAGACCATAGCCAGTAGCTTCTTTTCTGAGCAGGCTCCCTCCATATTCTATGCTCTTACCTGTGAGGACACCTTCAAATGCATTTTTTAATCTCTTATATTGGCCGAACATATAACCTATTTCTCTTGCTCCGGTACCTATATCCCCTGCAGGTATATCTGTACAGGGACCAATATACCTGAATAGCTCGACCATAAAACTCTGGCAAAATTTCATGACTTCTGCATCTGATTTACCTTTTGGATCAAAATCACTTCCACCCTTTCCACCTCCCATACTGAACCCCGTAAGTGAATTCTTGAATATTTGTTCGAACCCGAGAAACTTTATTATTCCAAGATTTACTGAAGGATGGAATCTCAAACCCCCCTTATATGGACCTATTGCGCTATTAAATTGAACCCTGTATCCTCGGTTGACTCTTATCTTACCATCATCATCCATCCATGGAACTCTAAAAATTATCTGCCTTTCAGGTTCTACAAGCCTTTCTAAAATCCCTGCTTTTTCATATTCAGGATGTATTTCAAATACTGCTTCTATTGATGAAAGCACCTCCCTTACTGCTTGATGAAATTCCGGTTCCCCGGGATTTTTTTCTAAAACATTTGAAAGCACGTCTTGGGTGTAACCCATATCATATCTCCTTCCAATTTATACATAATAACAATGGTTTATTAAAATTTTTTAGTGATATTAAATCTAATAACTGCTCATCTGGATTTTTATATGCTTCTACTTTTTAAAAAATTCATAAATTGCAGAAGCACAAAAATCATCTTAACACAAAATCCTGGAGGCGGCACCCGGATTCGAACCGGGGATAAAGGTTTTGCAGACCTCCGCCTTACCACTTGGCTATGCCGCCTTATAAACAACAGGAGGATATTATAGAATAATTTTATTTAAAAGTTAAGTAAGCCTTTATGTATTCTTTTTATATTTAAATTTAAAATTTTAAAGATTAAATGTCAGAATTAACCTTTTTAAAATATTCCATCTATCTTTTGACCGCAATTTGAACAAGAATTATGTTTTACTTTATTATTTGAAACTGAAAACCCGAATCTCTTGATCAATATGCTATTACAATTAGGGCAATATGTGTTTTCATATGTGTTTCCTGGAATATTTCCTCCGTAAACATATTTTAATCCTGCACTTTTTCCTATATCAATGGCAATTTTTATCTGTTCCACACTTGTGGGAGGTATATCAGACTTATACTGCGGATAATAAGCACTTATATGCCACGGTATGCCCTTATCAATCGCAGCTAAAAATTTTGCTGTTTCCTGTAATTCACCTTTGGAGTTATTAATTCCCGGTATTATTAGAGTTGTAATCTCAACCCATATACCAAGCTTTTTCATTAAAATAATATTATTTAGAACAGGCTTTAACCTCCCCCCCATTTTTCGTTTATAGGTTTCTTCTGAAAAACTCTTTAAATCTACATTTACTGCATCCAGATATGGTTTCATCATCATTATACATTCTTTGGTCATAAACCCATTGGTTACAAAAATATTTTTTAAGCCCTTTTCACTTGCCAGTTTAGCAGTATCATAAGCATATTCAAAAAAGATAGTTGGTTCGGTATAGGTATATGAAATGCTTTTGTCACCATTAGCCAGGGCATGGTTTATTAATTCTTCAGGTGAGATATCCCTACCCTCTATCCTATCCAAATCAGATGGGCTTTGAGAAATATTATAATTCTGGCAAAAAAAACATTTAAAATTACATCCAACTGTTGCTATTGACAGGGAGTATGTACCAGGTAAAAAGTGAAATAGCGGTTTTTTCTCAATCGGATCAGAATTTTCAGCAATTAATTTCCTGTATACCAGGGAGTATAGTGTTCCACCAATATTCTTCCTGACACAGCATTTACCTTTATTTTGATCTTTAATAAGACATCTATGGCTGCAAAGATCGCATCTCACCTTTTTATCATCAAGTTTTTTATATAGATATGCTTCTTTCATCTTCGATTCAGTCCGTCCTTTCAAGTCCCCGAAAACATGCGCTTGTGGCATGTTTTCAATAATTTAACTTCATAATTTCAACCATATTTGTTAAATTTACTGGTGTCGGAAGGGGGACTTGGTCTTTCGTCTCACTTCGTTCGCTGCAGAGCCGCGGACTCCCTCGCCTCTGGCTCAGTCCGTCCTTTCAAGTCCCCGAAAACATGCGCTTGTGGCATGTTTTCAATAATTTAACTTCATAATTTCAACCATATTTGTTAAATTTACTGGTGTCGGAAGGGGGACTTGAACCCCCATGAACAATACTGTTCACAAGGCCCTCAACCTTGCGCGTCTACCAGTTCCGCCATTCCGACCTATTGCAAATTTAATTAAATTTAAATTTGAAGATATTACAATAACTTTTTGGCTTTTTCAATTCTAGAAATAATATTTGTTATTGTCAACAAACCATTTGATTGTTAGATGAAACCGAAAATTACCAGGCCTTTATAGTTCCTACTCCTCTTTTGGTTTCAGGCTGATAGCTAGATGCTCCAGTACATTACCCGGTTCCCACCATAAAGTGAGATCATTATTTTTCTCTATATCCCTCATTAAATCCAAATCTGACGGGATACTGAGTAAATCTATTTCGCCATCTTTAAGCATACTGATAAGGTTATTAATATCCGTATCAAATGAAATTCTAATGTAATCTATTTCTGGTGCTTCCCCAAAATAAAAATCGTTTTTTTCTAATAATAAATATCCTCTATCTACATACTCTGCTATTTTATAAGGACCATTGGCTATAATATCCTCCGCAGAAAAATTATTTATATCTTTTTCCTCCAATGATCCTTCTGGAAAAATAATGCCAAAAAGTTTCTTCCAATCTCTGACATTTTCTTTGAAAATAATACTGAATTCTTTTTCATTTATTATTTCTATTCTTTTAATTTTAGAGTAATCTTCATTAATATTTACAATACTACAATTCTCCAAAATGGTATCGTAGGTATACTTTACATCCTTAGAGGTGATAGGAGTTCCGTCTTCCCAGAATATCTTATCTTTAAGCGTAACCTTGACTTCCAAACTTGATATGCTGGTTATATTATGCTCAAAAGAACCATAATACTCTTCTACTAATATTGGTTCGTATTCTCCATTTTCATTGATCTCCCATAAGCCTTTTAATATAAGATTATTTATATAATCCAAACTGAATGGATTTGAAAGTTTGCAATCTTCACCTTTATATCCAACAACAATTTCATTCATTTCATCTGCACCTATTTGTTCTTTATTAGGCAATACCCAATTTTCAATGTTAAAAAAGATTTTATTATTTTTAATACTAAAATCTATGTCCTTTATCTTTTTGTTATTGTAAGCAATTGCAAATAACCTGCTGTACATTGGTAGCATCACTGCATCATCGGCTAAAATATCCTGGAAATCCTGAAATAACTCTTTCTTCCTTACAGTATCGTTTTCATTCATAATCTTTTTTAAAATTTCATCAACTTTTGAATTCTCATACCAATAAAAATTTTCACAAATTTTATTTTCATCTGTTTTGTAAATAGGTATCTTATCTGAACTGAAATTAAAATTTAAACTGCTCCCATCAAAATTTTTAATTGCCCAGACACCAAGTTCATAATTACCTTTCATGACACAATTCTGATACCATTCTTCAGAAGGTTCATTTAAAATCACCTCTATTCCAATTTTATGTAAATCTTCTTTAATCATTTCTTTTATTGTTTGCCATGAATCTCTATCGCCAGAACCTATAGTAATATACAGTGGATTATCAACACCATATCCTGCTCTGCTTAAAAATTCTTTTGCCTTGCCTAAATCATAATCATACTCTGACCAGGCCGGGTAATAATAATATGAATCTTTTGTAAATAAACTATTAAGTACATCGCCATATTCACCAAGTAATTCATTAACAATTCTTTCCCTGTCTATTGCGTAAAATATAGCTTTCCTGATATCACGTTCCTTTAAAGGATTTTTATTTTTCTGCTTTGCCTTCAATTTAAGAAAATATTCATTACTACTAATATCCAATTCATCGGCAACATTTTTTCCATTACCGGTTTCTTCTTCACCGTCTAATGTAGTAAATAGTCCCAAATCATTATACTCACATGAATAAATATAAATACTTATAAATATCAGAATCAGTAAAACAGTTAGTATTATTTTTTTATTTGATTTATTCACTTTTCCTCTCATAAAAGTTTATTATTATAATTAATCTTTTTTAGTAAACCAAATTTTTATTAAAAATTCTAGCTTTTTTATCCTAAATAGGTTTTCCGGCAAAAAAACACGCAGCAAGATGCTCATTTTCGTTTTTTGAATAATTTTTTAATTCAGGTTCTTCCTTGCTGCAGATATCTTGAGCATTAGGGCATCTTTGATGAAAGCTGCAGCCCGAAGGAGGATTAATAGGACTTGGGACATCCCCCTCCAGAACAATTCTCCTCCTTTTCCTCTCCAGTTCAGGGTCAGGGATAGGAATTGCAGATAATAGCCCCATTGTATAGGGATGAAGCGGTTTTTTATACAAATCTTCACTATTTGCAACTTCGAACAATTTACCAAGATACATTACACCTATTCTATCACTTACATGCTTTACTACAGAAAGATCGTGGGCAATAAAAAGATAAGTAAGGTTAAATTCTTTCTGCAGATCCGTCAATAAATTTAGTATCTGTGCCTGAACAGATACGTCCAGGGCAGATACAGGTTCGTCACACAACAGTAACTTTGGAGTTAAAGCCAGAGCTCTTGCCACTCCAACTCTCTGTCTCTGGCCGCTGCTAAATTCATGTGGATATCTATGTATATGCTCAGGATTAAGTCCTACCACTCTTAATAACTCTTTTACTTTTTTAATCCTCTTTCTTTTATCACCTATTTTATGAATTTCAAACGGTTCATTGATAATATCGCCGACTGTCATCCTGGGAGAAAGTGATGCATAAGGATCCTGAAAAATTACCTGGATTTCTCTTCTTATTTTAAGCATTTCCCTGCTCGTAAGTTTGAATATATTTACTTTATTATATATTGCTTCCCCACCGGTCTGGGGTACAAGCCTTAATATCACCCTTGCAACAGTTGTTTTACCACAACCTGTTTCACCTACAAGTCCAAAGGTTTCGCCTCTCCTAATAAAAAAACTTATATCATCTACCGCTTTTACAGAACCTGCAAATCTTTGAGACAAAAATCCGCTTCTTAAGTTAAAGTATTTTTTTAAATTTTTAACTTCTAATAAAATATTATTTTCCATATTTAATTACCAAATCTTTCAAGTATTCCATCCATGAATTCTTTTGCCCTGTAACATGAGACACGATGGTCTTTCTCTATTTCTACTAAAGGCGGGTATTCTTTTTTGCACTGATTTATAGCATATTTACATCTTATTCTGAATATACAACCCTTTGGCAAATCTATTAAACTTGGAGGCAATCCCTCGATTGGTTTTAATTTTTTTCTGTTTTTCTCATCCAGCCTTGTTATGGATTTCATCAATCCAATGGTATATGGATGCATCGGCTTATAGAATATATTATCAACATTTGAAAATTCAATAGGCTTACCCGCATACATTACCATTACCCTATTTGCATATTTTGCTACCACGCCAAGGTCATGTGTTATTATTATTATCGAGGAATTTGTTTTAGACTTGAGCTCATCCATTAATTCCAATATTTGAGCCTGAATTGTTACATCAAGTGCAGTTGTTGGTTCATCAGCTATAAGAACACTGGGGCTATTTGCAATTGCCATGGCAATCATCACTCTCTGTCTCATACCCCCGCTGAACTCATGAGGGTAGCTAGCAAACCTTCTTTTAGGTTCCGGTATTCCAACCATTTCCAGAAGTTTCAAACTTCCTCTTCTGGCTTCTTCTTTACTTAATTTTCTATGCACTACTAAAGATTCCATAACCTGGTTGCCAACTGTATATACAGGATTTAAAGAAGTCATTGGATCCTGAAAAATCATTGAAATTCTATTGCCCCTGAAATTCTGAAGCTCTTTTTGCCCAAGTTTTAATAAATCCTTTCCGTCAAAGATTATTTCACCTTCAACTATTTTCCCCATCGGCTGTGGAATTAATCTCAGAATTGAAAGAGCAGTTACGCTCTTACCGCAGCCGGTTTCGCCCACAATACCGAGGGTTTCCCCCTTTTTAAGGTCAAAACTGACCCCATCAACTGCCTTAACCACTCCATCATCGGTATAAAAATAGGTCCTTAAATTTTTAATTTCTAAGATTTTATTATTTTCTGTTTCTGCCATTTTAAAAAAATTTAATTAAATAGAAATCTATAATTTTTATATTAACTATCTCCTTTAAAAACTACCTTAACTTCGGGTCAAATGCGTCTCTCAACCCATCACCAAGCAGTACAAATCCTAAAACTGTTATTAAAATAGCTAACCCTGGAAAAAACATCATCCATGGGGCTGTATCAATATAAGCCATAGAATCCGCAAGCATTTTACCCCATGCAGGTGTCGGAGGTTGAACCCCTATTCCAAGGAAGCTTAATGCTGCCTCTACTATTATTGCGATCCCAACATTCATTGTTGCATAAACAATTATTGGGGCAAATGAATTAGGAAAAATATGTTTAATTATAATTCTGTTATTGCTCGCACCCATTGCTCTTGCTGCTTCAATGTATTCCTTATTTTTAATTGTTAAAATGGAGCTCCTAAAAATTCTTGCAATTGAAGCCCACCCTAAAATCCCAATTGCTATAAATATATTTACTATTCCTGGGCCTAAAATCGTCATTATTGCTATTGCCCCCAAAATATACGGGAATGCAAAGAAAATATCTGCTACTCTCATAATCACTGCATCGGAAATACCACCAAAATAGCCTGAGAGAGCACCAAAGAAAAGACCTATAATTACTGATATACCTACCGCTATAACTCCAACTTCTATAGAAATCCTGCTTCCATAAATAACTCTGCTGAAGATATCCCTGCCCAGCAAATCTGTTCCAAAAAGATGATTCATACCGGGACCAAGTGACGAATCTTCCTTTATTCTTGAAATGGGGTTATAAGGCGAGATTAAAGGAGCAAATATAGCTATTAAAATTAGTAATATCACTATAGAAAGCCCGAGCATAGCAAGTTTATTTTTCTTTAACCTCTTCCATGCATCTTTATAAAGCGATGTCCTTGAATATTTTTTTCCAGTTTCAATCTCTTCTAATACTTCTAATTCTTTTATACTTGCCATTTAAATTTGTATTTCCTTTTTCTCATATCTGATTCTGGGGTCAAGTAGTGCATATATAATATCTACAATCAAATTCATAACTACAAAAATCATAACCAGTATTATTGTTCCGCCGATTACCACGGGTGCGTCCCTCTGAAGGATTGCTAGATAAATTGTCCTTCCAACACCGGGCCAGTTAAATACGGTCTCTGTAAGAATAGCGCCGCCCATTAAGGCACCCAAATCCATTCCTATTAAAGTTACTACTGGTATTAAAGCATTTTTTAATGCATGTTTACCTATCACCATATTAGTTGACAGTCCTTTGGCATAAGCAGTCGTAATATAATCATTGGACAATACTTCAAGCATGGTACTTCGAGTCATTCTTGCTACAAAGGCAGTGGAAACCGAAGCCAGAGTTATTGCAGGCAAAATATAATACCTGATGCTTCCATCTCCCATTCCGGACATGGGAAGCCATCCAAGTTTCAGTCCAAACGAAACCTGCAGCATCATGCCGAGCCAGTATACGGGAACGCAGACAGCAATTGTTGTGGAAACCGTGACCAGCATATCCCAGAAACTATATTTTTTAACCGCAGATACAATTCCTGCAAATATGCCAATAATAATCTCAATTATAATAGCTGCAAGAGCTAATTTTATTGAATTGGGATAATGATCCGCAAGAATACCATTAACTGAGCGCCTGTACCGGTATGAAGTTCCCAGATCGCCTTTGGCTAATTTTTTTATGTATCTCCAGTACTGAACATAAACAGGCTTATCAATACCCATTTTTTCCCTTAAATTTTGAAGCGCCTCAGGCGTGGCACCTTTTTCAAGAATTAGTTTTGCAGGATCTTCAGGGATAATATACATTAAAGTAAAGAGGATCAATGTAACCCCGATAATGACCGGTATAATCTGCAAAATTCTTCTTATTATAAAATACAGCATTTTTCAATATTTCTTTCTTAAATTACAAATTTCTTCTTAATATTATACAGCCTACATCTTTATTTGATGTAGGCTGTATTCCTCTTTGATTTAATCTCCAGACTGTATATTCAATCTATTTATCTCTTTTTATTTCTCCAGCCATACTGTACTTAAATCATAATTTTCCATGTTATTCAGCACAAATCCTTTAACATATGACTGTACTATCCTTCTTGTTCCATACCAGTAAATGTTTGCAAAAGCACTTTCTTCAAGAATCATATTTTCAACTTCTCTATATTTTTCAATCCTTTCATCTTCATCCAGGGTACTTCTTGCCTCAAGAAGCAGCTGGTCTACATCCGGATTATTATACTGGCCATAATTATCACTGGATGCTGAATAGAATAATGGAAACAAGAAATTATCCATTGTAGGATAATCTGCTACCCAGCCCAGTCTGTAAAATACTATTTCACCTGCCTGCGCCTTTTCAAGCATTGTTCCCCACTCATAACCGGTTATGTTTACGTTTACTCCAATTTCGCTAAGATCAGCCTGGATTGCTTCGGCTATTTGTTCATGGCCTGCACCTGTATTAAATCCAAATTCTAATGTAGGCAGGCCCTTTCCACCTGGATATCCGGCTTCAGCAAGTTTTTCTTCAGCCTTCCCAATATCATATACGAAATCTGAAGCATTCTCCTGAAATCCTGGAATTCCTGGCGGAACAAATCCTGTAGCAGGTGAAGGCACACCTTCACTTATTACATCACAGATATTCTGCCTGTCTATTGCATAGCTTATGGCCTCACGCAGTGCAATATTATCCTTAAATGGCTCAGCATTTAAATTAAATCCATAGTAATACAAAGCCCAAAATGGCTTAATTATTACATAGTCTTTATATTGTGGGTCTTCTTTTGTAACTGTAATTTTTCCAATAGGGATCTGAGTATACTCGAGATTACCGGCTTTAAATTCCAAAAATGCAGTGTCTTCATCAGCTATTATAACGTATTTAACAGCATCGAGTTTAGCTTTTTCACCCCAGTAGTCATCATTTCTAACAAGGTCTATATACTGATCGTGCTCCCATTTAACGAATTTAAATGGACCGGTACCATTAATATGTTCGGTATATTCATCTCCCCATTCTTCAATGTCTTCCTTTGCTACAGGATAAAATACATCATGACCTAAAGTAGTCAGAAAGTCTGCATACGGCTCTTTTAAGGTAACTTCAAGTGTATAATCGTCAAGAGCTTTTACTCCTTCCAGAGTAGTAGCTGTTCCAGCCTGGCATTCATCATAACCCTTGATTGGAAGTAAATGATAGGCAAGATAAGAAGCTGTGTCTTTATTAGCTACTCTCGACCATGAATAAACAAAATCTTCAGCCTTTAACTCCCTACCGCTGTGAAACTTAACGCCTTTTCTTAAATGAAAGGTGTAAACAAGGCCATCATCGCTCATTTCCCAGCTTTCTGCTAATTCAGGTATTGGTTCGTATGTATCCGGATCCCAATCTATAAGACCATCCCAGCACTGCCTTATTACCTGAATTCCTTCACTTTCATAAGCATTTGGAGGATCCAGAGATACCGGCTCAACTATATGCAGCCTCATAACCTGGGTAGCAGCTGCCTTTGCCTTACATCCTGCGAACATAGCTCCTATAAATACAACAACTATGAGTACTGCAATTATTACCATTAACTTTTTATAATTCTTCACCAAAGCCTCCTTTTTCATCCTATATTTACATTACAAAACTTTTTATATAAAGCACTCCTTTCGTTTTGAATAATCCTGCAATTTATACCAGTTTATAAAAAAATAAATAGCATTATAGTTGTAACAGTAAAAACCAGGCTTAATATGATTGTGATCCTGTCAAGATTTTTTTCAACAATTCCTGTACCGTCAAAAGTTTCTACCATGCCAGAGAATAAACCAGAGATGCCTCCTCCTCTCCCGGCATGTAATAAGATTAATAATATTAGCCCCACACTGGCAATAACATGAATCGAAAACAAAATATTCAGAAAAACAGAACCCATATTTATTCTTCCTCCAAAATCATAATAAACACAAATTGGCTTTTAGCCTACATTTTATCAAAAAACCAATCTAGAAAAAACACATTTTTACTATAAAGGTTATTATAAAACTTCTTTTAGTAAAATAAAAACTTAATTAAATATAATAGATTCCCCTGTCATTTCCTCCGGTTTTTCTACTTTTAAAAAATCCAATATTGTGGGCGCAATATCACTTAATTTAAAATTGTTATCTTTATTTTTTAATCTTATTTTTGAATTACAAACTATAAAAGGCACTGGCGATGTAGAGTGAGCAGTTATGGTCTTTCTATCAACAGAGCATATCATTTCCTCCGCATTACCATGATCCGCTGTTATTAACGCCAGTCCGCCATTTTTATTTAATTCTTCAACTACTCTTCCCACACACCTGTCCACTGTTTCAATGGCTTTTATAGCGGCATCAATGTGACCGGTATGTCCTACCATATCAGGATTTGCGTAGTTTAATATTATTACATCATGTTTTTTTAATTTAATTTTACTTATAACAGTATCGGTGACTTCAAAAGCACTCATTTCCGGTTTCAAATCGTAGGTCGCAACTTTGGGAGAAGGAATCAATATCCTATCCTCGCTTTTAAATGGTTTTTCAATACCCCCGTTAAAGAAGAAAGTGACATGAGCATATTTTTCAGTTTCAGCAATTCTTAATTGTTTTAAATTATTATTTGAGATAACCTCTCCTAAAGTATTTTTGATTTTTTGCGGATGGAATGCTACTGGAGCATTAAACGTTTTGTCATATTGAGTCATGCACACAAAGTGGACTTTCGGCGGCTTCTTGCCCCTATCAAACTCTTTAAATCTATCACTTATGAGTGCTCTGGTAAACTGTCTTGCCCTATCAGGCCTGAAATTAAAGAATATTACAGAATCTCCTGATTTAATCTTCGCCTTTTCTTCATCTCTGCTCCTAACTACAGATGGGACAACAAATTCATCATCTATATTATTACTGTAAGATCTTTCAACAATATCGGCAGCTGTTTTAAATTTTTCCCCAATTCTATATACCAGAGTATCATAGCTTTTTTTAACCCTGTCCCATCTATTATCCCGATCCATGCTATAATATCTCCCACTAACCGACGAAATCTCACCAATCCCTTTTTTCTTTAAATAATAATCTATTTCCTCCAGATATGGTATTGCACTTCTGGGAGGAACGTCTCTTCCATCAAGAAAGGCATGTATAAATAAATTTTTTATTTTACTGTCATTGGCCAGATTAATTAATGCTTTAAGGTGTTCTATATGGCTATGCACACCACCATCTGATACCAGCCCCATCAGATGAAGACTGCTATTATTTTTTTTTACATTTTCGATGGCTCCAGTTAATACTTTATTTTTAAAAAAAGCTCCGTTCTTAATTTCTTTATTTATTCTTGTTAATTCCTGGTATACAACTCTTCCCGCTCCAATATTTAGATGACCTACTTCTGAATTTCCCATTTGACCTTCTGGAAGTCCTACTGCTTCTCCTGATGCATCCAGTCTGGTATTCGGATAAATTTTGTAATTATTATCCATATAAGGGGTTTTAGCAAGTCTAATAGCATTGCCATCAATCTGGGCGGAAAGACCCCAGCCATCTAATATTATTAAACAAATTGGTTTTATTGTTTTAGCTCTATGTGTCACTGCTATCCTGATAATTAATTATTGCTATAAAATCATCAACTTCCAAACTCGCGCCACCAACCAATGCTCCATCAATATCTGACATGTTCATAAGTTCTGAAATATTGAAGGGCTTAACACTTCCACCGTACTGAATTCTTATAATTTCAGAAATCTTTTTATTGTAAATTTCTTCTATCTTCCTTCTTATAGCCAGGCACATATCATTTGCATCTTCCGATGTCGCAGTTCTACCGGTACCAATAGCCCAGATTGGTTCATAGGCTATAGTAAGATCAACAATATCCTCTTCATCAATACCAACCAGACATTCTTTCAGTTGGTCCATAACAAATTCCTCAGCCTTACCACTTTCTCTTATTTTCAACGACTCACCAATGCACATAATGGGTTTCAAGTCTGTGTTAAAAGCAGCGTTTACTTTTCTGCTAACACCCTTGTTGGTCTCACCAAAATACTGCCTTCTTTCACTATGACCAATTATTACATATTCAACACCCAATGCTTTTAGCATTTCCGGTGAAATCTCCCCTGTAAAAGCACCTCTAGACTCGTAATACATATTCTGTGCGCCAAGCTTAACTTCAAGATTATCACTGTCAATTATGGTTTTCACGCTCTTTAAAGCTGTTGCAGGCGGGCAGACTGCTACTTCACAATTATTTTTATTCTTATACTTATATTCAAGATCCTGCATAAAATTTACAGCTTCCAAATGAGTCATATTCATTTTCCAGTTCCCAGCTATAAAAGGTTTCCTCATTTCTATAATTCCTTTCAAAATAATTTACATTATTTTCAATTATTTATCCAAAAGAGAAATTACACCCGGTAATTCCTTACCCTCAAGGAGTTCTATAGCAGCTCCCCCACCACTTGAAACATGTGAAAATTTTGGGGACAGATTATATTTTTTTAATGCTGCCAGTGTGTCTCCACCACCCGCCACGGTAACTGCCGGGCTTCCGGCAATTGCGTAAGCAATACTCCTGGTTCCATTTGAAAAACTATCCCATTCAAAAACACCGACAGGACCATTCCAGAAAATAGTCCTGGCACCTAAAATTTCTTTTTTAAATAATTCTACACTTTTATCTCCAATATCCATACCCATCCAATCTACCGGCATTGATTGTACAGATACTAGTTTTTTTTCTGCATCACCATCAAATTCTTTTGCAACAACAATATCTATAGGCAGTACTAAATTAACATTATTCTTTTTAGCCAGAGTAAGCATTTCTTTTGCAAAACCAGTCTGATCGTCTTCACAAATTGATTTACCTACCTCATAACCCTGTGCTTTTAAGAAAGTATAAGTCATTCCCCCACCTAATATTAAGCTATCCACTTTACCTAACAAGTTTTTTATAACCTTTATTTTATCCGAAACCTTGCTTCCTCCAAGTATGGTTAGAAAAGGCCTTTCCGGTGACTCCAGAAGAGATGTTAAAACCTCAATTTCTTTCTTCATTAGAAATCCTGCTACTGACGGAATGTATTTGGTTACTCCCGTAACAGATGCGTGGATTCTATGCGCCGCGCCGAAAGCATCATCGACATATATGTCTGCCAGAGAAGCAAGTGATTTTGAGAATTCATTACTATTTGCCTTTTCTCCGGGATCAAACCTCAGATTTTCAAGCATTATAATTTCACCATAATCCATTTCAGTATCTACATATTCTTTAATTTCCAGGGAATAAATCTGGTCAAATTTCTTAACTTTCTTACCAGTTAATTGCTCCAGCCTTTTTGCTGCAGGATCCAGCCTGAATTTATCTTCAGCCTTCCCTTTTGGCCTTCCCAGATGTGACATCAAAATAACCTTGGAATTGTTTTTAATAAGATAATTAATAGTTGGTAAGGATAGTCTGATTCTTATATCATCAGTGACATTCAACTCACTGTCCAGAGGAACATTGTAATCCACTCTGACCAATACTTTTTTATTTTTAACATCAATATCTTCTATTGTTTTTTTATTAAACATTTTCACCACCAAAGCCTTATTTCACAAATAACCGAGGCCCCAAAACCCCGGTTATTTATTATTTACAACTATTTACTAATTATTTCATAATAAAATTAATTACATCATATAGTCTGCTTGAATATCCCCACTCATTATCATACCATGATAAAACTTTAATCAAATTATCTTGCTTGAAAGTACATAGAGCATCAAAAATTGTAGAATGAGCATCACCAATAACATCTGCAGATACAATTGGATCTTCACAATATCTTAAGACACCTTTAAATCCCGGCTCTTTTGAAGCTTTTTGGAAAGCGCTATTTACATCTCCAACAGAACAGTCCTTTTCAACTTCTACCGTTAAATCGACCAATGAACCTACAGGTATTGGAATTCTAACTGCCAGACCATCAAGCTTACCGTTCAGTTCAGGAATTACCAAACCTATTGCACTTGCGGCACCGGTTGATGTAGGTATAGCCGACAGAGCTGCAGCTCTTGCTCTTCTTAAGTCTTTATGAGGTAAATCCAGGATTCTTTGATCATTAGTATAGGCATGTATGGTAGTCATAATACCATTCTTTATAACAAAATTATCATGCAGAACCTTGCATAATGGTGCGAGTGCATTTGTGGTGCAAGAAGCGTTTGAAATTATATTATGCTTATCTTTATTGTATTTGTTATGATTTACACCCAGCACCATTGTAATATCCGCTCCGTCCTTTTTGCAGGGTGCAGTGACTACCACTTTTTTAGCGCCGGCAGTCAAATGCTTGGTAACATCCTCTCTGGTTCTGAATATTCCTGTAGATTCCAGAGCAACATCAACTCCCAGGTCTTTCCATGGAAGCATTGCGGGGTCTTTAATAGATGTAATCTTTATTTTTTCCCCGTTAACTTCTATGTAATCATCCCCGGCTTTAATCTCGGCATCCAGAGTTCCATATATTGAATCATATTTCAGGAGATGAGCAAGAATTTTTGAATCAAAAAGATCATTTATAGCTACAACATCAATATTACCATCTTTATCATACTTTAATTTTGCCCTTAAAAACTGCCTCCCTATTCTTCCAAATCCATTTATTCCTACTTTTATTGCCATTCTATTCCCCCCTTACTAAAACATGATAATCAAAGATTTTAAACATATTTTATACAAATATAAAATACTTCTAATTAAATATAAACCGTGTAATTTTAACAAATTTACTTAAATCAATAAAGCAAATTTTTACAAAATTTTTATAAAAAACATCTCTGATTTATCTTAAAAACGCAAGTTTTTTCTGGTAATATTAATTATTCTTACCAATATCTCTATAGAATAATTTTATAGAATAACCTTTTAACTTTAAATATTCATATATCTTATCTGAAAGTACTACTGAACGGTGCTTCCCACCTGTACATCCTATGCCAATACCTAAATAACTTTTCCCCTCTGCAATGTAATTAGGAATTAAAAAGTCCAGCATCTTTTCAAACATACGCAGAAATTCCTTTGTTTCTTCACGGCATAAGACAAAATCAATCACTTTTTTATTTCTTCCATCCAGATCCTTTAATTCCTCATTATAAAATGGATTCGGCAGGAATCTCACATCCATCACAATATCCACACTTTCAGGTAATCCATATTTATACCCAAATGAAGTAATTGATATCTGTAGAAGCTTACTCTTTTCAACATCACTCATCATGCATTCTGTTATAGCTATCCGCAGCTCTTTTGAATTTAACAGTGAGGTATCTATAACAACATTAGATACTTCTCTGAGCCTGTTCATTCTTTCAATTTCTCTTTCAATTCCACTCCCAAGATTGCCATTCTCAACTAACGGGTGCTTTCTTCTGGTTAAAGAATATCTTTTTACTATTGCGCTCTTAGAGGCTTCTAAAAACAGGATTTTATATTCTATTTTTCTCTCATTAAGCTTATCCAGAGTCTTGTATATTTCATCAAAAAAATACCCGCTTCTTAAATCTATTGCAAAGGCTACTTTGTTGATATTCCTGTCCTCCATAGAGAAATAATCAATAAGATTCAATAAAAGATGAGCCGGTAAATTATCTATGCAATAATAGCCCGCATCCTCAAAGTATTTAAGGGCTTCTGTCTTTCCAGCTCCAGATAATCCGGTAATTATAACTATTTTTATCTTGCCTTCTATTTTTTCTTTCTTTGCAATCATATTTCTTTTTTTAAAATATCAGAACACACGTTTAAAATATATACTATTTTAATCTTTTTAATCTTTTTTTTCTCTAAAGAAAATAATTTTAGAAACTACTATACTGATAATGCTGATAACTATAGAGCTCCAGACATATCCCCAGAAACCCTCTATTTCCAATCCTTTAATAATTGAATCTACAATCCATAACATACCCGCATTTATAATAATATTGAAAAGTCCCAGAGTTAATATATTAATGGGCAGAGATAAGATTTTAACAATAGGCTTAACCAGTAGATTAAATAAACCCAGAAGTAAACCAGCAAGAAAAGCAATCTTAAATTTATCCCAGGTAGTATCTCCTGATATATATATAAATGGTAAAAAATATGAAGCAACTGCTATAGAAAAAGTAAGTATCACCCAATCTAAAAACCATTTTAGCAAATTGACCACCTTATCCTTTATCTATGGATATTTCTATATATATTAGCTGCATCTTTATAATTTAATCCCTTTATATTCATCAAATCCTTTATGGTCTTGCTTTTTAACTCTTCAATTGAGCTTATGTTTTCAAAAATATATTTCTTCTTTTTTTCTCCTATACCCTTTATCCCGTCCAGCAGAGAATCAGTCATACTCCTACCCCTTAACCGCCTGTGATAGTTCACAGCAAACCTGTGAGCTTCATCCCTGACTTTTATAAGAACGCGCATATAATTATCACTTAAATCGAGCTTAATCCCATCAGGATATTTGCTGCAGAATATTGTTTCTTCTTTTTTTGCAATGCTGATGATATCAATATCCTGTATTTTTCTTTCACTTATTAATTTACTTGCAGTATTAAATTGCGCCTTGCCGCCATCGATTATTATTAAATCTGGTTTTTCATAGAAGCTGTTTCCTTTTTTTATTTCCCCACCTTCCAGATACCTTAACCTTCTGGTGACAATTTCTCCTATCATTCTGCAATCATCCTGACTGGCTACAGTTTTTATTTTAAAATATCTATAATCATTCGTTAGTAGTTTACCATCCAGAGCAACAGACATTGATCCCGCAGGGAATGTATTTTTTAGATTGGAAATATCAAAACATTCTATTCTTCTGGGAATATTCACCAGTCCAAGAACTTTCTTTAACTTGACAAAGTTTTTATAAATCTTACTGTGCCCGGTATTTTTTTCAAACTTTTTTTTCTCCAGGTATAACTTTGAATTTCTTACTACCATCTCCATTATTTTTTTCTTCTCACCAATTTTTGGAACACTTATTTCAATCTTTCCACCTTTCTTTTCAGTCAGCCACTTTGATATCAATTCTGTGTTTTTAATCTCAAAAGGACAGAAAATCTTAGAGGGAATATCGTTTATATTTGAATAATAATTTTCAATAAAGTTGGATAAAATTTCTTCATCATTAAAATATCTGGTGTTATTTATAGTAAAATTACTAACAACTGCCAGTACTCCTGATCTATAAGTAAATAGACTTATAACTGCGTCATCTGCATCTCTGGCAGTAGAAATAAAGTCCCATGTACTTTCAGCGGTAAAAAATATTTTTTGGTCCTTATGAAGTTTATTAAAATCCTCTATTTTATTCCTAAGTTCTGCTGCTTTTTCAAATTCTCTATTCTTTGAATACTGCTCCATTTTTGCTTTTAACCAGTCAATAATAGTTTTATCTTTTCCCTTTAGAAATAGCATTATAAAGTCAATATTCTTGCGATATTCTTCTTGAGAAACATTGCCATCACACGGAGCCAGGCATAATTTAATATGGTAATTGAGACAGGGCATATTTGTACTTTTACCTGGACTGGCTTTCTTGCAATCCCTTACAGGAAATATTCTTCTCAAATATTCAAGAGTTTTTCTTACAGCTCCTGCATCAGTATAAGGCCCGAAATATTTTGCACCCTTAATGTTTCTATCTCTGGTTAAAAACACTCTTGGAAATTTTTCATTAACTGTAACCGCAATAAACGGATATGACTTATCATCTTTTAAATCTATATTATATTTTGGTTTATTTTTCTTAATTAAACTACCTTCAAGTATTAACGCTTCTGTTTCATTATCTGTGACTATATAATCTATGGATTTAATTTTTTTTGCAAAATTTAAAGGCTTAGCATATAAAAAATTATCACTTTTATCTTGAAAATAGCTTTTTACCCGGCTGTAAAGATTTTTTGCTTTACCAATATAGATGATTTTGCCTTTAGAATTTTTAAAAATATACACTCCGGACTTCTTCGGCAGTATCTTTAAAAGTTCCTTTATTTTATACCCCTGATAATTATTTTCATTTATTTTTTTATCTACTGCTACCGTATTCATACAGTTGTTCCTTAATCAAATTTTTATCCATATACATCTTTAGAAAATTTCCTGTGTAAGAATTTTTGTTTTCTGCCACTTCTTCTGGAGTCCCCTGGGCAATAATTCTTCCGCCTTTATTTCCCCCTTCAGGCCCAAGGTCTATAATATAATCAGCAGTTTTAATCACTTCAAGATTATGCTCAATTACCAGCACAGTATTTCCTGCATTAACTAATCTTTTCAATATTGCCAGTAACTTATTTATATCATCAAAATGCAGTCCAGTAGTGGGCTCATCCAGCAGATATAAAGTATTGCCTGTACTCTTTTTTGAAAGTTCTGTAGAAAGTTTGACCCTCTGTGCCTCTCCACCCGATAAGGTTGTAGAAGGCTGCCCTAATTTAATATACCCCAAACCTACATCATTAATTAATTCCAGTTTTTTGCTGATTCTTGGAATATTTTTAAAAAGGTTCATGGCTTCTTCAACAGTCATATTCAGAACACCATCAATATTTTTTTCTTTGTATTTTATTTCTAAAGTTTCGCGATTAAATCTCTTGCCTTTACAAACTTCACAGGGGACATAAACATCAGGTAGAAAATGCATCTCTATTTTAATAAGACCATCCCCGTTACAAGCTTCACATCTTCCACCTTTTACATTAAAACTAAACCTGCCCGGCTTATAGCCCTTAATTCTGGAATCATGCGTTTTTGAAAACAACTCCCTGATATAAGTAAAAACACCTGTATATGTTGCCGGATTTGAGCGTGGAGTTCTTCCTATTGGTGACTGATCAATAACAATCACTTTATCCAGATTCTCGTAATTGAGTATTCCGTCATGCGCACCGGCACTGCGGTTTGTTCTCATCAGCAAATTGGAAAGAGATGGATATAATATTTCATTTACAAGGGTGCTTTTACCAGACCCGGAAACTCCGGTTACTGCAATTAATTTTCCTAAATCTATATGGACATCAATGTTTTTTAAGTTATGTTCCCTGGCACCTTTAATAATTATATATTTACCGCTTCCGTTCCTCCTTATTTCGGGTATCGGTATAAATCTTTCTCCGCTCAGATATTTTCCGGTTATGGATCTATCACAGTTATATATGCCATCCAGTTTTCCGCTGAATACAATTTCTCCACCATGTATGCCGGCTCCTGGTCCTATGTCAACTACAAAATCTGAATTTCTTATGGTTTCCTCGTCATGTTCTACTACTATTATGGTATTTCCCAGATCTCTTAGACGCTTCAGGGCATTTATTAACTTTTTATTATCTCTCTGGTGAAGACCGATACTTGGTTCATCAAGTATGTATAGAACTCCTACCAGTCCTGACCCGATCTGTGTGGCCAATCTTATCCTCTGGGATTCACCTGCGGATAAAGTGCTGGATTTCCTATCCAGAGTCAGGTAACTAAGCCCCACATCTTTTAAAAAATTCAGGCGTTCGATAATTTCTTTAATCAGTCTTTCACCTATTATTTTTTCTCTTTCAGTCAATTTAAGCGATCTTAACCACTCAATACCCTCTTCAATTGTTTTTTCACAAAAGTCAGCTATAGATAACGAACTAATTTTAACTGCCAGGATTTCCCGCCGGAGTCTTTTACCGTTACATCCACTGCATGGTCTGCTGCTTATCATTTTCTCTATTTTAATTCTTTGACTCTCAGATTCTGTCTCCAGATATCTTCTACTCAAATTATTTACAAGACCCTCAAATTTTAGATAATAATGTCTTAATTTACCCTTATAATTTATATAATTAATTTTTATCAGTTTTCCATCAGTCCCAAATAAGATTATCTTTTTTGCATATTCATCAAGATTCTTAAAAGGAGTATTTAAATTGAACCTATATTCTTCAGCCAGACTTCTCATTAACTGGGAATAATAATTTGAATAACTCATATTAAAGAAAGGAATAGCTCCATCCATTATACTTAACTCAGGATGCTCTACAATTAAATCAGGATCTATTTCCTTACTTATACCCAGACCGCCACACTCCTTGCAGGCTCCATAAGGGCTGTTAAAAGAAAACATCCTGGGGGTAAGTTCCTCAAAATCTATTCCACAATCTACGCAGGAAAAATTTTCAGAGAAGCTGTGTATTTCTCCGGAATCCAGCAGTTGAATATATACAACGCCGCTGCTTTCTTTAAGCGATATTTCAATATCTTCAGAAAGCCTTTTTTTTATATCCGGTTTTATTTTTAGCCTGTCAACTATAACTTCAATATTATGTTTAACGTTTTTATCTAATTTAAAATCAAAGTCTTCCTCTAGTTCATAAACCCTGCCGTCTATTCTGACTCTTGCATATCCGCTCTTCTTGACATTTTCGAAAGTCTTTATATATTCACCCTTTCTGCCCCTTATAATAGGTGAAAGGACCTGGAATTTCATTCCTTCAGGTAATTCCATTACTCTATCCACTATTTGATCTACTGTCTGTCTGGTTATGAGCTTACCGCACCTATGACAATAAGGTATCCCAATTCGAGCATATAGAACCCTGAGATAATCATATATCTCAGTAATAGTTCCTACTGTAGACCTGGGATTTTTAGAAACACCTTTCTGATTTATGGATACTGCTGGTGATAAGCCCTCTATTAAATCAACATCGGGTTTTTCCATCTGTCCCAGAAACTGTCTTGCATAAGAAGAAAGTGATTCTACATATCTTCTCTGTCCTTCAGCATAAATGGTGTCAAATGCCAGTGATGATTTTCCTGATCCGCTTACGCCGGTGAAAACTATAAACTTGTTTCTAGGGATTCTTAAATTTATATTTTTAAGATTATGCTCCCTGGCACCCTTTATTATTATTTCTTCTTTCATAAGTATTATCTTTTAACCTCTATATTAGTTATTTTTTTTATTCTCTTTATTTCATCCCTGATAGCAGCAGCCTTTTCAAAATTCAATTCCCTTGCTTCCAGGTACATTTCCTCTTCCAGGCCACTTATTATAGTAGCTGCTTTAGAAGGGTTCATATCCAGCAATTTATATTCGCTGAATCTTTTTTTCTGTTCACTAACTTTAAAATCAGCTCTCACTTCCTTTTTGGTCTTTATCCCTCTGTTATATAATATGTCAGATATGGTTTTATTTATAGTTTTCGGTGTAATATTATGCTTCTTATTATATTCAATTTGCAGGTCTCTTCTCCTGTCGGTTTCAGATAGCGCATTTTTTATGGCATTAGTTATATTATCAGCATACATTATAACTTTTCCGTTAACATTTCTTGATGCCCTTCCAATAGTTTGTATAAGTGATATTTCTGACCTTAGAAACCCCTCTTTGTCTGCATCTAATATAGCAACCAATGATACTTCCGGGAGATCTAATCCTTCCCTCAGTAAATTTATTCCCACCAGCACATCGAATTCTCCAGTCCGCAGCCCCCTTAATATTTCCACTCTTTCCAACGTTTCTATAGTGGAATGTAAATACCTGACCTTAATTTTTTTACCCGATAGATAATCAGTAAGGTCTTCTGCCATTCTTTTAGTGAGAGTAGTTACCAGAACCCTTTCACCTCTACTCACGACTTTCTTTATCTCATATATTAGATCATCTATCTGACCTCTTGTTTTTCTTACAGAGACTTCTGGATCTACCAGGCCGGTAGGCCTTATTATTTGTTCCGCTATCTGACTGCTCGCTTTTCTCTCGTAGGGACCCGGTGTAGCTGAAGTAAATATCACTCTACTGACTTTTAATTCAAATTCTTCAAATTTTAATGGTCTATTATCTAAAGCTGAAGGAAGTCTAAATCCATAGTCTACCAGAGTTTGTTTTCTTGAGCGATCACCTTCATACATTCCCCTTATCTGAGGAATTGCAATATGTGATTCATCAATAACCACAAGAAAATCATCAGGGAAAAAATCCAGTAAGGTATTAGGCGCTTCTCCTGGTTTTTTTCCTAATATATGCCTTGAATAATTCTCAATACCACCACAAAATCCTAATTCTTCTATCATTTCCATATCATATCTTGTTCTTGATTCTATTCTCTGAGCTTCAAGCAGCTTATTCTGGTTTTTAAAATACTTTATTCTTTCCCCAAGCTCTTCTTCAATGGTCTCTAGAGCTTTGCCAACCCATTCCACAGTTGCTAAAAAATGAGTGGCTGGCGATATAATATATGCTTCTTTCTCTTCATAAATCTCTCCTGACACAGGATTAAACTCGACAATTCTTTCTAATTCATCTCCTAAAAGCTGCAATCTTACAGCCTTGTCCTGATATGCCGGGAATATTTCAATTGTATCCCCTTTGACTCTGAATTTACCATTGGAAAAATCATAATCATTTCTTTCATATCTTATATTGACCAACCTATCTATTATCTCCTCTCTTGGAAATTCTTCTCCCAGCCTTAAAATAATTCTCTGTCTTCCGTATTCAGAAGGTGATCCCAGACCATATATACAGGAAACGCTTGCAACTGCTATAACGTCATTTCTGGTATAGAGAGAATTAGTGGTGGATAATCTTAACTTTTCTATTTCTTCATTTATAGAAGTATCTTTCTCAATATACATATCCTTGCCGGGAAGATATGCTTCCGGTTGGTAATAGTCATAATAGCTTACAAAGTATTCTACTGCATTATTCGGGAAAAATTCCTTGAACTCGTTACAAAGCTGGGCTGCAAGTGTTTTATTGGGAGCCAGAACCAATGTTGGAAGCTGAACATTCTGTATCACATTTGCTATTGAATAAGTCTTTCCGGACCCAGTAACTCCCAGTAAACTTTGAAATTTAAAATTATCTTTAATGCCTTTCGTCAGCTGGCTAATAGCCTTATTCTGGTCCCCCTGAGGAGAATAATTGGATACTATTTTAAATTTAGAATCAAGCATACCATATGCTGTGTTTTTTATTTTATTTATACTTAAATATTTTTTAAAATTTTTTCTACTTTTTTTAACAAACTCTCTTTAGAGTTATTATTATTAATAATAAAATTCACTTTCTTTCTATTTATTTTTATATGCTGTCCTTCTATTCTTAATTCTACATCATCATCCAGAAAATTTTTATTCTTTAGAAAGATTTCTCTTCTCCTGTCAGAAGTATCAACCAGAATAATATAATCGCACATTATATCCAATTTACAGTCAAATAATATTGCTGCTTCTATTATTATATAATTTTTGTACCGGTTTTCATTTAAAATATTTTTCACTTCACTTCTAATTAAAGGAAACATTAATCTGTTCAATTTCTCCAGTTCCGTTTTGCTTGAAAAAACTTTTTCTGCTAAAGATTTGTAAATTAAATCCCCGTCGGAATTAAAAACCTCATCTCCAAATATTTTTCTAAGTTCATTCAGGATTTCGGGATTTTTTGAATAGATTTTTTTTGCTACCTTATCTACATCCAACATCAGGGTATTTCTCTTTATTTTTTTTATATATCTGCTTACAGTGCTTTTACCCGAAGCGATTCTGCCGGTAATTCCTAAGACTACTATTGTATATTCCTCCTGCTAATTTAGTAATTTAATGAGTTCATGTCTGGACAAAGAAGATTATAATCAATGTGAAAAAGATAATAATATCTAATGGTTTTTATAAAACATTATCGTGGTTCTATGAAGTTTTAAGGCACAAATTTGAATGGCTGAATATACTACTCTATATTGGCTTCTTCTTTCATTTCTTTCAATATTTCTTTTATTTGCCTTTTTTTATTGGATTCTTTATCTGATTCTTTATCTAAAACTTCTTTTTTTTCACTCTTTTCTTCTGATTTTGAATCTTTAATCTTTTTTTCTTCTTCTTTATCTTCAACTGGATTCTCGACTTGCTTAACACTGAAAGCCATTCTTCTCTTATCAAAATCTATATCAATAATTCTAACCATCAGCTCATCCCCGATTTTCGCAACATCACTTGGCCTCTTTACCGGTTCCAGACTTAATTCAGATATGTGCACAAGGCCTTCAAGGCCTTCCTCTATCTGTACAAATAATCCGAACTTTACTATTCTAGTCACTTTACCCTTTACCACATCTTTTACGGAATAATCTTTTATTCTTTCCAACCAGGGATCCTTTTGGGTTTGCTTTAAACCCAGAGATAGTCTTTGCTTTTCATAATCAATACCTAATATCTCTACATCTACTTCTTGATTAACATTAACCACTTCCGAAGGATGCTTTACATGATTCCAGGAAAGTTCAGATATATGTATCAGACCATCAACACCATCTACATCAACAAAAGCTCCGAAATCTGCGATACTGGTAATTATACCTTTTTTTATCTGACCGATCTCCATACTATTGAGTATTTCTTTTCGTTGTTCTTTTCTTTCATCTTCTATAATGACTTTCCGGGATAGGACAACATTATTTCTATGTCTATCGACTTCAATAATTTTACATACACATCTTTCACCAATATAGGACTGGAGATCTTTAGTTTTTCTAACATCTATTAATGATGCCGGTAAAAATCCCCTCAAGCCTATATCTACAATCAGGCCTCCCTTGACACACTCTAGAATCTCACCTTCAACAATATCGCCATTCTCATATATTTTCTCTATCCTATCAAAATTTTGCTCTACTTCAGCTCTTTTTTTTGATAGTATGAGGCGGCCATCTTGATCTTCCTTCTGAATTACCATTATCATTATTTCATCATCAACCTTCAGGACATCTCCAGGTTTTACATCATTTCTTATTGATAGCTCACTCCTGGGTATAACTCCTTCTGATTTAAAGCCCACATCAACTAAAACTTCATCTTTATCGATCTTTACTACCCTACCTTTAACCACATCACCATCATTCAAATTAACCATAGTGAGATCATAATTGGGAACCAGCTCACCTTTTTCATTTTTTATCATACAGTTGTCATTTGTTAGTTTATTATAAATATTATTCTCAGTCATATTTTTATAAATCAATCTCCTTTTTTAATACTCGAAAAGGATAGCATGCAAGAAAAGAATAATCAATATTATAAAATATTTTTTTAAATATACCAATTCTTGCCAGTTTTTATATCCACTCTAAGTTTTACTTTTAAACTCACGCAATTTTCCATTGATTCTATCACTATTTTTTTAATTTTTTCTAAATCTCTTTCCTTTAATTCCAATACCAGTTCATCATGAACATGAAGTATTATGTTACTGTCTATGTTATTTAATTTTAATTTGTTAAAAAGAATTACAGTAGAAAGTTTCATTATATCTGCAGCACTTCCCTGTATGGGAGTATTTACTGCAAATCTCTCTCCCAGACTTCTTATTCTAACATTACTGCTTCCCAGCTCTTTTAAGTATCTTTTTCTACCAAAAATTGTGGTGGTGTAACTTTTTTTGTACGCATCATCTATTAAAAATTTTAAATACTTTTTCACCCCGGGGTATCTATCAAAATACTTCTGAATATATTCTTTAGCCTCCTCTTCCGAGATAGAAAGCCTGCTCTTCAGACCATACTCGGTCATTCCATATATTATCCCAAAATTTATAGCTTTTGCCTTTCTTCTTAAAGTAACATCAACATCATCATAACTTACTCCGAATATCTCTGATGCTGTGCGGGTATGTATATCTTCTTTCCTGTTAAATGAATCTATAAGATTCTCATCCCCTGATAAGTGCGCCAGCACCCTCAACTCAATTTGAGAATAATCTGAAGCCAGAATCAAATCATAACCTTTTCCAGGTATGAAAGCTTTTCTTATCTGCCTTCCATAATCAGTTCTTACGGGAATATTTTGCAGATTGGGGTCACTGCTGCTTATCCTTCCTGTAGACGTTCCTAATTGATTGTATGTAGTATGGACTCTCAAGTCTTCAGGATCTATTAAGGCGGGTAGAACATCAATATAAGTATTTTTTAGTTTGGTCTTTTCCCTCCAGTCCAGTATTTTTCTTATTATAGGAGAGCTGTCATAAATAGCTTTAAGAGCACCTGCATCTGTAGAAAATCCGGTTTTAGTTTTTTTTGTGACCGGAAGGTTTAGCTTTCCATAAAGAATCTCCGACAGTTGCTGTGAAGAATTTATATTAAACTCCTCACCGCAAAACTTATAAATTTCTTTCTCAAGTCTTCCTATATCCAGCTTATATTCCTCAATTAAACTGCTTAGATACTTTTTATCTATATTAACACCTGTATATTCCATCTCAGCCAGTACCTGTATAAGCGGCTC
>Ga0209610_1000254_pt1 | contig 27673 bp, 21 predicted proteins | sample LakKivw275mmetaG_FD_184137 | JGI IMG/M metagenome (GOLD analysis project Ga0209610, IMG submission 184137) | Anoxic lake water microbial communities from Lake Kivu, Rwanda to study Microbial Dark Matter (Phase II) - Lake Kivu water 275m metaG... | ecosystem: Environmental > Aquatic > Freshwater...
CCCTTGATGGGAGAGGATAAGGTAAGGGTGAAGGCTACGCCCTAGAAATTCTTAATCCTAAGCCCCAAATCCTGAACAACTATCTAAATCCCGCTCTTATCTCTAACTTTTGGCTTCTGACTTTTGACCTGGTGGGTGTCCTTCCGGCGGGACCCGGTCAACAGGCGGTTTACCTCAGCACCCAACTCCTTAATATCAAACGGTTTGGTAATACACGGAACTCCTGTCCTGGCAAGAATGGCTTCGGTATCCACCCCCATCACATCACCCGTTATGAACACCACCCGTTTCGCCAGGGATGGCTCTATCTCCTTAATACGCTCATACAACTCGTTACCGCTCATTTCAGGCAATTTCATGTCCAGAAGTATGAGGTTATAATTATTGCTCTTAATCCTCTTCAGCGCGTCCTTGCCATTGTCTGTAGTCTCCACCTCATGCCCCTCCTCAGTAAGAACCTGGATTAACAACTGCCTCACCACCTGTTCATCATCCACCACCAGTATCTTGCCTTTAGCTGTTTTCTCGGCTTTGCGCGCCGTCTTAGCCTGTCTGGGACGTTTGGCTTCGGTGACCACGGGCAGCTCCACTACAAAAGTAGCTCCGTTGCCACTCTGGCTTTCAGCCCATATCCTGCCACCATGCTTGGCTACTATCCCGTGGCAGATGCTCAAACCAAGACCGGCCCCCTCACCCACCTCCTTGGTAGTAAAGAAGGGGTCGAATATCCTCTCCAGATTTTCCTCAGCTATGCCCGGGCCATTGTCTTTAAAAGATATCCGGATGGTATTACCAACGCTCTCTGTCTTAATTATGAGCTTTCCTTTACCATGCGCCGACCTCATCTCCATCTCGGCATTAATAATCAAGTTCAGGAACACCTGCTGAAGCTGCCCGGCATCGGCGACGGTCGCAGGTATGTCAGGAGCCAGCCTGGCAGTGGCCGTTATATTACCAGTCTCTAGCTCGTAGGCACGCAGGCGTAAAACAATCTCAATAACCTGGTTAACATCCACAACCGTACGCTCCGGCCTGGTCTGGCGTGCAAAAGTGAGCAGCCCTTTTACGACATCAGCCACCCGCTTGGCTCCCTCATAGATAATCTTTAAATCATTCTTTATATGTTCGGGCACATCCTCATGCATCAGCAACTCGGCATAACCGATAACACCGGTAAGCGGATTATTTATCTCATGGGCAATGCCGGCAGCTAATTCGCCTACGGAAGCCAGACGGCTGGCAAGCTGTGCCTTTTGCTCCATCTCCTTCCTCTCTTCTTCAGCCTTCTTCCGTTCAGTGATATCCCGCATAACGCCCAGAATCCCAACCGGTCGCCCGTCCGGGTTGCGAATAAAGCTCATCTTCAGCTCAGACCACAAGGTGGAACCATCACGGCGAATAATTTCTACCTCCACCGTCCGCGACCTGCCCGGTTCCGGTGGCGCAGCCTTTGCCCGAGCCAGCTCCTCGGTAAAAACACCCAACGCCACCTTCTGAGAAGATGGCTTAAGTAGTTGCTCAAATGACATGGACATAACCTCTTCAGCGGTGCGGTCTACGATGTATTTAGCAGATGGACTTACATATGTGAACCGCAAGTCCATGTCCGTAGACCAGATAACGTCTCTCACATTCTCAGCCAGCAGCCGGTATTGCTCCTCGCTCGCCCGCAGCGCCTCCTCAGCCTTCTTACGATCAGAAATATTACGGACCACAGCCTGCATTGCCGGCTTGCCCTGATAAACTAAAGGCGCTGCCCTCACCTCAACAGCAACAGGCGTGCCATCGAGCCTGAGAAATTCCTCTTCGATAGCAGGAGCTATGGTTCCTGTTTCCATCGACTTTCGCATCCGTTCGGCAACAACTTCACGATAGTCCGGGTGAATTACATCCAGGACCGGCTTTCCAATAATTTGGTCAGGTTTCGATGCGCCAAACAACTTCAGCCCAGCAGTATTTACGAATACGTGCTTACCATCAGTGGCAACAAAAATAGCTTCAGGAGATAGCTCTATCAGAGAGCGATACCGTTCCTCGCTTTCCATCAGAGATTCCTCAGCCTTCTTGCGCTCGGTGATGTCACGGATAAATGTAAACACTCGTCCACCATGAATCGGCAAATAGTTGACACTTACCTCGACATCGATAATTGCGCCATCCTTGCGCCGGTGGCGGCTCTCAAAGCGTTCGTAGCCAACATCACTTATTTTTTGCATGCGTTCGGCTGTTTCCTCCGGTCTCTCTATTGCTTCGATATCTGAGATTGCCATGTTCAGAAGCTCTTCGCGGCTGTAGCCTGTCAAACTGCAATAAGCCTCGTTCACATCTAGAAAGTGCCCCTGCATATCCGCCTGCCAGAAACCATCCATAGCGCCATGGATAATGGTCTGGTACTGCTCCTCAGCCTGTTTACGCTCAGTGATATCCTGATACACCACCTGGAATTGCCTCTCTCCATTCCACAGCACTTCTCCGCGAGACACCGAAAGGTCTCGCATCTGACCGTCCCGGCGCACAATGCTGACCTCATAATTGGGTGGGATAAGCTCTCCACGTTTTCTCTTCTCTACTCGTTCCCTATGCTCAGCATAGCTCTCGGGCGTATAAAGTTGCTTTCTAGGCACAGCTTCCAGTTCCTCAAGACTACCGTAGCCGTATATACTCAGTAAAGACCGGTTGACGTAAAGCGTCTTTCCATCTTCGCTGGCAATTCGTATACCCAGAGGCGAGTTTTCTATTGAGTCACGGAAATTTTGCTCAGAAAGGCGTAACGCCTCCTCAGCCCGCTTTCGCTCAGTAATGTCTCGCTGCATCGAAATGGAATAAAGCACTTCCCCATCAGCACTCCTGACAGCACCAGCACTTAGCAGCACAATCCTTTCAACACCTTCTTTAGTGATTATTTTTAGTTCCTGGGTTTCGAGCTTCCCAGTTTCCCGCCAAATCCTGAATAATTCTTCAGCCTTTTGGCGAGAGCCAGGCGCATAAAGCGTGGTAATAAGCGGCTTTCCTATGAGTTCGTCTTCTGTGTAACCAAGTACCCTCAGTGCAATCTTGTTCACGTCCAGAATGTTGCCTTCAGTCGAAACCATATAGCAGTATGCAGGAGCATCTTCAAAGAATGCCCTGAACCTTTTCTCACTCTCTTTCAATGCCTCCTCAGCCCGCTTTCGCTCGGTGACATCATGGAGTATGGTCAGGATGATCTCTCTATCCCCGATAGTGGCTAATCTGGCAGATATAACAGCATCGTATTCGCTGCCGCCTTTGCGTTTGAGCCTCAACGGATAATCAGCAACACTGCCATGCCGCCTCATCTCTTGCAGCAAAAACTCTCTATCTGCCTTATTAACGTATATATCAACCATGTTAATCTTGCTCATTTCATCAACAGAGTATCCGTTGATTTCCCCCATTGCCTTGTTCATGGTTATAATCTTGCCATCAGTCGAGGAAAAACCGATTCCAAAAGGGGCATTATCGAAGAGATGGCGGTACCACTGCTCGCTTTCTATCAGCGCCTTCTCCAATTTTCTGCGCTCGGTTATGTCCTTAACATAAACACAAAGACCATCCTGCGTGGGATAAGCACTGATTTCAAAAACGTAGTCTCTGCCACCGATAGAATGCTCATTCACAAAATGCTGCGGCTCCTTCGTCACCAGCGCCCTTCGGTATGCGCTCTCAGCCCTTCTGGCGGCTTCGTCATCCGGGAAAACATCGGACATGTGCTTCCCCAGCGCCTCCTTAGCCGGGACGCCGGTAAGCTCTTCGCTGGCTTTATTCCAGTACGTATACCTCAGTTTGCTGTCCAGAGCGAAAAAAACGTCCGTTATGCTTTCGGCAAGTTCCCTGTATCTCGACTCACTTTGTTTTAGGGCCTCATCTACCCGCTTGCGCTCGGTGATGTCGGTCTCAAAGATAAGTGCGGCAGGTCCACCCTCCCAGTCAATTAAAGTAACATTCCTCTCCAACCACCTGACATTACCCGCTTTATCAATAATCCTTAAATTATAAGTCTGCGGAGCGCTCTCCCCTGTTAATCTTCCATTACGGTATTCAATCACCATGTCCCTATCATCCGGATGGACACGTTCTGTATAAAGGATAGAGCCTAGCTCTTCAATTGTGTGACCTGTAAGCTCTAACAGTTTAGGGTTGGCAAACTTGATTTTGCCGTCCTGAGTCACGGCGATTGCCTCAGCCGCATTTTCCAGCAGCAGGCGATACCTATCTTCAGCCTTCTTGCTCTCCGCTGCTGAGGCTTCCAGCTCGGCAATCCTCTGACGCAACTGCTCCAGCTCAGTGATGAGCTGCCCGGCGTCCCTATCCGCATCTTTCATCTCTCACCTCCTTTGAATGGACTGGCTCTACCTGGGATTGCAAAATGAAACCATTTTACCTGCCTCCTTTCTACTATCTTCCGCTGAATATGTCAAGTCAGTGAGTCCACTCATGCAAAAACTTGACAAGTCTGAAAAAGGTGGTAAAATGAATGTCTAATTGAATATAGCAAAGGCTGTGAGCAGGACTAGTAAGCCTTTAAGCGAGGCTACAGAGAGTCAGAAGAGGTGAAAGCTGATGCCGGCGCAGAGACTGAATGGACCTGGGAGCCGCAAACCGAAAGTTTAGTGTAACTAATACAAGTAGGCTTTGACGCAAAGGGTAGCGTTATCATAACCTGGGGTATCGCTCTAGCTTATAGGGCTGTACCTGAAAGAGATGGTCGAAAGACCAAAAAGGGTGGCACCGCGAAGGTTAAGCCTCTCGCCCCTTAGGCGAGAGGCTTCTTGTTTCTATAAAGAGCTTTCGAAGGAGGTAACGGCATGGCAACAATATCTTGGATGTGGCCCTAGTGGCCAGGGACAAGCTTAACCAGCCTAAACACTTTTTATCTCAAAAACTAAAAGGGAGGAAAAATGAAAGAAACCAAAATCATCTTAACCGAAAAGGAAATGCCTACGACCTGGTACAATATCTTGCCCGACCTGCCCAAGCCATTGCCTCCATTGCTGCATCCGGGCACCGGTCAACCCACTCCCCTGCCTCCACCACTTTTCTCCAAAGGTATGCAAGACCAGGAGTTCAGCAAAGAGAAAAATATCGAGATCCCAGAAGAGGTGCAGGATATCTACAAGCTGTGGCGGCCCACCCCAGTAATCCGCGCTTACCGTCTGGAGAAAGCGCTGGATACACCAGCCAAAATATTCTATAAATACGAGGGGGTAAGCCCGGCTGGCAGCCATAAACTTAACACCGCCGTGGCTCAAGCCTATTACGGCAAGAAAGATGGCATAAAGCGCTTCTCCACCGAGACCGGCGCCGGCCAGTGGGGCAGTGCGCTGTCTATGGGCTGCGCCTTCTTTGGTATTGAATGCAAAGTCTATATGGTCAAGGTGAGCTACAACCAGAAGCCATACCGCCGTATACTTATGGAGACATGGGGAGCTAAGTGTGTGGCTAGTCCCAGCCAGGATACAGAAATAGGGCGCAAAATTCTGGCTGAAGACCCCAATTCACCGGGCACCCTGGGCATCGCCATCAGCGAGGCAATTGAGGACGCCTTCGGCCGCGAGGATACCTACTACTCCATAGGCAGCGTCATAAACTCCGTCCTGCTCCACCAGACCATAATCGGGCAGGAAGCCAAGAAGCAGATGGAGAAGGCAGGTCTATATCCAGATATAATCGTCGGCTGTATCGGTGGCGGCAGCAACTTCGCCGGCGTATACCTGCCCTTCGTCAAGGATAAAATCGAAGGCAAGAAGCCCAACCTGCGCATAATAAATGTGGAACCATCAGCTTGCCCCAGCGTAACTAAAGGTCCTTATGCCTGGGACTACGGTGATGTCGCTGGAATGGCGCCAATCGCCAAGATGAACACGCTGGGTCACACCTTCGTACCACCCGGGATTCACGCTGGCGGGCTCCGATACCACGGCATGGCACCAATCATCTGTCATCTTCACAATCTAGGCTTTGTCGAAGCCAAGGCGGTGCCCCAGGTGGCAACTTTCCAGGCTGGCGTGCAGTTCGCCCGCACCGAGGGCATCATCCCGGCACCAGAGCCGAACCACGGCATCAGGGTAGCCATAGATGAAGCCCTGGCATGCAAGAAGTCTGGTGAGTCCAAGACCATACTCATAGCCCTGAGCGGACATGGACACTTCGACCTGGCGGCTTACGACGAGTTTCTCTCCGGCAAGTTGCAGGACTACGACTATCCTGAAGAAAAAGTCAAGGAAGCCCTGACACATCTGCCCAAGGTAGATTACGTAGAGGCATAGTCCACATATATAGAGTGCTTGTTTTTCATCCTCACCTTAAACCCTCTTCCTTGCCTGTCCTGAGCGTAGTCGAAGGAATGGGAGAGGGTTAGGGTTAGGGTGAGGGTGAGGGTGAATCTTTGCATTTTAATCTGCCATATCGTGACTTCGAATCTGGCGGGAATTTGATAATGGTGGCAGACTAGAGATTGAGCTTCATACCCTCGTAACCGATATCTATGCGGACCCCCAATCCTTTAGCCACCTCCTTAACCTCCCGCTCGACTTCTCTCTGGAATTGGAGCGGAATATGGATGACAACAACACGTGGCAAATATCCCTTCATTTGCTTGAACTGTACGAGTTCCTCCTTGAGAAGCCCGGCTGACAGATGCCCCACACTCTTAAGAAATTCCTGAGACCTGTTGATGCCGGATACTTCAATTATAAGCAACTGTGGCGATATCTTTTGCCAGCATTCTGCCAATCCCGGACCAGTGTCACCTGTGTAAAACAGACTTTTACCATCTCTGGATGTGACCAGAAATCCGAGGCAAGGCACTGAATGTTGTACCGCTACAGGCAACACATCATATCCCTGAATATTCTGCCTCTGAAATGGCTCAATAACATTTAGACGCAGAAAAGGCTTGTCTTTAGATGGCCATTTAGAGAAATCGGCATACATCTTGCCATCGAGAAGACATGAGTTAACAATATCAAGAGTTTGGCTCAAGGCATAGACATCTACGGGATTCGGAAACGCGGCACCGTTAGCTCCCAGTGTGACCAGATCACGGGTATGGTCGAAATGATGATGAGTCAGCAAAATCGCTCTCACCTTCTGCTGCTCCGGCAGCGAGAGGCTAGAAGTAAGACCACCAGCGTCCAAAGCCAGAGTGCCATCAATGAGAAGGGAAACCATCATCTGCCCTTTAGCCTCTGTACTGTGAGCGCCCAGAATGCGGATTCTCATTCCTGTGCCTCCGATTTACAAATTTGCCCTGAACTTGAACAAATACTGTAACGGGCTATTACCTTATCAGCTAATCACGCATTATGAACCAGTTAGTCATAATAATCAAGCATATTTTTGCCACAAAAAAAGCTCTGTGCTAAAATTCATGCACTTTCAATCGCAGGAAGGCTTTAATGAAAAAAGTACTGATTTTCCTTTTACTATTGAGTTTAATAGCGGGCATGACCAGTTGCCTGTTACCTCTGCCCACCACACCAACACCATCATACCCAAAAACTGAAACGCCAGCCGCTCAAGCACCCGCTCCGCCAATAGACACTAGCTGGTCACCCCCCGAACAAGAAACTGAGGCTCCGGCACTACCGAGTATTGCTGACGTGGTGGATAAGGTTTACCCATCGGTGGTAGCCATAAGCACTGAAGCCATAGCCCTGGATATCTTCCGCACACCAAGAACACAAAAAGGCTCCGGCTCAGGCTGGATTATAGACAAAGACGGCATCATCGTGACCAATAACCATGTAATTGAGGGAGCCAAAAAGGTAACAGTAGAACTGAGTGACGGCAGAATCTTTGAGACAGACCTAACAAACATACATACAGACCAGTTAACGGACCTGGCAGTCATTAAAATCAACGCCACCGACTTACCGGCTGCCAGCGTGGGCGATTCAACACAGCTTAGAGTTGGAGATTGGATGGTAGCCATCGGCAATCCATTAGGCCAGGGCATAAGAGCTAAAGAAGGTACCGTCAGCGGCCTGAAAGTGTCCTTAGATGTAGACCAGGGTCAGACTTTGGGTGACCTTATCGAGACATCGGCAGCTATTAACCCGGGTAACAGCGGTGGCCCGTTGGTGAATATGAAAGGAGAAGTAGTCGGTATCACCAGCGCCAAAATTGCTGGCGTTGGCGTCGAAGGTATGGGCTATGCCATAAGCACCAGGGCAGCCATACCTATCATCGAGCAACTTATTAGGCAGGGCTATGTGACCCGTCCATGGCTTGGAGTCACCCTGTATACCGTTGACCAGTATGTTGCCACGGTGAACCGTTTATCTGTTAACAAAGGCGCAGTGGTTGCCTATGTGAGACCGGGCAGCCCGGCAGCACAGGCAGGATTGCAAAAACTTGATGTAATCACCATCTTCAAGGGCAAAGAGGTAACTACAGCCGACGAATTAATAAACTCTATACACGAATCTCAGGTTGGAGAGGAAGTTACCATAACATTCGTCCGGGGCAACGAGACGAAGACAATCTCCACCCGCCTCATACAAAGCCCACCCCCAAGCAGTTAAGATGGCTGATTCCAGAAATAGCCTCTCAAGCTGTCTTTTCAATACCTAGTGAGATTTCGTAATTCGAAATACGAAACTTCTCAGTATGGCTTCCAGCAGGAGGTACTGCTGAAATCAACTCCCGGGACAACGTTTCCTGCTTAATGTAGTCGGCAAACCTGGTCATAACCAGATGGACTGAATCCCCACCCTCATAATAGGTAATGATATGGTCAGCTATATCCAACCCCGCTGAGCGGCGCATGGTCTGCAAACGTCGTACAACTTCACGAGCGATTCCTTCAGCCTCCAACTCTGGCGACAGTTCAGTAGATACCGCTACCCAGTGGTCACCTTCAACAGCAGAAACATAGCCCGGTCTATCGCTATCCTCTTCACCCGTATGGAATTCTAATTCTTTGACATTGATTTCTTCTAATATTTGATAAGTCAGCTTTTTCAAGGCTTCTTTTTCGTCGGCTGACCCTACCCTGACCAGCGCCTTGGACAATGGTTGGCGCACTTTAATGCCGGACTTGGCTCTGGCGGCACGTCCCAGACTGCACACCGTCATAGCCAGGCGCGTAGCTTCAACAAGCTTCTCATCTACCTGTGACAGGTCGGCAACAGGAAATTCAGCCAGATGCACGCTTTCCACAGCATCAGACTCAACCGAGCAAACCAGATTTCTGTAAATCTCCTCAGCGACAAAAGGCGTAAAAGGCGCTAGAAGCTTTGACAGGGTTACCAAGCAATAATATAGCGTCGAATAAGCAGCCAGCTTATCTGCATCGCTCTGGCTTTTCCAGAAACGGCGACGACTTCGCCTCACATACCAGTTAGAAAGTTCATCAACAAAGAACTCAAGCTTCCGTCCGGCTGAAGTGGGGTCATAATTATCTAAAGCTCTATCCACATCAGCTACAAGCTGGTTTAGCCTGGAAAGAATCCATCTGTCCAGGTCGGAAAGTGCTGTTACTGATGCCGATTTGGGGTCGAAGCGGTCAATATTGGCATAGATGACAAAAAAGGAATAGATATTCCACAACGTGAGCAAAAAATTGCGCAAGACTTCAGAGACCGCGTCACTGGAAAAACGGCGGACATTGCCAGCCGGAGCAGTCGTAAATAGATACCAGCGTAAAGCATCAGCACCGTAGTTATCAAGCACCGACCACGGGTCAACAACGTTTCCTTTGGCTTTGCTCATCTTGTCGCCTTCGGCATCAAGAATGTGCCCCAGGCAAATAACGTTCTTGAAGCAGGGACTATCAAAAAGCAATGTCGATATAGCATGTAAGCTGTAAAACCAGCCGCGTGTCTGGTCAACAGCTTCTGAGATGTAGTCGGCAGGAAAATTACGTTTAAATGTATCCTGATTTTCGAAAGGATAATGCCACTGAGCAAAGGGCATAGCCCCTGAGTCAAACCAGCAATCTATCACCTCCGTTTGCCGTTTCATCCTACCCCCGCACTTCGAGCAAGAAAAAGTAATGTCATCCACAAAAGGGCGGTGCAGGTCCAGCGGTTCAATCAGACCTTCGATATCTGGCTTCGATTTCAGTTCATCAAGGCTGCCGATGCATTCATAGCCGCCACAGCTAGAGCAACCCCAGATGTTCAACGGTGTCCCCCAGTAACGTTCCCGGGAAAAAGCCCAGTCTACATTATTCTCCAACCAGTTGCCGAAACGACCATACTTTATATGCTCAGGATACCAGTTTATCTTGTCATTGCCAGAAATAAGTGCCTCTTTCTTGAGCGATGTCCTGATGTACCATGTTTTTTTGGCATAGTATAGGAGTGGCGCTTCACACCTCCAGCAAAACGGGTAAGTATGAACTATCTGCTCGCTGCGGTAGAGCAAACCCCTTGATTTGAGGTCTTCAAGAACAAGAGAGTCAGCATCCTTGACAAACTTTCCGGCAAAAGGATAAGTGCCGGTCATTTTCCCATCCAAATCTACAGGTTGAACGAAATCCAGCCCCTCCTTCTTCCCAGCCTCGAAGTCAACCTCACCGAAGGCCGGGGCAATATGGACTATACCAGTTCCGTCTTCCATAGAGACAAAATCACCGGAAATCACACGGTATGTCAAATCTGAGTTCGCCTTCTGGAGAGACAACATTTCATAGGAGAGCTCCACTTCGGCAGCACTTGCACCGAAACGACCTCTCTCGACACCGAAATCATGCGGGTTAAACAACGGCTGGTATTCAAGCCCGACTAGGTCTTTACCAGGAACAGCAGCTATCGATTTATAACCGTCAAGACCGATTCTTTCCACGAGCGCCGTAGCCAAAATAAGATAATCCTCAGAGCTACCCATAATACTATATTGCGCTTCTGAAGCTACAGCCAGAGCAGTATTACCAGGCAGCGTCCACGGAGTCGTCGTCCAAGCTAATAAAAATACAGGTTTATCCAATGGAGGCAAAGCAACGGGAAGCTTAAGATTGTCCGCAGAACTACTAGCAAGCTTAAACTTTATGTAAACTGATGGGTCAGCAGCATCATCTCTATAACCCAGAGCCACCTCATGTGAGCTAAGAGAGGTGCCGCACCGCGGGCAATGGGGAGTAACCCTATAGCCCTGATAAATCAAATTCCTGTCCCACAGTTGCTTTAATGCCCACCAGCAAGACTCTATATAGCTGTTTTCCAGCGTGCGATAAGCATGCTCTAAATCCAGCCAGAAGCCGATGCGCTCGGTCATGGCATCCCATTCCTTAAGATATCTAAATACGCTCTCCCGACAAAGCGCATTGAATTTAGCCACGCCATATTCCTCGATCTGAGCCTTGCCGGTAAAACCCAGCGTCTTCTCAACTTCCAGCTCTACCGGAAGCCCATGAGTGTCCCAACCAGCCTTACGTGGGACATAGCATCCTTTCATAGTTCTGTATCTTGGGATGACATCCTTAAACACCCGCGATAGCACATGATGAATCCCCGGACTACCATTGGCTGTAGGCGGCCCCTCATACATGGTGAATTGTCGCGCTCCATGCCTGAGTTCGAGGCTTTTTTTGAAGATCTGGTGCTCTTGCCAGAAACTGAGGATGGTTCTTTCCAGGTCAGGAAAATTAACCTTGCTGTTTACCGGTCGAAACATGCCTAATGCTTCTTCAATAGAATAGCTACTTTTCGCATTTCGCCTTCACCCATGCTCTGGGTGGTGACATCCGGATTATCAGTCAAAGCTAAATGAATAATCCTGCGCTCATCTGCAGGCATAGGCTCAAGTGTTATCAAGCGCCGGCTTCTTTTCACCTGCTCTGCCAAACGCAAAGCCAGGTTTTGCAAGGACTCGTAACGTCTCTTTTTATAGTCAGCAATATCAACATTGACCGGCACCCACGCCTTCAACTTCTCAGCGACTATCAGCCTGATGATATACTGCAGAGAAGCCAAAGTCTGACCACGACGACCGATCAAGACCCCAAGGTCATCGCCCTGTATATTCAGAGTCACCGGCAACTCGCCGTTGGTTTCTTGAATAACAGAAACATCGGCGGTTATTTTCATTGACTTAATCAACGTCTCCGCTACATCCTTGGCCACCTCAGATACATCCAATTTTTCGCCAGATACAGGTAAAAGCGTTACCTTTATCTTGGCCTCCTCAGCACCCATTCCCAAAACGCCTGACTTACCTTTCTTCAATACTACCACTTCCACCTCGTCTTCACTTACCCCCAATTGTTCCAGTGCTAACTGTAAAGCCTCGGCAACCGTTTTTCCACTTACTTCTAGCTCTTTCATCTTCCAAAAAGACCTCGCTTCTTCTCCTCAGATGCCTTCTTCAATGTCTTAGACTCTTCTGCCGCCTTCTGTACCGTCTTGGATGGCCTTTCATTTGGTGATATTTTATGTACTGGCACAGGTTTTTGAGCCTGAGCCGGAGGCGGAGCTTGAGTCGGAGCCACCCTCGGAGCCGAAGGGGCCCTCAAATATCCCCAGCCACCACTGACGAAATACTGAATTATAATGCCAATCACATTTGAAACCACCCAGTATAGAGCCAGGCCGCTGGGGAAAGACAGGGTAAAGAATCCAAACATCAATGGCATCATCATTGTAGTCATGCTTGTCATAGATTGCTGCCTTGGGTCGGTAGCTGGTGGTGTAACCATCTTTTGCTGCACCCACATTGTGCCACCCACTAATATAGCCAGTATGAGATTAGGGTCTGGTCGGGACAATTGCAGCCAGAGGAAATGCTCGTTCAGAGGTACTGCCTGACCAACTGCCGCCCATGAGTAAAGATGTTGCGACAAGTTCAATAAATTCTCCGGTGTAGCTGCCAAGGCCTGCATAATGGACTGGTACAGAGCTATCCATATAGGTAACTGGATAAGCATAGGCCAGAGACAGCCCAGAGGATTAATTCCAGCTTCCTTATACAGCTTCATCATCTCCTGCTGTAATTTCTGCTGGTTTTTGGCGTATTTCTTCTGAAGTTCCTGAACCCTTGGTTGCAGTGTTTGCATTGCCTTGGTTGACTGAGTCTGTCGTACGGTAAGGGGAAACAACGCCAGGCGGACAACAACCGTAAGCACAATGATCGCTAGCCCAAAGCTGCCACCCAACATAGTGCACAAGGCAATCAGACTGTTGAGCACAGGTTCAAGGATAATAGTATTCCACAATTCAGCCATAACTAACTCTATTTAATGTCAGAATAAGGAAATTCCCAGACCTTATCTCCACTTTGCAAATCTACAGCGTAAACACAGCGATTTTTAGCATGCACAAAAACCATGTTCTCCTCAGCGTAAAGCGGAGCCATAACTGGATAACCAATGGAAACAGCCCGCACCAAATTCCCACTATCAGACTCCAGGATGTAAATCACACCTGATTCCGAGGCTGCCACTAGAAGATTATCTGATAGTGCCGGCGCAGAAGCAATAGGGGCATCAGTGGCAAATTGCCACAGCTTATCACCCGTGCTAGCATCGAGAGCGTAAATTTGATGGTCGAGGCAAGCAGCATAAACCACGCCATCCTTCACCACCGGGGTTGACCAGAACCAGTTACCCCCCTCAAAAGTCCACTTCTCACTACCGTTTGAGCTGTCGACAGCATAAAAATGATTGTCGAAAGTACCGAAAAAGATGGTATCTTCAGAAATTAATGGCGAGGAGGCAATAGATGCTGGCAATTCAATTTCCCAGAGCAGGCTATTCCCCGTGATTGACACAGCAAAAAGCTTCCGCTCGTAATTACTAACATAAACTGCACTATCTTCAACCGCTGGAGACGTCCATACCTTGCCGCCAGTGTCAAATTCCCATTTCTTCTCCCCATAAGCCGCATCCAGGGCGTAGAGCTTACCATCAGAACTACCCACATAGAGAGTGCCCTCGACCAATACCGGGGTGCCAACAATAGCACCTATGGATTTCACGCCACTAGGATAAGTCCACTCACCTTTTGACCGCAATGGTACACCTTCCGTATAGCCGGGAGCCAGCCTATCCATGGCCACCAGTTTCCCCTTCTCACCAGCATAGATACAAACACAAACCAGGTCTCCAGCCACTACCGGTGTGGCGTATATGCTTGCTCTCGTCGATGCCGGGACACAAGCGGGGCCACACATTGCACCCGGAGTACCCATGCTGGGAACTGTAAAAGCCCATTCATTTTCGCTGGGAAAAGGCAGTCCCTGACTACGGGCCTCAGGACTTATCGCCAACACCCTGCCATCCATAGTCCCGAAATAAAGGATGCCATCATATTCAGTAAACCCCGACCACCCCTCCCATGCCGGCCCAGCGCAACCAAGTACAAGCAGACTTAGAGCAACAAGACAAAATATTAAACTTAATCTCTTCATTCTGATCCTGAATAAACCGGCCAACTTATTCATCATTAACAGCAAAAAATTTAAAATCTTATGGCACCGGGTCATAGCCACCCGCAGACCAAGGATGGCAACGCCCTATGCGCTTTGCTGCCAGCCAACTCCCTTTAACAACACCATATTTTTGTATCGACTCATAAGCATAATGAGAGCACGTAGGTTCAAAGCGACAAGCAGGCGGGGTAACTTGTGAAACCGTAGACTGATACAGCTTAATTAACTCCAGCACGAACCATTTCATTTTCATCTACTAAACGAGCTCGTAACAGCAGCTTTCCTATTGACCTCTTGAGGTCATGATAGTCAGCATTCGCCGCATCTGGCCGAGCAATAAAAACTATATCCCACCCCGGCTTTATCAATGTTACACGTACAACTTCCCTGAGCAAGCGCCGCACCCGATTGCGCACCACAGCCTTACCGACATCCTTAGCTACTGAAAACCCACACCGGTCAAACTCTAAGTCATTAGGTAACGCTTTCATGACAATAAGCTTATCTACCCAAGCTTTACCCGATTTGTAAACAGCCAGATATTGGGCTCTTTTTGTTAAAGCCCGTCTCTTTGTCATGCTTCTAAACTGGCGTCAATTGCCACCGCCCCTTGAGCCGCCTTGATTTTAATACCTTCCGTCCTCCTCGGGTCGCCATTCTTGCTCGGAAGCCATTTTTACGCTTTCGCGATATTTTCTTAGGCTGATACGTTCTCTTAGGCATTATACTATCCTTCAAAAGCTATGCTCTGGTTTCAGATGCTCTACCAGGACTAACATGTTCCGGAGTATAAGGCAATAAAGCCAGGTAACGAGCTCTCTTTATTGCCAATGCTAAGCGCCGCTGATGCTTGGCACAAATACCTGTCCGACGGCGTGGCTGAATTCTGGCCCGGTCAGAAATATAGCGCCGCAACCTGGAGGCGTCTTTATAGTCTATTTCAGCCCTGTCAGCACAAAAGGGGCAAACTTTGGGCCTGAAAACAAAGCGACGTCCCTTCTCCCTTGTATCTTTATTCCCCTCACCTTCCTGCATGCTCTAATCTATGCCTCCTTCTAATCAAAAGATAAGTTACTAAAAAGGCAGATCTTCAGGTTCTACCTCTTCCTCACCAGCTTCCATATGGCCTTCCACAGGGATTTCTTCACCGGGGAGCGGAGCCAGAGCCTGCTTATCAAGGAATAGTACCCTGTCAGCATTTACCTCAAGTGTAACACGCCTCTGGCCATCTCGGTCTTCCCAAGTACGAGTGCGCAGGCTCCCCTCAACATAAACACGCTGTCCTTTGGTTAAAAACTGATTGCAGCTCTCAGCCTGCTTTCTCCAAGCAGATACTCTAAACCATTCAGTTTCCTGCTTGCGTTCACCGTCCGATGCAGTATAAACCCGATTGGTGGCTAGACTGAATGAAGCCACCGGCGTGCCGCTAGGTGTGAAGCGCATCTCTGGATCTGTACCAAGATTTCCAATGAGCATAATTTTGGTCAAACTTACCATTACAACCCTCCTTGCACTTAACCCTTTGACCTTACCAACAGATGGCGCAGAATCTTCCCAGAAAGCCGAAAGTTAGCTTCAAGCTCTTTAGTCGAAGTTGGCTTCAATGTGAGTTTAGTCAACACGTAATTACCCTCTGTCGACCGTTTTATAGGATAAGCAAGCTGTTTCCTCCCCCACTGATTCACTTCATCTACGCTCCCACCGTTTTTACTGATTAACTCGCTCAATTTGGCGATAAAGTCAGGCATGTCCTCATCAGTCACTTCAGGACTGACTATAAGTACCAATTCATAACTAGGCATTCATATTACCCTCAAAGCTCAAAGTCTGCACATTATAGCATATCGAAGAAAATAGCAACAAGCTCACGAACGAACGTGGGTATTTCTTGCAATTTAACTTCATCTGGCTTATATTTCTTTTTGCCAGGGGGATATTTTGGAAGTTTGCGTCATCGGGCTGCCCAAAAGCGGCAAGACAACTCTTTTCAATGCCTTGACAGGAGGTAAGGCTGACACTGCGCCTTATGCCAAAGCTGCCCTGACTCCAAATTTTGGAGTGTCTAAGGTGCCAGACTCCAGGTTTCAAGTTCTGGATAGAATATTCAGCCCAAAGGAGATTACGCCAGCGGAAGTAAAATATGTCGATATCGCTGGCATAGCCAGAGACTTCGGCAAGGGGGAAGGGGTAAGCGGCCAGTTTCTGAACTATCTAAGCAACGCTGATGCGCTGCTCCATGTAGTCCGGGCATTTAAAGACGAGAACGTGCCCCGCATAGAAAGCAGCATCGACCCAAAAAGCGATATAGCCACCATGAACCTGGAGCTTGTGTTCTCCGATTTAACCATAATTGAAAGAAGGCTGAAAAAACTTGAGGATTCCTTAAAAGGCGCTAAGCCAGCAGAACGTGACCTTTTTCTGAAAGAACAAGCCCTGATTCAAAAAATTAAGACAGAACTAGAAAAGGATATGCCAATCTGGCGACAAAGTCTAACCGGCGAGGAAATCAAAAGTCTGGCTAATTATCAGTTTCTTACTGCTAAACCTATGCTGATAATAATCAACATCGGAGAGAACCAGTTGGCTCAAGCATCGTCTCTCGAAGGTGAGATACGCTCGGCCTACTCCCACTCACAATTTGAAGTAGTCGCCCTGTGTGGCAAGCTAGAAATGGAACTGGCACAGTTAAACGACGCTGAAGCGGCAGAATTTCGCAACGCCCTGGGACTAGCCGAGCCTGCGATTGACCGCATCATACAACTTTCATACAACCTCTTAGGCTTAATCTCTTTCTTCACCACTGTCTCCGAGGAACTAAAAGCCTGGACAATACCCAGAGGAACAGTTGCTCTTAAAGCCGCTGGGAAAATCCACTCTGACATAGAAAAAGGGTTTATTCGGGCTGAGGTTGTGAGCTTTCATGATTTAGATAGATGCGGCAGTCTGGCTGAAGCAAGAAAACACGGCCTGCTCAGGCTCGAAGGAAAAAATTACGCCGTGCAGGACGGGGATATAATAACCTTTCTGTTTAACGTCTAGGAAATGTTACTCTCACCCAGAACTTTGCCGGCCTAAGAAATCCACGATTTGTGCCGCCACCTTCACCATCCTCACTCCAGATGGTATAATACTCCCACGGGAACAACCCACAAACGAGGAGGAATATGAAACAAGGGACAAAGGCTATCCTTTGGTTTGATGAAGTAAACAAAGGTGACATTCCAATAGTAGGTGGCAAAGGAGCCAACCTGGGTGAGATGGTGCATGCTGGAATCCCCGTGCCACCGGGTTTCATCGTAACAGCAGGTGCTTACTTTAAATTCCTGAAGGCCAGCAATCTCACAGACGAAATCAGCCGATACCTTGAGGATTTGGATGTTAACGATAGCAAAAAACTCCAGGAGGTTGCCGGCCTGATTAAGGATAAAATTTCCAGCGTGCCCATGTTGCCTGACATCGTTCAGGAGATTAAAGACGCTTATCGAAAACTAGGTGGCGGACTGGTAGCAGTCCGCTCCTCAGCCACAGCAGAGGACTTGCCAGAGGCTTCCTTTGCCGGACAACAAAGTACCTTTCTCAACATTCAGGGGGAAAATGAGGTAGTAACGGCAATACAGGGTTGCTGGAGTTCCTTGTTTGAACCCAGAGCTATATTCTACAGACAGCAACAAGGTTTTGACCATTTCAGGGTAGGCATCGCTGTGCCCGTGCAGAAGATGATACAATCAGAGTCTTCCGGAGTCATGTTCACCGTGGAGCCACTGACCAGCGACACAACCAAAATCATTATTGAAGCAATCTTCGGGCTTGGCGAAGCTATCGTCTCTGGTGATGTCACTCCTGACCAATATCTTCTTGATAAAAATGACATCAGAATCATAGACAAGAAAATCCATAAACAAGAATGGCAACTGGTAAAGGATATAAAAGCACCAGTGGGCAAGCTTGAACCTAACATCAAGACTTCCGTTCCACCATCAAAGCAAGCCAAGCAAAAGCTATCCGATAAAGATATTGTTTCCCTGGCTAAAGTGGGCAAAACTATTGAGGAACACTATCAGTTCCCACAAGACATCGAATGGGCAAAGGAGGGAAAAGATCTCTTCATTCTTCAAACGCGGCCCGTGACCACCATGAAACCAATGGAGACGAAGATACTTCCCAAAATAGAAGCTAAAGCAATTTTAACTGGTGTTGCAGCCAGCCCGGGGATAGCTGTTGGCCCCGTCAAAATTATTAACGCTTCGCAGATAGATAAGCTGAAAAATGGTGACGTTCTGGTAGCCGAAATGACAACCCCAGATTTCGTGCCAGCAATGAAACGGGCAACAGCCATAGTCACCGACCGTGGTGGCAGAACTGCTCACGCAGCTATCGTCAGCCGCGAATTAGGCATCCCCTGTGTAGTAGGCACAGGGGTGGCAACCAAAACTCTGAGAGACGGCCAGGAAATAACTGTGGATGGCTCTGGAGGAGAAGTCTATGCCGGTAAAGTAGCCGAGCCAAAAACAGCCGCACCAGCAGTTATCAGTCAGGAACGAATTAAAACAAAAACCAGAGTCTATGTAAACCTGGCTGAACCTGAACTGGCTGAAGCCATAGCTGCAAGACATGTGGATGGCGTTGGTCTGCTGAGAGCTGAATTTATGATGGCTCAAATTGGCGGGCACCCAAGATACATGCTACACGAGGGTAAGGGTGAGCAATTTATGGAAATGTTAGCCAAGGGCATTACCACTTTTGTCAAAGCATTTCATCCCAGACCGGTGGTCTATCGAACTACCGATTTCAAAACCAACGAATATAGAAACCTGCGTGGTGGGGACAGATATGAGGAATTCGAGGAGAATCCCATGCTCGGGTACCGAGGCTGTTCAAGGTACACGAGGGAAACAGAGGTCTTTAGGCTCGAAGTAGATGCTATCAAAAAAGTATGCCAGCACTACGATAACCTATATGTCATGATTCCATTCGTCCGTTTCGTAGATGAACTGGCCAGAATAAAAAGATTCTTCGTTTCCGAGGGATTATACCAGTTCCCTAATTTCAAATTGTGGATGATGGCTGAAGTACCATCCAATGTCTTCCTTATAGACAAATTCTTAGATGTCGGCATCGATGGTATCTCTATCGGCTCTAATGACCTGACTCAACTTATTCTAGGGATAGACCGAGACAATCCCAAACTGGCACCGCAATTCGATGAAAGAAATGAAGCGGTGCTCATCGCTTTAGAGAAACTCATTAGGGTCTCGGTAAGCAAAGGTGTAACCTCCTCGATTTGCGGACAAGCCCCCTCAGTCTATCCAGAACTTACTGAGAAGCTGGTAAAATGGGGCATCAACTCGGTTTCGGTAAGCCCTGATATGATCGATGAGACAAGGCGTATAATCGCTGCTATTGAAGCAAAGCTCGGCCGGCCATAGCCCTGTAGAAGAACAGAAAAGCAAAAACTTAAGTTCTGATGGTCAATCTGAATATTCGGCAGCGGATAGAAGAATCTGAAAACAGCCTTTCCCCTCATGCTTCGAAGAGCAGGTTCAGCCGAGGCAGACTCAAATGGGAAGAACCTTGCCCGATACGTACAGATTTTCAGCGGGATCGAGACCGCATAATCTACTCAAACGCCTTTCGCCGTCTAAAACACAAAACACAGGTCTTTATCACCCCGCTTGGTGACCACTTCGTAACACGGCTTACACATACCTTAGAAGTTTCTCAGATTGCCCGGACTATATCCAGAGCCCTAAACCTTAATGAGGACTTAACCGAGGCTATCGCTTTGGGGCATGATTTGGGTCACACTCCATTCGGCCATGTAGGTGAGCAAGTTCTAAACGAGTTATCCCCAAGCGGATTCAAACATAACGAGCAGAGTCTAAGAGTAGTAGACCTTCTGGAAAAAGACGGACAAGGATTAAACCTGACCTGGGAAGTTAGGGATGGCATCTTGAATCATTCCAAGAGCGGAATAGAGATACTCGGAGAGGGATGGACGGAAGTCAGCACCATCGAAGGACAGGTAGTCAAGATGGCTGACACTATTGCTTATGTCAACCACGATATCGCCGATGCCATAAGAGCTGGTGTCATAGACGAAAACGATTTACCTGCTTCCGCAGTAAAGCTACTCGGCAACACCTCCCGCCAGCGAATTAACACGCTAGTCTACGATATAGTCAGTTATTCCTTAACATCGATAGCAAATCCAAACTTAAAAAATCCAACTATTGGAATGAATTCTGAAACCTTGGAAGTCACCAATAATTTGCGTGAATTTCTGTTTGACAAGGTGTATAATCCCAGGCTAGTCAGCAAAGACACATCAAAAGCGAGGAGGGTAATACACCTCCTATATTCGTATTTCCTTAAACACGAGGTGAGTTTGCCCGAAGAATATGCATTGCGCGATGAAACTGTAGAACGAAAGGTTACCGATTATATCGCCGGCATGACAGACCAGTATGCATTACGGATGGCTAGGGAAATCGCACGCTAAAATGAAATTGCCATCTGTAAGCAGAAGTTTGAAACAATCGATTGGGTTTCTGAAATGAGCGTAATTGATGATGTAAAACAGAGACTGGACATTGTGCAAATTGTCTCTGAATATACTAAGTTACAAAAATCGGGGCGAAATTATAAGGCCTCATGTCCGTTTCATTCTGAAAAAACCCCATCCTTTTTCGTATTCCCCGAGCGGCAGAGCTGGCATTGTTTCGGCGCCTGCGGTACCGGTGGCGATATTTTTTCCTTCGTCATGAAGAAAGAGGGTATTGACTTCGGGCAGGCCCTGCAGCTCTTAGCTAATAAGGCTGGGGTTCCCTTGGTTGCCCTGGCAACCCCAGAGAGACAGACTCAAGATAAAGAGAGGGAAAGGTTATTCGAAATCAACGAAGCCGCCGCCGAGTATTATCACCACGTATTATTGAATACGTCGAAAGGCCAGATAGCAAGAGATTATGCAGCTAAACGGGGACTATCAACTGAGACAATAAATAATTTTCAGCTAGGTTTCGCTCCAGAAGGATGGGATACACTAAAGCAGTACTTGAAAGGCAAGGGATATGAAGAAGCAGAACTATTAGCTGCTGGTTTGCTAGTAGAGAGAGAGGATAGAAAAAACTACGACCGATTTCGCAATCGTTTAATATTCCCTATCAGAAACATCCAGGGCAAGCTTATAGGCTTTGGTGGTAGAGCATTAGATAATTCCATGCCTAAATATCTAAACTCTCCTCAAACGCCAGTTTTCGACAAGAGCAGCAGCCTTTATGGTATTGACCATGCCAAGACAGCTATCCGTGAGAAGGACCAAGCGGTAATTGTCGAAGGCTATATGGATGCCATCGCGGCTCATCAACATGGGTATTTTAATGTAGTTGCCTCAATGGGAACAGCTATGACTGACAAGCAGCTAACTATCCTTAAAAACTGGACCAAGAATTTAATACTAGCTCTCGATGCGGATACTGCGGGAGAAGAAGCCATATCACGAAGCGGTGAACTGCTTGATAAAATGTTGCCAGTGCCACCATCTTTCTATGGGTGGGTAAGATATGAAGACGCTCACAATGCTGAGGTAAAGATTCTTATCTTACCTCAAGGCAAAGACCCGGATGAGTTAATAAGAGAAGATGCGTCACAGTGGGAGAAGCTGATAACGGATGCCAAGCCGATGGTTGACTTCATTTTTGAAAGTGCAACTGCTAAAGTTAACCTAACAAGTGCCAGAGATAAATCTTTGACTGTAGAAAAACTCCTGCCGCTACTTTTCGAGATGAAGGACCCATTGCGGCAAGCTCACTATCTAGAAAGGCTTGCCCGGTTATTGAAAATTGATGAACGCGCCCTAGGTGACGCATTGAAAAAGTTCCGAGCCACCGAACGAAAACGAAAAGCAACCAGAAACATGAAAGCTTTCACACCTGTATTACCTACCACCACGTCATCCAATCCCCTGGAGCAATATTGTCTGGCTCTATTGCTTAAGTATCCAGAGCTTAAGACAGAAATCTCCGGACTGTCACCCGACCACTTCGAAAATACCGAAAACCGAGAGCTGTTTATCAAATGGCAACAATGCGGTGACCCTGCCTCTCTTAAGAACAGCCTCGATAGCACTCTTCAAGAGTATTTGGAAAGCCTTCTGGATAAGGATTTCCCCCCAATCCTCAAAGAAAGTGAAACGGCACGTTGCGAAGATCTGAACCAATGCATAACCCGTTTACAAGAGAGAAGACTGAGAAACCTCGAGATTAAGAAGCAAGAACTTTTGTCTATTGAAGCTGATATTGGCGGAACCGCGGCACAATTAGCTAAACTAAAAGAGCAGGGTTTGGAAGACGATAAGCAACTTCGAGATGTCTTAATAAAGCAAAACCATCGCCGAAAACTAGCAAGGAGTGATGGTTAATGACTTCAAATAGAGACGATGAACTCCTGTCCTACTTCCCAAAGAAAAGCAAAAGGAAGTTCGATTCTGAGTATATTCTTCACATGGGCGACGAACCATTTACGCCCCAGGACAATACTTGGGATACTTTCGGCAAAAATGAGTCCGAAGAAGACAGTGACAAAATCACCTTTCCATGGGAAAGCGAGGAGACTACTGAACTTGAATATGAATTAGCCGGCAAAGAACAAAAAGAAGACAAGTCACAAGTTGGCCTTGAAATAGAGCATATTGAGCATGAAGCGGTTGATGACCCAGTTCGTATGTATCTCCACGAGATTGGCAAAGTCTCACTGCTCACCGCGGACGATGAGAAGTCATTAGCCAGCAAAATAGAAGAGGCCAAATATCTGGAAAATATTGAGGAGCTTTATTTTCAGCGCCACGGCGAATATCCGTCAACAGTGGATACAGTAATATATTTGCTCCGCCATTTGCTTGCCTCAAAACGTTTGATCGATACTCTTGCCAGAAGGCTTAAATTCACCTCTACAGAAAGTTTCACCAAGAGCATCCACGACTCGAAGCTAAGAACAGCTATTGACAGCATGCTCAACCAGGAATTGGTGGAAACCATAGCCAAAGAAAGCGATAAAAGCATCCCGGAAGTTGAACAGGGACTGGTAGACATATCTACTGTCAGTAGACTTCTGCCTCCAGAATTACGTAAGATTATAGGAGAAAAAACTACCTGGAAACAGCTAGAATCTCTGATTGCCGAGCCTGCCAATTCTGAATTCATCTCTCAGCTTCACGAACATACCCAACAATTTAGGGCACATTTCAACAAGGTGAAAAGAACAGCCAGGAAATCAGAAAGACACCTGACTGAAGCAAATCTACGCCTGGTGGTTAGCGTTGCCAAGAAATATGTAGGTCACGGAATGCCACTCCTTGACCTTATACAAGAAGGAAATATTGGTCTGGTTCGCGCGGTTGAGAAATTTGAATATCGAAAAGGTTATAAATTCAGCACCTATGCTACCTGGTGGATTAGACAGGCTATAACACGAGCTATAGCCGACCAGGCACGTACCATTCGCATCCCGGTGCATATGGTAGAAACTATCAACAGATTGTTGAAGGTGAATCGCCGGCTAGCTCAGGAATACGGGCGTGAACCGAGCTATGAGGAAATCGGTAAAGGTATGGAAATATCTTCAGACAGGGTAAGAGAAATACTTAAGTTGTCTCAAATGCCCATATCCCTGGAGATGCCCATTGGTGAAGAAGAAGACAGTCACCTCGGCGACTTCATTGAGGACCGAGCTACACCACCCCCCGCCGATGCAGCCTCCCAGGAATTGCTTAAGGCACAGTTGAACAAAATACTCTCCGAGCTAACAGACAGGGAGCGAAGAGTCATATTGCTCAGATTCGGATTGGAGGACGGTCGGGCTCGCACTTTAGAAGAAGTGGGGAAAGAATTTAATGTAACTCGAGAACGAATCCGCCAGATTGAGGCTAAAGCGCTACGTAAGCTGCGCCATCCCAGTCGAAGTCGAAAACTTAAAGACTATCTGGAATAAGTTAGCAGAATATCCTGGCTGCTAGGAGGAACTAGATGAGAGCAATCAAAGGAATAATAATGGTCATCGGGGTAATCGGAATTCTGGTCGCTGCTACCCTGCTCATAGGCTACTATCTTTACTCACTTTCTCCCCCAATCCAGGCAAAAATGGTGCAGATATTGCCAAGTCCAGAGGCTGCGCAAAGTTTCGACCAGAAGATAAGCTCTGCAAAGGCTGAAATTGAAGCAGCAGCCGACACCGGGCAAGCAAAACAGCTAACACTGACAATCACTGATAGAGAAATAAACTCCAAGATGATTGAACTCAGGGCTAAAGGGGAGCTGCCTGTAAGGGAAGCGCTAATCAACTTCGGCGATGGCAACTTTCTCGCCTACGCTGTGATTGACACGCCCGGCATCAATGCCAAAACGGCTATGATAGGACAGGTAGAAATCATGAATGGCTCCCCGAAAATAGTACTGGGAGATTTCAATCTTGGTAAACTACCATTGCCTGAATCTGCAGAACAAAGGGTCGAGCAGCTGCTTAACATTATGGTGGACTTGCAACTGAGTGATGTGCCTCTGGAGATAACTGATGTTCAATTCAGCAACGGTGAACTCACTGTCACAGGAACAACCAAAACCGGCAAATAGAGGCCTATTTACCGCCCCAGCATACCCGTCAAGTTCTTGGGCAATTTTCCTGTGGCTGCCATTTTAGCCAGTTTCTGCATCTGGTAAAATTGATTGAGTAGTTGATTAATATCCGCGGGAGTAGTTCCGCTGCCTTTTGCAATACGCCGCCGCCGACTACCGCCGATAATAGCTGGATTTCGCCGCTCTTCCTGGGTCATAGACAAAATAATAGCCTCAATTTTTCGCATCCGATTTTCCTCATCACCTTGAGGAATACTAGAAGCGAACTTCGAGAAACCGGGTAGCAATTCAACCAGCTGAGTTAATGACCCCATTTTTTTTATCTGACGCAACTGTAACAAAAAATCTTCGAGATTAAACTCCGCGGTGCGCATCTTTTTCTCTAGCTGTTTGGCTTGCTTCTCGTCAAAAGCTTTCTCCGCCTTCTCGATTAGAGTAAGTACATCCCCCATGCCTAAAATGCGAGCTGCCAGGCGGTCTGGATAAAAAGGCTCAAGCGCATTTGCTTTCTCACCAGTGCCGATGAACTTCACCGGTACACCAGTGACAAACTTAATAGAAAGCGCAGCACCACCCCGAGCATCCCCATCCATCTTAGTCAAAATAAGCCCGGTCAAGCCAACGTCCTTATTAAACGCTTCAGCCGTGTTCACTGCGTCTTGACCAGTCATAGCATCAACTACCAATAGCACCTCTGAAGGACGAATCTCAGCTTTCAGTTGGACTAGCTCTTTCATCATTGCCTCATCAATATGAAGGCGTCCCTGAGTATCAATAATCACCCAGGTAGCCGCCATCTCTTGGGCATCCTTTAGAGCATGACTACAGATAGCAAGCGGTGCCGTCTTGGCATCCTCGCTTGAGACTGGTATATCCAGTTGCTTCCCCAGAATCACCAACTGTTCAACGGCAGCCGGTCGGCGAGTATCAGCAGCCACCATTAAAGGACGTTGCCCACTGCTTTTAAGATGCAAAGCCAGCTTGGCTGCCGTGGTAGTCTTACCCGAGCCCTGCAAACCGACAAGCATAATGATTGAAGGTGGACGGCCAGATGTTATAAGGTCATTCCGCTCTTTGCCTAAGATATTTACGAGTTCTTCATTGACAATTTTTATGATTTGCTGAGCCGGAGTCAGGCTTTCCAACACTTGGGCAGTCAAAGCTCGCTCTCTTACAACAGCAAGAAAATCCTTCACGACCTTGAAATTAACATCAGCTTCTAGAAGAGCCAGGCGTATTTGCCGCAAGGTTTCATCAATATCCTTTTCACTGAGCCTTCCTTTATTGCCCAGGCCGCTGAATATCTTGCTTAGTTTCTGCGTCAGAACTTCAAACATAAGCCATCTGTAGAATTCTACCTATGCCTGTTGCCACAGTCAATTGTGATAAAATAAAAACAGCGCATGAAATTACAAAACTGCCCGGAATAATTTAAGAATGTTTGAAGCTTCACCATTCAGCCTGAACATGTTTCAGCAGTGCCCGAGACAGTATAAGTTTCAGTATATAGACCACCTTGGGGGCGTTTACAGAAAATCACGACCATATTTCACCATGGGCGACCATGTACATGCTGCCCTCAGAGATTTTCTCACTGTAGTCCCGGTCATTGAGCGTAATCCGACAAGGCTTGAGAACTTGCTACGGGAAAAATGGCGACGAAACCGCAAGGGATTCAATAACCGGGAAGATGAGAAAAGATGGGGTGAAAAGGCCCTCAAACAATTACGCCGATTTGCTCAGAATCATGATATTACTGTTACACCATACATGGTGGAAGATTACCATAGTGCTGAACTAACCAGTTCCATAATCTTAAAAGGCAAAATAGACCGGGTTGACAAAGAAGCCGATGGCAGTCTGCACATCATCGATTATAAGACCGGCAAGATGCCATTTGAAATAAACCAGGTGCAACTCCATATTTATGCCCTCATCCTCTCCAAAAAGCAGGACCTGCCGCTCAAAAAAGCCTCCTATCTATACCTGGAGGCCGGTGAATTCAGGACCATTGAACTGGCCGCTGCAGATTTAGCACATGCCACTTCCTATGTAATCGAACTGGTGGATAGGATATGCAGAGAAGAAGAATACGCTGCTACTCCAAACATTTATTGCTGGAACTGTGATTTCCTTGAGATATGCCCAAGTAGAGAAGAGGCAGTCAAGTTCACCGCCAAGGAAGACGAATTAGATTTTTAATGATTGATGCAGAAACATGATTCCGGTCAAACTTACACTAAAAAATTTCATGTGCTACCGGGACAATGTGCCCCCCTTGTCTTTCGATGGCATACGCGTGGCTTGCCTTTGTGGTGATAATGGCAATGGTAAATCAGCGCTTTTTGATGCCCTAACCTGGGCACTATGGGGCAAATCCAGAGCTAAGGACAACAACGACGATGACCTAGTGCACCTGGGACAATCCGAGATGGAAGTAGAGCTGGAGTTCGTCTCCGGTGAGCAAAGATATCGAGTCCTCCGTAAACACGCCAAGAAACCCAGTAAGGCGCGTGCCGGACAAACTATCTTAGAGCTTCAGATAGCCACCAATGAAGCTTTCAGGTCTATATCAGGTAATTCGAAATCGGAAACACAGCAGAAGATAATCGAGCTCTTGAAATTGGATTACGAGACATTCAAGAATAGCGCTTTCC
>Ga0209610_1000258_pt1 | contig 27542 bp, 28 predicted proteins | sample LakKivw275mmetaG_FD_184137 | JGI IMG/M metagenome (GOLD analysis project Ga0209610, IMG submission 184137) | Anoxic lake water microbial communities from Lake Kivu, Rwanda to study Microbial Dark Matter (Phase II) - Lake Kivu water 275m metaG... | ecosystem: Environmental > Aquatic > Freshwater...
CCATCCATCTTAGAACATCAGCGAACACCTGGGCTGTGATTCCTAGGCTGTCGTGGCCTTGGATAGTTAGCTGTCGCTGTTCTATGTCGAGTATGATTTCGATTCTTGGTTCTGCGGCGAACTTCTGATGTGCGGCGCGGGCTGCCCGTCGTTCATTCGAGTACGTTTCTCTAAAGCCTGCTTGAGGAGACTTGTAAAGACCCGTAGCAATCTGGTGGGCTACTGTGGATTCTTTCAAGCGAACCTTGATGACATCAGGAAGCTTGCTCGAGCAGGCGAGCAAATTGGAATCAAGTTTCAGTGGTTCTTCTTTCTTCACTGAGGGCAAGTAGAATGTGCTCTGCGGCGTCTGTTCGCTCACAAGAAATCACCTCTGCGGATTAACTAGAGGGTCAAGTCATTCGCGCAGTTTCGGCACGAACGGATAATCATAGTGGTTGTGGATGATGCGCCAACCGTTCTTACAGTAGGAACAGCCATCGTCTTTCACTATCGCTCCCTCCTCCACTTGAAGCATCAGCGAGCACTAGGCGGCGTGGCGACCAATGCCTTCGCAACTTTCTCAGCTTCTCCAGCGCTTCCGTATTCTGCAATGAAATTGCCGTTCTTGTAGAATCTGACTGCAAGAAGTCCAGTGGCGCCGTTGTCGATTACGATTTTCTGGAAGATTTGTCTTGAACCTGTTCGGTTAGCTAAGATTCTTGAGACGTTGCTTCTGACGGTTGCCGGATCTGCTTGTGTCAGAATGACTGTGCTGAACTGATCCAACGACTCTACCTGCTGTACTACCTTGTAGTCGATTGAGGAGTATTCTGCTCCTATGAGGCTGAAGTAGGCCCTCAGTTTCAATCGTTTTCCATCGAGGATGTGCTCAGGTTTGTCTGCACGTTTAGAAGAATAGCTTGAACTACCGTCATGCACGTAGGGGAGCAATTTCTGCGATTGTTCCAGAAGTTCTGATAATGAAAGTGTTGAGCGCTGGTCGATCAGTTCCTTCAGCTTTGTTGCCATGATGTATGCGTCGAAGTGTATGGGGCCAAATGCTTCCATGAGTTTCGGGATCTTCTCTTCGCATGATGATAGGTCAAGGTTGGGAAGATATTTCGCCCGTACGATGGCCATGTACCGATGGGCCACGCGCGATCTCAGTTCTTCTATGGCTTCAACGCAGTTTCGGTAGAACGCGTCAGAGCCGGAGTAGTCGTATTTTTCATCATCAGTCATTCTGAACTTTTTCGCCAGTGCATCCGCGAGTTTCTTAGAGGATGAGAGGTTCTTGCAAATCTTTTCAAAGGTCTGGTTCAGTTCTGAGCAGGTGATTTTGACTTCGAGATGTTCATCTACCGCGGGTAGTCCGAGGCGCTTTGAAGCCATCGCCCTAATTGCAAGGTTTGCGTCTCCTGCAAGTTCTTTCAAGATTTCTTGGGGGACCTGTGGGTGCATGGCGACTCCATAGCGTATGTGCCAGCTGAAGTTCTTGGACAGCGTCGTCAAGAGGCCAACATCCGCTTTCTGATGTTTCATCGCTGCGAGAACAGTGTTCTCGTCCTTCGTTACTGTCAGATCCTCATCCTCATACCTTGTCGTTTCTGAAGTATTCGTTTCTGCAGTGCAGTGTTCCACGATTTTCTTCAAGGCGGTTGGCGGAGTGTGAGGGTTTTCGAGGAGTAATCGTGTGGCGTCAGAATCATCGGAGGTCGCTTCGCTAAGTACAATCAGAATCGTTTCATCATCACTGGTAACGGCAAGTCGTCGTCTATCTGTGTAGCTTAGTGCTTTGACTTTGGCAACTGCGTCGGCGAAAACTTGGCCAAGCGCACGGGTAGTTTCGTCACTGACATCTATCATGACAGATCATCTCCAACTGTTTCAGAATGAATAAGAGAACAGATCATTTTGGAGTCCAAAGGTTCGCCGCGTTCCAGTCCAGCAGTGGGTTCATTAACGAATCGTCGTTCAGCAGGAAGAATGGGTTCTTTCTTCCGTGGTCTGTGAAGATGGTTAGTAGTCTGGCTGGTAGTTATCGGCGTTTGTGTGGTCTTTCTGTTTCTCGTCAAGCGCATTTCCTCCTACTGGGAATACTTCAGCGATTGGCTGGTGGGGGCGGAGGCATGCTGCATGCTGTCTAGCACCTCGCTTCTTTTTCCCGTCTTAGCGCAGATAATGAGTGCAAGTTTTGCAACAGTCTCGAAATGAATTGCGTAGGCATTCCCGGTTTCTGGAATACGAATGACTGCGTAGTCTTCTTGGTCTGTCGAGTTGTCTGGCGACAAGAAATCTACTTTTTCACCAAACATTGTCGGATTCAAGGCAGCCGCTACAACGAGAAGAACTTCAGAGTTGCCCTTTTCCAGCTCCTCGTGTAGACGTTTTTCGGTCAAAACCAAGGCGCGTCCGGCACCCTCTTTCATCATCATTTCATCGCCTCCTATGCGTTTTCCACCCATTCAACTCGGATCGATGAACTGTAGTAGCAGAACGTCTGCTAGAGTATGTGCAAGTCTCTCTGAGCAATCTCTGTCAACTTCATCGTTCGTAATGTAAAGTGACTTGACGTGTTCGCCAATGATGCCAATTCCGAAGTTCACGCCGAAGATTGTAAGGTAATTCTGCGCCCACAATGCGAAGCCGAGTACGTGGGAAACAGTTGTGTTCGTTCTGGCTTGTTCAGCCTCTTTCATTAGTTTCTTGAACTCACGTTGTCTTCTCTCATTTCGTCGTCTGTCGCTATCTCTGAACAAATGTTCGTGGTGCTGTAGCCATTCCTGGAATGCATTGACTGCACGGTCCCGTATCTCCGATAGTGGAGTACTACTCACACGCGTCTCCGTCCTGTTTCTTCAGAAGATAATTGTGATAGTTTCCAAGCTGCTGCGTGCAGTTTCAGATCGGGCAGTTCTCAGCTTGTGAACCTCTCCATTGGAGAGGTTTTTCGCGAAGGTTGACCTCCATCAGTCTTCTTCTTGGCCAGCAGAAGCAAGTAGTGATTCAATGGCATCTTTCGCTTGCTTCTCGACGGTCATAATGTAGTCGTAGGCATCTTTGAGAGGTTTCATATCTGATTCGGGGCCAAACCATTCCTCTGCTGCTACGCCATCCTTGTAGAGCACATGGATCCTTGCTTTGTTTGAACATATGACGCGAAGTATCTCGTCACGCCACGCCGGTTTCAGCCGGATTCTCTGGTCCGCTTCGCTCCATTCTTCTCGGCCGTAGAGGGCAACGTTGTGTTTGGGGTTGTACCAAGTCTTGTACACTGCATTTGGCGCGTAGATTCGAATGGTGAGATCTCCCCTCATCATTTCGACTTTCATTCGGATTCTATCAAGCTGCCAAGGATGCATGGTGACGGCTAGCTGATTTGTTGCCATACTGAGCAACTCTCCTCTTGGGTAAATGCGCTCATTCGGAGGTTAGTCGTCGTCGAATCAGCTGGTTGTAGATTTGGCTGCGCTTTGAGAAGATCTTGACCACACTGCCTATCAGAACGATGGCGGCAGTTTCGGTTTCTCTAATTAGTGCTATCCTGATTTTTTGCATTCTTTCATCTCCTCACGTGTTGCTCTTTTCATTTCGCTTCAGCGCATTCAATTGTTGTGTTTCAATAATCAACGGATGCAGGTGTTCAAGGCCCTTCGCGCTTCCATCGCGGTATTGCATGGTAAAGATGGCTGCAACGTTGTCGAGCAGGATCTGTTTCGTCTCTGGTCTTAAGACATCCGCTACTGCTCTGAAAATCTGGACGGCGTGTTCGCAGTGCCCTATCTTGATGAGTGCTTCTTGAAAGCGTTTCTTGTCTGTTTCTCGGTCTAGCTCTCTGGCAAGTCGCTTGATGACTGTCTTATCAGTTGCGAGACGTGAGTAAACTACAGGGTCATCTATCTTGTCAACAATTCTTTCCGCTTGGGCCATGGCGTGAGAAAGAAACGGGTCTTCTCGATTGATCATGTCGCCATTGAGACATAAGCTGTTCAACAGTTTGCATGGTTCGCCGTCGGGATGACAGAATATTGGGACCCCCAGTTTCTCTATCGAGGTCACTGGCTGAGCATGACCACAGTATCGAATCCTCGTGGTGTCTATACGGTCAACATGTGTCGATTGTATCGTTGCATGTTCACTCATTCTGTTCGCCCCCTAGGATGCACCCTCTTTTGGCATTCGCATCCTATTGAGGGCGGCCTTTATGTCTTTGAGCAGTGTCTGCCAATCCGTGTGGAATTTCAGAAGGTTTTCGATCTTTCCCTGGAGATCCGCAAGCTCTTCATCACCATCAAGGACTTGGCTCACTTGGTCGACGTAAAGATAACCGCCGGAGCGTCCTTGTGAGTATATCTGGTAGCCAGTATCCGCTCTGAAGTCTGCGATCCAAGGGTTGATAAATTCATCCCAAATCTGTTCAAGTTTTGCAAGCGCTTTCATCTCCTGATTACGCGTCAATGCTAGACTGTAGACCTTGATGTTGATGCAGTACTGTTTTGGCTGATATCGTTCGCTGTGTTGTACGAACAGTTTGTCTAGCGTCGACATGATGTCGTCGATGTTGTTGCACAGGGCAAGCGGGAGTAAGACTTCGTCTACTGCCAAACGCATCATTGGCGTTGTCCCTGTCTCACAAGGAGGGCGTTTTCGATGAATGTCCTAACAAAAGCTTCAGTCAGGTCTTCAGCGTTAGCAACCTGATAGACCTGCTCGAAGTGTTTTCTGTAATCGTCACTTGCCTCGGTGCCAACGCACAGCGCGATGGGGACAACGTGAAGTTGTTTCAGTTCAGCAAGAGGGTTGACGACCTTCTCCCAAGAGTCAGGATATCCGTCTGTTGCTAGAACTAGAACTTTTCTGATGCTTGAGCCTCGGTGCCATCTGAACTGTAGTGCCTGCTGTAATGCCTCAGCCATTGGTGTTCCTCCTGAACTCTGTGGATAGAAGCGTCCTGCTTCAACGGGTTCGAAGAAATCTTTCAAGACACGTATGCCGTCACCGAAACTTGCTACCGCCGTGCGTATCTTGCCAACTCGCTTTGCAGCTTCGAGAACGCACACAGTTGTCTCAGAGAAGAGCCACGCGGCGCCGCTGGTACTGCCACTTTGGTCGCTGGCAATGACTAAGTCGATATCTGGTATGACATGTCGCATCACAAGATAGTAGTCTCGTTCGTCTTCTCCGGACTTGAACGAGTCCACGTAGGCTTGTTGAAGAATCGAAGGTTTCAGGTTTAGTTCACCTTCTCTTGCAGGGGCGAAGCCGCGTTTTCCGGCGAGTCGTTTGAACAGTGCTTGTAGGCGCCTGATTGTGTCCGCGTGCTTCTGGATTGCGGATAGATAGAACTCTGCGTCTCTGAGTGTTGGTGGGGTAAGCTTTGCGTGGTCTGGGTCGCCCAGTAGGCCGCCCATTGACCCTTCACGTTTCAATTCTTCAATTCTGTGTGCTGTTGCCTTCAACGCAGCTTGTACGGCGTGTTCAACTTGTTCCCTGTTCTTCCATGGTAGAATGGGGAGCCTATCCTTCTTGTCATCGGTTCTGGGTACACATGGGAAAGCGACGATTTTTGTTTCAACGTAAAGTCCAGGGGGGATGCCGTATTTCTTCGCGAGGTAGTGGTAAATCTCGTCGGATGCTCGGATTACAGCGTCAATGCTTTTTCCCCGTCTGGCCGCGAAGATGCGTATCACTATGTACGCAAGGTCTTCTTCCACGTCTTTGTCCAGCCGGCTCTTCGTCACTTCGCCAAATCTAACGGCTTCGAAGAGGGCATCCATCGTCTTGGTAAGTGCAGCAGAAGATTTGCTCCGGCTATCTCCATGAATTGACAGTACCTGTAAGCGTGATATTACTAGACTCAGGTACTTGCTGAAAGCTGGGAAGGAGCGTTCTCCCCGTGCTTCGATGTAAACGTCGCCAATAATGTTTAGGAGCGTGTGGTAAAATGACTGGTTCCAATTTTGCCTTGCTTTACAAACCGCGTTCCTTTTAGGGTAGAGTAAGAGTGCGTCGCCTTTCCTGATTTGCATCAGGTAGGAAGCACGCACCCTCCTCTCCGAACCCGACGTGACACTTTCGCGTCATCGGGCTCTCCCTCCTTCTATCTGTCTGCGTCTACACAGGAAGTTTCAGGGAGTTCAGTTACTTACGGTATACTTTCTGGTGGCATTGGGTACAACGTGTCTGTAGGTTTTCGACTCTGTGCACCCATTCAGGGTCGAAATCCTTACCGACGGGAACAGGTTCGATATGGTGGGCAATCAGTCCAACCCGTTCGCCGCAACCCTTAGTAGTACAACACCACCCATCTCTCTCAAACGCTCGTACGCGGTTGATGAGATAGGTTTCGTCGTACTGATGGGCAATTGGGTGGACATCTCGGACATCATCAATAGGTTGCGAATCTTCTTCGATACAGGTTACATGATCGCCCATTAAATACGGGTTCTCAATGTGTCTGTATCGGAAGATGGCGTGGGAATTCATTAGAGTATTCATGCTCTGTAGCGAGCTCATCTTGAATAGTTCCACACGATTTGTTTCACGTGTGTGAGCTATCCTACCGTTCTGCTTCGTCTCTGTCAACGTTTGTTTGACTGTTTTGCCTTTCTTTCTGGCATACCATGACTGATACAAGCGATCGGCCACGTAATCGCCAAAAAGAAATTGGTGTTTCGCATTGACTGCTTTGTAATAATTCGCCCAACCTCTCAAGACACGGTTAAGCTCCGTAATCTTGATAGCAGGGTCGTCAGCGTTCGCCCGCTTACCCAACATCTGGTTCAGCTTCGTTACAAGCCGAACTACATTCCGCTGGGTAGGACGTACTCTCACACAGCTGAAGTGTCCCATGCGTGCCCGCTGGATTTTGAATCCGAGAAACTCGAATCCTTGTTCCAACGGCACAGCACGAGTCTTTTCCTCTGTTAGTTCCAGCTTCAAGTGTTTACTAAAATATTGCCTTGCGTCGCGTACTATACTTCCTACTTCATTCCTACTGCCTTTCGCAATAAGGATGAAGTCGTCAGCATACCTGAATAGCACGCAGTTTGTTAGACCTTTCTGCGTTCTTTGCCATCGCTGATTTGCCGTGAGTCGTCCCCACTTACGGAACCAGTGCTGGTCGAATCGATTCAAGTAAATGTTCGCCAGCAGCGGAGAAAGAACTCCGCCCTGTGGCGTGCCTTTCTCCACTTTGGTCCGTCTTCCACGTTCGACAACATGCGCTTTCAAAAAGCGCCATATCAGCCACGGAATCTTTCTGCCCGCGATCCTACGCCGAACCGCGTTCATAAGGATTTCATGGTTGATGTTGTCGAAGCAGCCCTTGATGTCGCCCTCGATAACCCAGTCATATCCACGTGTCGTGTCCCCGTATCGGTATATCGGCAACACGCATTCCAGCGTGCTTCTTTCAGGTCTGAAACCGTTCGAGTTGGGCAGAAAGTCAGCCTCGAAGATTGGCTCAAGCATCATCTTCAAGGTCATCTGCACAATTCGATCTCTTATCGTTGGAATGCCTATCGGCCGCAAGCCACCGCTAGCTTTCGGAATGTACTTCCTCAGGACTGGTGATGGTTTGTAGTTTCCGCGCAGCTTCTCACGCAAGTCTTCGATAAATTCGGCTCTGCGGGCGGGATCACGTAGCAAACTGCCATGCATCCCATCCACTCCTGGCGTCTCAGAGCCAGCATTATCGAGTACCGCGCTAGTTGCTGCTTCCAGCCACCCTCGCTCCCCAAGAAGCCTCGACAACCGATAAAATCGCTTGTGTGAACTTCTCGTGGCTGCTGTGGCAAGACCACACTGGAGAGCGAGAGTGGTGTTACCTACCCTTGCGGGCATGGGTCCCTTCGTCGCCGAGGGGACTGATTTTAAACACCTCATACTCTCACTCCTCCTGTTTCATGGTCTGTACTCCCTTGCTTCCCGGTTTCGCATTCAGACAGAAGGACTGGGGTCCTTCCCCATGGGGCAGTCATTAGCTGCCATATCGGGTACTATGACCCCTGCGAACCAGACTCACCAAATCAGATACAGCTATCCTATCCGTCAACGCGACAGCAGATGGGTCTGGGTCTCACGTTCCGTACGGAACACTACTACGGACAGGTTTAGGCACCCACCAGTCACTGGGAGAACCGCGCTACGTCGAGCGCTTTTCATCTCCATTCTTACTGGAGGCGATTTGCCACATTTTGAGATCCAACAATGTGGTGGCTCTCCATGCCATGCGCGCCTCATCACGTGTCATCGATCCTCACCGTGATGGTTTTACACAGGCACTATTCCAGCGTCTTCGCATGGCTCTACGGCTACCTGTTGTGGGTTTCTAATTCGTTGCCTTGCCTGCCCTCAGAACGCCGACTCGAACCCCTGGACTGAATTCTTATCGGCTGCCTCATCCCGGGCTCCAGACAGGTCCCTGCTCAGGAAATAAAGACCCACCTGCCGGGGACATTATCTCTGGGAGTCCGACCCTTACGGGTGCAGACGCCCAACCCTACCAGCCGCCGAAACACATCGGCGACTATTCGGGCATTGTTCCGTACAGCAAGAGCTAGCTCACGCTAGCTCGTCGTGACGCGCGATCTCGTCGTAGACAATCTCTAGGCCTTCATGGACACGTAGGCCCCGTTCGACAGCCATGCGTGGGACTTCATCTTTGATTTGTTCGAGGAATGCACGATTTATGAAAATCATTCTGATGCCATCGGCGTCTTGAGCAGACGCAGGGGCGTCCATCTGGTCGTCATATAGGTACGAGGTATTGGTGCCTGCAGTGATCGAGTTTACATCTGCAAAAGGATCCCTCAAATCAAGGTCACACCTCCGGGGATTTGTTCGGCCGAGCAAGTGAAGGCGAAGAGCAGCCGTATTTGCGTGCCTGGCGTATGATGAGTCCCTCGCTGAGCAGCTGCTGTAGTTCTCGTCTGACCGTGTTTCTGTTCAGGCCAGCCTTATCTGCTATCTCGATCGGGGATGACAATTGTTTTTCGTCACGCAGAAGCTTCAAGATGTGCTCTCTGATTGATCGCTGGCTATTACTCGGGGAGTGCGTCTTTCCGTTTCTCGCATCCGAATATGCTTCTCGCACAGCTTGAACCAAGTTGTGTGCGTGTGCTCGTGCTTTCTCCTGGAACTTCTTGTTTGTTCGAGACTTGGCTCCTACGCCAGCCAGTATCGTACGGTAGACATTTTCAACGGCTGAGTCATTGCTTGTTGCGAGTATTTGGTCGACTACTGGTCCGGGAACAAAGTGCACAGCTATGCGGTCTCTCTTGTCAATGCGTGCGACGTTATCCCAATGCGGGTAGAGAGGGCCAATCTCGTTGACTCTCTGGAATGCTTGGACCGCTCGTTGGTGGCAGAGGGTCTTCTCCAGAGGCCATGCTGTGGTTGTAGTAGGGTCAACGAGGAAAAATTCGTCAGGGTAGAAACCGATTTTTCCGTTGGCCTTGATTTCAGCAATTTCGTTTGGCGTCAGTCCTCGCGTTGGGGATGAGTAGTTGAGCATCCATTGACCGACGGCTGTTGGATTTGCTGGATGATTTTCATCAACCTCGAATAAGGCGCCATAAACGGGATTGTAGACTCTCATCTGTGTCGCCTCTGGTGCTTATGGGCAGGTAGCGGTATCAGTTCAGGATGGTAGAATAGACGCACGGATCGCGTTCTGTACTGTCTCTACTTGGGTGAAGCTTGAATCTATGTCAAGTTCTGTCATGAAGTTTGCCTTGATTGCTTCAACGAACTCTTCCGCACCGTATGCACACAGAAAGCTGAGAAATTGCTTGACCGCCTTGTCTTCGACAAGCTTCATTGTGCTTGGTGGCTGAGCGTTGTGAATGCGCTCGTACACCCTTGTGAGGAAGACTTCTAGGTTCTGCTGGGGTGCAAGGTTCAGTTCAGCACGGACCACATCTTCCAAGGGCTTTTGCATGTTCTGCGCGGCTTTCGCGGCGAACCCATTGTATGCCGACACGACGTTCATGTAGCCACCACAAGCAGCGGCGTTGCGTGCACTGAGTGGGTAGAAGTCACTCCTATGCTCACCCATCAGATGGACTAGAAACCGTATGACGGGGTCTGGTATCTTCAGTGGCATATCCAAGACCTGCGGATCCCGTACGATCGAGTAGGTAATAGCGACATCATCCTCGAAGCTTGGATACTTGAACGGTACCGCGATGACTCTGCTTACAAAAGCCTGTGGAAGCGGAACGTTGCCCGCGTGAGATGTACTGGGATTACTTGCGAAGATTACTCGGAAATTCTTTTTCGGGTACACGATTTCAGATCCGTCTGTGATGTTCGCGGTGCGTTCAAACAAGGACTGCATCGTCGCTAGGAGCTCCTGAGATGACTGCTGTGCTTCATCCACAAACACTGGGGCTCCTTCATCCGCAGCTATGGCTAAACAGCCTTTCACCGTAACGATGCTGCCATTCCTCATCAGTTTGCCGATGACAAGAGTGGATTTTGTAAGCTCAGGGCTTGCTTGGACGATGTAGGCAGGCGTATTGTTTTCAAGTGCGAATCTCTTCACCAAATTATAGCCCATCACCGTTTTGCCGGTTCCAGCGGGACCTGAGAAGAACAGGGGTTTGGTTGGCATGTGCCGCATGATATGATAGAGTTTTTCAAATAGGTTCAGTGCATCAGCGCCTACGATTTCTGGCACTTTATCGAAATCAAGCCGGTTCGTAACCGCTTGTGCCTTTATGTTTTGCATCCGAAATCACCTCACTTCAAACAAACTAGTAGTAGGCAGAATGTGCCCAAGGACGCTTTCTTTTTGCTCCGTGCCGCTTGCTGGCATTGACAAATAGATTCTCCAACATTCTCTTCCACCTTCTCTTCTGTTACTGTTCTGAATCAGGCGGTGACGAGCTCGATGAGTTTTCCATCGACATAGTATCCTTTGAGTCCGCAGGAGCTGCAAACGGCAGCGAGCTTCAGGTCGTTTTTCGCAATAGTACACTGATAAAGAAAGCCGGCCGCATCGTGGGCACAGCTGGTTAGTGGTCTTCTCCAATAGTGAAGCACCTCTTTGAACGAAGAATTCTTCCGTTACGCGTTGATGCCCGCGTGAAAGTCGCAGGGTTCAAAATTGCTGTTGTTGAATGTGCACTCGCATTCACGAGTTTGTTGGATTTTTTTCAGAATTCTAGCGAACACGTAGCGATCAAATGGAAGCTGGAGCATTTGTAGAAACACCTCCGGTGCAGCTTTGGGGTATGAGAACGAGTGGGCTGACACGTGGATCCTTGACGAGAAAAGTCCCCTTATTGCACAAGTCGTGTGTAGCACCCCTGTTCAGGAAGAAATAGCCTACCTAGCCCGACCGCTATTATCTCTGGGAGCCTGAACCTTACGGTTGCAGGCGCCCGACCCTACCCGCTACCGAACACCTCGGCAGCTATTCGGGTATTGTCCCGTACAGCAGGAACTAGCCAGTTCGTCGAGACGCGCCTACGCAACGTACGTCTCGGTCTTCGCGTTTGGGACCGACCTCGCTTGCTGTCCTCGTTCCGCTTGTCTTCGCACGATTTCTCTGTCTGTTACTTCATCGGCTAGTTTGAGTGCTCCGCTTCGAATGAAGTCACTCAGATTTTTCTTTGCAATCGCGGCCGCTTCCTTGATGGTGTCGTAGTCTAGAGAGGCGAGGCGAATGTGGATGTCCTTCGTCTTGAGACGATGGACACGAATGATCCACGTTTCATTCTTGTCGAAGTTTCGCCTAGGCGGCCAGACCCGCCCGTTTTCTACGGACTTGCTAATCTGCCTGTACAGCCGCACCCAGTCCTTGTCCGATAGCTCGCGGACTGCTGAGCCAAGTGTAAGTTTGTCAATTTCCAGTGAGGACTCCGACTCGATTCGTATCTTTCCTTCCCGTGCCAGAACTCTGATTCCGTCCTGTGCCTTGCTGAGGAAGTTGGCTACGAGTCTGTTGACATCTGTATTTTTGAGCTCAAAGAGTATTGGCAAGTCAGGTCACCAAAACGTGGATCTGTTTGGTATCTTTTGTGGATACATTTTCATCAACTTTGTAGATGTGCTCTGATTAAGCGCGTTGCCTTTCCCGTCTTTTCGATGGCAGCTTCGGCTGTGGGTAGAGTAAGAGTGCGTTGCTTTTCCCAATTGCTTGGGCAGGTAAGGTGCTGAGCGGCTAGGATGCTCTCGACGCTAGCCCACGTAGGCTTTCTTTTTGTCCATGTCGTTGGCGCTGGTCTGGCGCTGGAAGTCTTTCTGCAAAGCCTCCTCGATCTCCGCCCCGTGAAGCACTAACCCTCGGATATAGTCACTCAGGCTCTTTCTCGCTTCCTTTGCAGCTTCACGGATTATTCGCTCCTCAAGAGGGTCGACACGCAACCGGATTGTGCGGGTCTTCAAAGGCCTGATGCTCAAGCCCAGTTCGGATTGGCTGGTAATCCTCCCTCCCGAAAGGGTGCACCTTACGGCTCTGTGAAGAGTGCTCCAATCCTTATCGGTGAGATCAGGTACAACCTTTTCAAGAAAGAGCCTCTGCAGGTTCAGTCCGTATCCGCAGCTAACCGTTATATGGTTCTTAGTTGCCGAAACGGATGCGCTCGCAGCTTTCTCGAGAAACTTTGCGATAGCGAGATTTCTAGGAGTTGCAGAGAGAACGAATTTAGGCATGTCCGAGGCCCCGATTCCTGGTGTAGCTACAAACTATTGAGATTTGTGGCTACAAATCCGCCGTCCCTGTAGCTACATCAGCAATGGACGGTAGCATAGCGGCGTTGTAGTCAGCCCATGACGCTACAAGGGGATGTGGTAGTGCAGCGATCCGTAGCCTATACAGGTCCTTCAAGTCGAACACAAGATCCTGAACCTGATTGGACAACTCGGCTGGTCCGCGAGCTCCATGAGCGTTCCTGAGGCTTCCGTAGGATGGTAGTATGGCAGTTGTCAGCGACTGTTCTGTCTGTAGCATGTGTGCTGCAAATTCCAATATCGGTGAGGGCTCGTGTAGGTTCAGGTCGGCAACATAGAGAATGTTGACCTCCCCACTACTTGCAATCCACCAGTCACCGTGCAATCTCGTTACGGGGTGCCCGAGGATCCTTTCAAGTCTTCTAGTCCATATTCTTGCAAGCCTGAGCCTCTTCGAAATGGCGACTGAGTAGTCAACTGGCACGATCGCCCTCAGTCCTTGAAACTGAGATGGAATCTTCACTGTCCTTGGAACCAACACTTGATGTTTCTCGGCCAAGTTTGTTGCCCAGTGGTCTCGATGGCTGTGACTGATCACGGCGATATCCTGCCTAGTGAGCTTGGGCGCCGAAAGCAAGAACCGCCATCGATCCCATTGTACGCTGGCTAGGATACTTTCCACTAAGCCGTACTGTTCACTCATGACAAGACACCGTCTAGACTGCTTCGGCTATGGCTTGTTCGCGGAGGTGTTGAGCTGCTGGTGACCGTGCGGGTCGTGTTTCATCGAAGGCGTCTATGTTCGCGAGAAGCCACGGTAGGCGCTTCTCGAGAAGGGTGTTGCAGTCGTTTGCTTCTGGGGATACCCGTTGGAGGTAACTGAGTTTGCTTGCTATTGCATTCAAGTAAGGCGATGCGAGTTGGCCCCGCATTCCTACGTAGCTTGTCACATCTATCTTGTCTTTCGAGATTCGATAATCAGCGGTCGGGTAGGTCTTTTCGCCGATGGTGAAGCTGCCGTTGCCCATGCGCACCTTGTTGTAAAGAATCGTTCGTAATGCATTGAAACCTAAAGTGCCTACGCAGGCATTCGGTTCGTATGTGTGTTGTTCCGTCTTGACGCGAATGCGGTTGGGGACTGTCGGCGCTGTTGGCACATCCGTCTCGTCTCTCAGTCCGAGTTTTTCTCGTCTTTTCTTCTCATGGTCTGTGAGAAGCGCTGTTGTCGGCGTTATCTCTGGAACAAGATCCTGTACTCCTGTAACTGGTTTCAGATTGCCGACGTGTTCGACGGTGACTGGTTCGAATAATGTTTCACGTTCAGTATCGCTGTAGACGACGTTTCCGTCGCGGCTTGTGAACCGGACTGGCTTCGAGTATTTTGCTTCAACGACTGTGACGGACCAGCTGTCACGTTCCATGGTGCTTCCGGTAAGTATTCTCTGAACACCGAACTGGTCGGTGACGCAAATCGCTTCTCCGTTTTCGCTGCGGGCGACTTCCTTGTGGTTTGTAACGTCTGTCTTTCTTTCGCCCGGCTTAACTTGAGCTGCCAAGTCAGCATAGGTCGCGCATAGGCTGGGCCGCCTAGAGGTGAATGTGAGGCGGGGTGCGATGGTTGCTTCGAAGTCAGCACGGTCTTGGTAGTCTTCCCGCTCCAGAGTAGGCCATGTGTGCAGTTCCTCCTCGCTTATGTGGGGGAGGCTTCTTCTTGCAGCCCAGACATGTCGTCCCGGACGAGGCGGAACGTTTCTTGCAGCCTTCCATCTCTTCTTTGCAAATGCGTGGGCTTGGCGGCTGACGTATGCTCGGTGGCTGGGAGTCAACGGCAGAAGGCGTTTTTCTCGACAGAGGTCGAGGAGGCATGTGCCGATGAGTCGCGCCCGTTCCTTCGCCAGTGGTGCAACATAGACGCGGCGGAGGTCTTTGGGGGTTTTCTTTCTTAGCTCACGTAGCCAATACTCGTGGGCGCTGCACAGTTCGGCAAAGAAGACCCACCGGTTCTCTTCGTTGTCTACGTAGGCTGGCCACTCCACATGGACCTTTTTCTCGGCTGCTGGCCACTCAACGATTTTTGCGCCGACTCGGCGCTCGTCTGGTGACCGCAGCCAATCCATCACTTTGAAGTTGTCCAAGTCGACCTTTTCTGAGGTGTCGACTTTCTCTACGGTCTCGATCGCACATGCAGATTGCATGGCGTCTCCCTCCTACTGGACGCATTCTCACGGCGCCATCCTGCAGACTGAAAATGATGATGGGCTCCGCTGATCCATTATTGTCTTGTAAGTCTAGACGCAGACCGCCTAGACGAATGAAAGCGAAGCAGCAATTTTCAGGTGTGCCGGATGTGAGTGAGAATGTGTTTCGGCTCCTTCATGCTCCTAGCCTCTACAAGCCATCGGGAGCCCCGCCTGAGATTTGACTAGGCTTTCGCTTCGAACGAATAGACTGAACTCAGCTCTCGCTACTATCCTTCCTGCGCAATGGCGAAGAATAGAAAGAAGTGGCGAAGAGGATTGGTTTCTTTTTCTTCGCCGTGCTTATCAAAGATGAGCGGGAAAACCCACATCCTTTAGAGGTGGGATGAAAGCGAGCCCGAAACAGTTTAAACATCCTGGGATTCAATTCTACAGTTGAGGATGGCATAGGTTGCTCTCAGTTTTCAAGTATCGCCTATACCCGAACGTGGAGCAGGAGATGCGGCTCAAACGCAGCCTGTTCCAGCTATGCTGCCTCTACGATAAGCTGAGAGCAGCCAAGATACAATTGTACAGAGAGCGCCGCATGTCGCTAAGTCAGACAGGTCTCAGAGCTCTTGCATTGCAGTGGAGGAGAAGCAGCCCAGAGCTTCAGATGATTCATAGTCAGGCAGCGCAGAACGTTGCGGACAGGGTGCACATAGCGTTCGTGAACTATTTCGAGGGTAGGGCAAGGTTTCCGAAGAACAGGCAGCCTAGAAAGTATTTGTCCATGACGTATCCGCAATCCGGCTTCAAACTTGAAAACGGGAGGCTGCACCTATCCAAGGTCGGGAAGCTACGAATGTTCCTCCATCGAGAACTTGAAGGAAACATCAAACGTCTCACAGTCAAACGTGAGGCAAGGGAATGGTACGCCATCTTCACAACGGAAAGAGAACCGCCACAGAAGCCGAAACTGGAAACTATCCCAGATGAAAAGATCAGAGGAGCAGATGTCGGACTGGAAAAGTTCGCTACATTCGACAACGCAGAATCCATCGAGTATCCACAGTTCCTGCGACGATCTGAGGAGAAGCTTAAGACCCTCCAGAGGCACCTTGCAGGAAAGAAGAAAGTGTCTAAGCGTTGGAGGCAGACATGCTTCCAACTTGCCCGTCTCCATCAACACATTGCACAACAAAGATGTGACTACCAGAACAAGCTAATAGCTCAACTCTACACAAGATGCGACATCCTTGTCCTCGAAAAGCTGCAAGTCCAGAACATGCTCCGGAACCACAATCTCGCCAAGTCTATTGCTGATGCAGCATTCGGGCAATTCATCAGAAAAGCAAAATTCAAAGCCGACATGCTAGGAAAACACTTCATACCAGTCGACCCCTGGGGTACCACCCAATTCTGTTACAACTGTCTCACTTGGGTTCCTAAGACGCTTTCAGAGCGGGAGCATAAGTGTCCGAACTGTGGAATCGACCTGCCCCGAGACTTGAACTCTGCCAAACTAATCAAGAGGCTTAGCATCCTCACTGTAAGATGCTCGTCCCCGGACGGAGGATCGTCACCCGCTGAGCCGGAACCTCTGCCCTCCCTGCGTGGGTTGGTAAGTCGAGGCGTTGAAGCGAGAAGCCCACGACTTTAGTCGTGGGAGGACGTCACTGAGGTTCGTTCGAGTTCCTCAAAGACTCTAGTTGGACCGCCCGTTTGGTAGAGTAAGAGTGTGTCGCCTTGTCTGACTTGCGTCAGATAGGAAGCACACACCCTCCTCTCCGAACCCGACGTGACACTTTCGCGTCATCGGGCTCTCCCTCCTTGATCTTACCAACCTACTTCTTCTGTTTCCGTCGGTTATGCAGGGTCGCGGAGAGCACTGCCCCGCTCCCCGTCTATCCCAGGTGTCTCTGATCCTTTATTGTCCAGAACTGCTTTCAGAGCTTGTTCTAGCCACTCTTGCCTCCAGAGTAAAGGGTACAGGCGGCGGAACCGCTTTCTCCTTCTCATGGTGGCCGTAGTAGCCAATCCACTCTGGAGGCTGAGAATGGCCTGACCTGCTCCCGAAGGAGCCACCAGCCGTCGCCGACTGGGTTGTTGTACAGCCATATTCTCAATCCTCCTGATTCGTGGATCGCACCGACAGTACTACAGCGTAGGTTTTCAGACCTCGGACTGGGGTCCTTCCCCAACAAAATGGGGCAGTCATTAGCTGCCTTATCGGGTACTATGACCCCTGCGAACCAGACTCACCAAATCAGACACAGCTATCCTATCCGTCTGATGAAACACCGACGGCAGATGGGTCTGGGTCTCACGTTCCGTACGGAACACTACTACGGACAGGTTTAGGCACCCACCAGTTAATGGGAGAACCGCGCTACGTTGAGCGCTTCTCATCTCCATTCTTACTAGAGACGGTTTGCCACCTGTTCCCTGCCACATAGGTGGTGATTCTCCATACCATGCGCGCCCCATCACGTGTCATCGATCCTCACCGTGATGGTTTTACACAGGCACTATTCCAGCGTCCTCGTATGGTTCGGGCCCTTCTGTTGTGGGTTTCTAATTCGTTGCCTTGCCTGTCCTAAGAACGCCGACTCGAACCCCTGGACTGAGTCCTTATCGGCTGCTTCCACCAGAGCTCCGGACGGGTCCCTGCTCAGGAAACAAAGACCCGCCCGTCTGGAACATTATCTCTGGGAGTCCGATCCTTACGGACGCGGACGCCCGACCCTACCGGTCACCGAAACGTATCGGCGACTATTCGGGTATTGTTCCGTACAGCGGGAACTAGCCTACGCTAGTTCGTCGTGACGCGCGCAGGGCGGCCCGAGCCCCCACCTTTCGTCAGGAATTGGTGGAGGTTGATGTAGTTTTGACTTGTGCGTTGTAGCTCAGGAGTAGCCCTAGGCTTCGTCGTGTGATGTGTCCCCAGACTTTGCCTCTGGGTTTGTTGTCACGCCACCGCAGGTCAGTGTTTCCACTGATGCTATTGTAGATGATGCCCACCACGTACCTAACGCGGACTATGTGGATTCCTTCTTCAGTTTCGAAGAGGGTTTCTTTTCCGTCAGCTTCAACGTAGATTCGCCCTGCTGGGTTCATGTCGCGTTCGATGAGTATTCGCGGGTTGTCGACGAGTTCACGGGTTGCTTGGGGGTATGCTGCCTTGAAGAGGAATCGTCGGAACGCATTGTAGCCGCACGTTCCCTGAACGGCAATGACCTTCGCGGGGGGCGGTGTCTCTTCTTGCAGGTGAGGTTTAGGAGTCTCCAACACTGTGAGGGTATTTGGTGTTGCTGTTGTCATGTTGGAAACGGCGCCGTGGGTACATTCGTTGACGTTTCGTCTAAGCAAGGAAACTACGGTTCTGAAGAACGTCATTGTGTAGGCACCTCCAATGGGGCAAGTAGTTCGAGGGCGATGTTGACGGTTGTTGCGTACTCATCAAGCAGCACCTTTGCGGTGCGCTTGTGCTTGTTGATCCCCTGTACGGTTCCCTTCAAGCCCTTGTATGGTCCAAGAAGTCGGACTCTTCCGCCTTCTACTATTCCGGCGTCAGCAGGCGCCTCAGCCTTTGCTGTCGCTGCTTGGATTGGGAGCGGCGCCGGTGATGGTGTAGTCCGCTCCTTTATCGATCCTTCTCTCGCATCTTTTTGGGGCTTCTCGGGAGCCTGTGGCGGCGTTGTCTGCGGCGGCTTCGGTTTGTTGGTTCCGCTCAGTAGATCTCGCACGGTAGGATTGGTTGCTTCAAGCGTCATTCGCTCTTCGTAATCTTCTACTTCGAGCGGCTCCCAAGTCTGGTATTCCGCAAGCGGACCAACCGTTTCGTCGACAAAATCGTCGTCAGTGAGCAGGTCTTCAACCGTCTTCACTGGTGGAGGCGTTTGGGCTAATGCTGGCGCTGCCTGCGGTTGTGCTGTTGGCTGTGGTTGTACTGTCCGGGGTTGCGGGGCTGTCTGTGGTGACTTGGGCGCTGGCGCCGGTTTTTGTACATATACAGCTTGAACTGGAGTTGCCTCGTTGCGGAATCTGCGCCCGCACAGCGGACACACTAGCGCCTCGGTTACTGGACCGGCAAGCTTTCCGCCGCAGCCGTCGCAGAATCGGACTGAAACGGATGCAACACGCATCTGGAGTGCCACTTCGAGTGCATCGCCTAGTTGGCGGCGTAGTTGCCATGGCGTATGCCAAGGAATCTCAATGACTGCTTTCTGCCTTGAAACGATCGCAAGGCTGTATCGGGCAATGTTGTATGTTCTCAGAATCTCTACGGCAGCAGCTTTCTTCTCCTCAATGAAGCGGGTCCACTCATCTTCACGGACATTCTTCTCCATGGCTTTTCTCCTCCTCTGCTCAAACAGACGCTCTTGTTGCGTCTGTCTCTCCAGCGCGCGTCGTTCGCGTGATACGCCGGACACGTATTGGTGATTGATCCGTGCGGTCTCTCTTGCGTGAGACTGCAAAACGCTAGTAGACATGACCAACCCGGTTAGGAGTCCTCCAACTGCGCCGATCGGGCCAAGAAGGAGCCCTCCGACTGCACCCATGCCGCCTGCTAGCGCCGCATGCTTGAAAGCGTCGGTCCATCCGACTCCGTTCGGTATTGTTTGGATGGACATCTCCGACGCTGTGGGCGCATCGTATCTCTGAGAGTTCACGCCCTCATACCAGTCGTCTCCGCCGCCGTCACCAGTGAAGTCTCTTTCTCGCATCATACTATCCCATGACGGAAACATTCTCGATCACCTCTCTCTCATCTGGCCTAGGTGCTTCACGTCCACCGACTCTGAGAGTTCGTTGGTGCTAGATTGTATGCAAGAAATTGCGGCCGCATATGGGTCGGGATCGGCGCTCTATGGTTGATTGATATCTGCGCCGACACTCGGTTCAAGAAACTCTCAGGAGACGGATGGAGGTGCTGCATGAGGCGCTCTGTCAAAAGGGATTGATCTCTGATTTCGGCCGACTTTCACGGCCTCATCAGGGAGCTTACTGCTCCGATCAGAACAAAAGAAGAGGGAGGGAAATCGCCAAGCCGTGGCGTCTACACAGGGCAATCTGGATCAGTCAAACCTCATCGAATGAGGGAAGGCAGTAGCTTCTGTGCAGTTGATGGTGTTCATCTGCCCGCTCTGTGGTCGCGAGCTGCAGGAGGACGCGAAATTCTGTGACCGCTGCCGTTTCGTGCTGAGCACCTTCTGGAGAAACTTGGAGCCCATCAGGAATCTCCGACTGGAACTGGAAAGGTGCCTAGCCGAGCGAAGCAGAGCCGAGCAGCAGCTCGGGAAAGCGCCAGGTCAAGATGTCTGAGATGGAGCGCGACGGCAATAAGCTGTAGATCAAGAGAAGTAGGCGGCGTAAGATGCGTCTGACTACCTCAATAAATGGAAAAGAACTCGAAGGCTGAGGCTCTACTGTAGGGCCACTATCCCTTTTGCGAGGAGGCCGCGGGATCGAAGCGCTTCTCGAAAGTCGCAGTAGGACATGCCCGCCATCTCAGCTGCGCCTCCCAGGGAAGCCTCACCACTAAGATATGCCTTGACGGCATCCTCAAATCGTCTGTCAGTTGCCTCTAGGACTCGGATGTCAGCCTCTCCCATGAGTCATACATCCCTGTTCTATTCGCTTCCGTGCAAGTCTTAACTCTTCCTCACTGTATTGACGTGCTTGCTCAAGTTCTAGAAGGTGGCTGAGCGCTTGAGCCTTGGAAAGCATGCTTGATCTCGCTGCGTGCAAGAAGATATCAAGCCCATGAATCACGTTCAGTCCCGCAGCCTGGGCAACTCTCGCGGCTTGTCTGTCATCCATCAAGATTAGGTTTACACGTAATTGTTGGCAGAGCACGATGGATTCCGCCTGAGCTCTACCGAGTCTCGGTGGGCCATGTATTATTGCATCGACTTTCTCGGAGAGGGCCGGTGTGATGAAAATTACCTTCAACCATCCCCTGTCTATGGCTTCCATGACTCTTCTAGCATCGGTATACTTGGGGGCTCCATCCTCTAGCTCTCGTCTTACTGACGCCGAGACGAAGACAGCTGAGTACAGTCTCGACAACAAGTCCAGTCTACCAACGACCCCCAAGGCTAGAAGCGGGCCCGTATCAGCGACCATACTCAACTTTTTCTGCGACATCATGACCTTCCTCTCGTTCAATTGACACTCACCCGCCTGAAGGCAGGGTGATTCTCGGTTCCCACTGATTCCTGCTCTGATTCCAGCGCTGTGGAACCGTTGGGCGTGTCACCGCCCTGCTACTCCTCCCATCCTCTTTCGAGGCCCCTGCAGATGTCATCGTTTCACTCTTTCTTGCAGGATTTATTGGGCGAGGAGATACCTTTCCGTTGAGCTGATTCTCCGACCCGTTTACGTCGGCGTTCAGGATTGCGTTGTACCTCTTGCAGTGGTAGAGTCCACGGCGCTTCCTCCCGTTTCTATGCCTCTCTTGGCAGAGAGAGCAGTCTCTGGAAGAGTTTGGTTCTGGTCCCTGTTCTACGCGCAGCCCGTACTCTTGAGCTGTCATCTTGTATCGGTCTGCGCGATATGCGTACTGGAAGAAGTTGTGTATCTTCTGGTTCGCGTTGTCGCCTTTGTCATTGTTCTCTCTCAGACCCGTTAGGTCCCCTATTCTGAGGGTTCTTACTCCAATGGCCGCCGCATACATTACTTCATCCCTTATCTGAGCGTTAAGCGGATGATGCACCCTTCTTGTTCTGATCACGCATAGTCTCAGTAGTCTCCTTGACCGATGTGCATTGTTCGTCTTCTTCAGGGTACGCTGATGGCCCGCTATCCTCTTCGTCCAGTAGACCCATTCTGATAGGACGTATCCTCCCTTGTACAGCCTTGCTGGTATCGATCTGTTGGAGAATCGCTTCCCGCTCTCCTTCGTCAACGGCTTGAGGGAAAGGTGAATGGCGGGCCCACCATCCATGAGAAGTACTGTTCTTCTCCCATGTAGGGAGTTAGCCGTTCTTTGTAGCGGGCATGCGTGGAGTGCGTTGGGTTGGTGACGGTTCGCATGGTTTGGTTGGGGGGTAGATAGAGGGAGGCTCGTGTGGAATCAAGCTCGAGTTTGGGGGTTATTGAACGTAATCGTTGAGGAGGTGCTCGTATTTGGCAGAGTTGGGGGTGTGTGATAGTTAGGGATGTTGTGGTGCTAGTTAGGCGTGTATGCTAGCGGGAGGTCTTGTTCAAATGGTGAACAAGGAACAAGTGAGTCGTGATCCTGAATCGTGATCCTAGGGGTGTATGGAATTTTAGATTCCAAGGTAGGTGGCGCGTAGCCACACTTGAGTCACCCGCGCAGCGGTGATCCCAACGGCAACAAGTTGCGAACAAGCTCAACATGTCTTAAGGACCGTTGTCTTGGCTCAACCTGTCACGAGCCCTACTGCTGTCGATTCGTTCATTTAAGGACGATCCTGAAAACGGCGTATTTTGCGCCAGTTTTCTTCTGATCGGCAGCGTCTCGGCAAGTAGCGAAAGAAAGAGGAACGATTCAAAAGAGGCAAAGGCAAAAACACGCGGAACTGATCCGAGGCGAAAGGATCACGATTATGGTTTGATTGGACGCATTTTACAGGGTCTTGCACTGTGATGATTGGATAAACGCGTCGTCGGCATACTTGAGAATCACGACGGATCACGACTTGATCGAATACAGTTCAAAGGAGCAAGGATTTCCTGACTTTCAGTCGTGGGAGGATGTCACGTTCTTGGACAACGAGTATGCGCGAAAGCCAATGTGACCATAACAGAGCGAGCGCAAGCTCCCGACTTTAGTCGTGGAGTAAGCGAGCCAGTCAACGAGTTTAATAGCCCCATCAGCGATCGAATTGTTTGGAGCTGAATCATACAAGCCCGAACTGGGCCGGTAGGCTCCACATGAGGACGGGATGCCGAAGACTCGAATAAGGTGCCCATCTGAGAATCAGGGGCGGAGGTTCGAGTGGAACTGGAACGCGGTCAGCGTCTCGAATATGGCTGCCCGCTGCGGCGGGTATGCTGTCAGGCCGATGGCTTGGCCTATGCTTCTACGATGGGATGGATGCGGGTGGAACCGCAACAACGGAATGCCCACCCAACAGAGGATCAGAGTGGAAGCATGAATCTCCCGACTTCAGTCGAGGAGAGAGTCAATTTGGCGTCCACCTCAATGTCCAGGTAGACGCTGTATTCCTCATGCCCTTTCCTGCAGGTTGCCTCGCAGCGCCGTCCGATACTCTGTTGAAGCCATCGGCAAAAACGGGTTGCTTCTTCAATGATTCCCTCTTCGAACCACTCGTGGAGATTAGTCTCTTCTCCTTCGAATATTTTTGGCCAAGCACGCCTGCCGCGCACATAATAGTGCACTCGTCCTGTCACATTATTCATACGGGGTTTGATGAGATGGCCAAGGCCCGCTTCCACAAGGATGTCGACTTCTGATTTCACAGTAGCAACCCAAGAGTCACGCTGAAGACTACACTTTCATGTGGCGAACAATGCGACCGTCTCGCCTGCACGTAATCAAATAAAAAGCGCTTGGATCGTAAGGCTAAGTGGCGGCCCGTGTGCGACTTTTATGTTTGGTTGCGGAGTAGCTGAGCGATGCTGAAGGAGGGCCGCATCATACTTTCAGGCGTCTCTGCAGCATTAAAGGCAGAACTGCGTAGGTTTCAGGAGAGTAACGATATTGGTGGCAGTGATCGCGGTTCCCGGCTTCATTGAGAGCATCAATGATGACGTGGAGCAACTCATGTTCAAGTTTGGAAATTGTCGACCTCGTGCGTACTCGATGAAGCAGAAGGGCCTCGAACGGCTTGAGATTCTCAAACAGCTCCATCAGGAAACAGGGCTGCCAGTACGCTACGTCTACACGGCATACGATACAATCAAGGCGCTTCCGCCACACGTCACATTCGGCGGCCTGAAGCTGCAGAGACTCCGGGAAACAGGCCGGATCACGAGAGAGGAGTATCATGTCCGTAGGAACAGTATGCTTGCATGCCGAGGAGATCGCAGCTGCAAAGGCAACCACTGCCTCAGAATCGAAGACAACAGCAGCAGACTCCGCATCAACATAGGCATGCATCAGTGGACCCACGTGCCACTCCTCATTCCTGAGAAGTATCGAGAACGCTACGCGCCGCTTCTGGATGGCTCGAAACCCTACACCATCATACTAAGACGGCGGCTTGACAAGCGCGGCTACGACGCCAAGATCATAATCCCCATTGAGGTGCCCACCGCTCCAGAACCTGAGCGAGTTATGCCCTTGGACATCAATTCAGGCCACGTAGACTTCGCCATCGTCGACAAACAGACTCAGGCGCCCCGCGTCTTCGGCAAGATAAACTGCTCCGCACTCTTGGACGCCGGGAGAGGAAAGAAGCAGCTGCTCACGCACAAGCTTGTGAACAAGGTCGGAAACATCGCGAAACATTACCGTGCAGAAGTTATTGCTGGAAAACTCAAAACTCTCCACTGCAAAGGACACCGACGTACAAACCGCAAAGCCCAAGGCATGAACCAGTATCGCATGCGCGAGATTCTACGGTACAAGCTTCCACTGCGCGGCATACGATACCGTGACATGTCCGAAGGATACACCACACAGGTAGGCAGGAAACTCTCTAGGCCTCTCGGGCTCGACGCGCATAAGGCGTCCGCGTACGCGTTCGCCATCAAGGTGATCGACTACGCGTCGTTCACGTTCCTCCGCAGTGTCCGCGCAGATGATGAAGATGGAATTCAAAGCGCGTGGCTAAACGAAGGAAGCGAGCTAACTGCTCTACGTCAGGCAACGCGCCTGATGTACAATGAAGCGTCCACAACAGACGCTGAGGCTACACCCAAATTTCTTGGTAAGGGCGGAGGGCTCATGTGCGAGCCTTTTCAAACCCACATCCTACAGGTGAAAGTATGATGCAGGGTTCCAAGAATGGTTCGTGAGGTGCAGGTTCGTCTTCATACGATCTCGCGGCCAGGTAAGCGGGCGCTCTACAGAGCCGTCATAAGTGGTGCTGACGCGCGTGGTATGAAGAAAGGCAGCTATTTTCGCTTCAGGATTCGAACCGCGTCTGGGGAGCTTTCGTCGGAGTTTGTGCCGAAGCTGCTGGCGAGGGCTAGGGAAGATGCTATCATGGTTACGGTGCCGCCGGCGATAATTGAAGCTGCAGGCCTGACGAGTACCTCAGAGGCGGCTCTGCAACTCATCGGTCCAGCATCTGCTAGGGAAGCGGCGGAGGCGGCTGGGAAGGGAAGCGAGTATAGTAGAGCGTACTCGCGGCTGGTGCGGAAGAAGGGGGCGCATCCGGCGGGCAGGAAAGCTTGGGTGGAGGAAAAGAACGCAGAGGAGAGAATGCGGAGGCCACAGGTCACGAAAGTGGAGAGGGAAGAGGCATCAGTGCAGGTTACACAGGAACCTAAGGCTCCAACGGTACCGCCTGCGGAAGCGGCGCCAACACCTAAACCAGAGGAAATTCCGGAGAGGCCGCAAGAGGCGGAGAGTGTAGGAGAAGGCCCTGCGCCGGTAGCCTCAGGGGTCTCCGCTGCTGCGGAGGTTGCGCCTCCCCGTCTTCAGGAGAAGAAAGGAGAACCCAAGAAGGCCAAGCGCCACGCTGAGGCGCCTGACATACTAGACGTGGAAAACACCGTCGTCGCCATGAAGAAGAAGATCATCTACCTGCATCTTGTCCCAGACATAATCATGGGCCGCCTGAAAACAAAGCGCCAAATCGACGAGGCTTCCGACTCAATCATGGTAAGATTGGAACGTTCCGGTTAGCCTTTGCGCGTGTGCTTGATTAGTCTGCTTTGCCCCGCCGTGGACCTTAAGCTATCAAAGGACGCCCCTCTGCCTTGCCGTGAGCTATCCGTGGAGCCAAAGGAATATTCCCCAACGGATCGTAGGGGAATCGGGACGCCGCTAGAGGCGATTGGGCGCGCGTGGCGTAAGGCAGGTTAGAGTCCGAGTTTGGTTCGCAGTAGTTTTCTTCTCTGTTCTGCGGTGAGTTTCTTTCCATGTCTGAGCTGCAGGGCGGGTTGCTTCTCGAGCCATATGTGGGCGGCGTTGACGACGACTCGGAGCATGTCACGTATCATGTGGCTGCGGGTGCGGGGTGGAAGTGAGTAGATCAGCTGGATGAGTGTCCAGTCTCTGGTTAGGTCGAGGCGGAGGGGGAAGACGACGTACTTGCCGCGGATGGGTTTAGGGATGTTATACTGTATGCCTTCGGGTGTTGTTGCCTTGAGTCTTTCCGGCTCCGCAGCATGTGGGTTAAGGCGTGTGGAGCGGTCATCACTGTTTTTCTTGCCAGATGTCCCGTGCTCCAAGTGCGAGGCCTTCCGCGTTCGCGAAGATGTCGTTGAGGAGTATCGGGTTCATTCGCGTGTACTCGGATGCGACGTATTTGCCGAGGATGTTCTCGGATCCTCCGCCGCCTGTGATGATGAGCTGGCTGGACGCGTCTGTCCCGGCTACTCTGTCCACGTAGAAGCTGGTTTCACGGCATAGGTCTTGGCCTACGAATATGGATGCTTTCTCTAACTCTTCGGCTAGGCTGATCGAGCCTAGGGTGCGGGTTCGCAGTACAGGGTTCTTCTCCTTGAGGAGTTCGCCGAGGGCGAATACGCCGGGAACGTCGGTTCCTCCGCCGCGTCTTATCAGGTTCTCGCGTATGTGTAGTGCGACATCTCCAGCTGCTTTCGGTATGGTGGCGCATCCGCCTTTGATTGGGGTCAGTGAATCGAACGCGCAGACGTTCGTTAAGCCGAAGCCGATGTCGATGACTGTTCCTGAGAACTCGTCATCGTTCTTTCTGATGCAGTGGCTGTATAGGCTTCCGAAGCTTTGGTACCAGATCTGCATATCCAATACGTGGAGGGTCACCTGCTTCTCCATCGTGGTGGTGTAGTTCCTGATGGTGAACTGGTGTGGGCTTTGGTCGAGCAGTTTTCTTTTAAGTTCCTTCGGGTAGGATGCTTCAAATGTTGCTGGTACCCCGACGACGATCTTGGTTCGTATCTGTTCATGCTTGCGTTTGAAGGGCGTCAACGCAGCTATGGTAGCCTTCATCGTGTCGACTGCATAGTCGAAGTCCTGCTTTGTAGCGAAGCCTCTGTACATGAACCATCGGGGGCTTGGAGAGTGCAGCCTGGCGGCTTCGCCGAGTAGAAATCTTCGGTCTTCCGATTCATAGGCGATGTTGTTCGTCGGTCCTTTCTTTAGGCCTATGCTTTCGGAGGGTTCCTCTGCGGGTAGTTCGCCTACGATTGAGAGGATGCGGTGCTTCTCGGAGGTTAATGGGTTGATTATCTTGGTGGCTGAGGTGCCTAGGTCGACCCCTACGGGCAGGAAATCTGCAGGAGTATATACACTTGAGCGTGATTGTATATCCATAGACATGGGTTGATCGGCTGTTTTCTGCGGTCTGACTTAAAAGAGGGGGAAGGGCTCACCGGGTCTGGTAGAGGCCTCGTTCAGGTTTGGTGATGGCGCCTTCCTTGAACAGTTCCTGTGCCAGCCGCCTTACGCTGTTCCTGTTCAGGCGTGTCTTTGCTGCAAGCTGCTTGGGGGTGAGGGGGCCTTTCGCGTCCTTGAGCGTCTCCAGAACCTTCCCTTTGCTTTCTCCCCGCTTTCTCTTCTTCTTCACCATAGCTTATCCACCAAGATCGGATCGGCGGCGGTGAACTAAAAAG
>Ga0209610_1000259_pt1 | contig 27519 bp, 23 predicted proteins | sample LakKivw275mmetaG_FD_184137 | JGI IMG/M metagenome (GOLD analysis project Ga0209610, IMG submission 184137) | Anoxic lake water microbial communities from Lake Kivu, Rwanda to study Microbial Dark Matter (Phase II) - Lake Kivu water 275m metaG... | ecosystem: Environmental > Aquatic > Freshwater...
GGGCTGCGCGCCACCTACCTGGATACGGCCAGGGTTTCGGCCCAGGAACGCGAGGAGTGGATCGAAAAGCACGCCCACGAAATGGACGTGCTGATCACCCATCCGAAAGCCGTGGAAACCGGCCTCGACCTGGTGATGTTCCAGACCGTGATCGCCTACGAGGCTATCTATGCCGTCATCTCGCTCTCCCAGGCCGTCTGCCGGGTCTTTCGCCTCGGGCAGACGCGGCCGGTGCAGGTGTACTCGCTGGCCTATGCGGGGATCGAGGCCGAGGCGTGGAACATCATCGCCAAAAAGATCGCCTGGCAGAAGTCGCTCTACGGCGATTTCATCCCCTCTTCGCTCGGCGACGCCGGCCTGGACGCCAACCTGGACCTGCTGCGCGCCCTCACCGAGCAAATCACGACAGGCATGGGTGAAGGGACGGAGGAAGGGAAAGTGATGAACCTGGCAGGGATCGAGCTGCCCGTCTTCCCCCTGCCGGAGCAGCCCATCCCCGCGCCGGAGATCTTCATCCCCAAGCCCGCGCCGGTCCATGCGGACTGGCGCGCCTGGGCGCAGGAACGCGGCGTTTCCGGGCGCGCTGCCCGGATGAAGCAACGACAGGAGGCGCAGAAGACCCAATTGAGCCTGTTCTAGCCAAGAACGAAAAAGCCTCTGTAAAAACAGGGGCTTTTTTATTTTAACTCAACGGCATTCAGATCCACTACTGGTGAGCGGGGTGGTAGAAGGGGCTTTTTCGTTTTAACTCGACCATCCTGTCGTTAGCCAAGAACAGTGCGCAGGGATCGAATATCCTGGGCAGTAGAGATGTAAACACCTTCTTGCTTCGCATATTGAATGGCTTCATCGGTAAACCCGCCGCGCGAGACATACCAGGCTTGATCGCTCTTTACGCTATTTTTTAACATCTCCAATTCCTTGCGCCCGACCCGTTTATTGCGCCATTTGACTTCTACGATCCAGTCTCGCCCCGTATCGCTCCTGCCCACTGCATCGAACTGGGTTTGCCCATCAGGTGATAGATGTGCCTCAACCTGCACGAAGCGGGGCAACTTCACCGTACCCATGCGACCGAATATCGTGCCATCCACTTCCCGCCCATCGAAGTGGCGCATCAACTCACGGATCGCGCTTTCCTGAGCTACTCCCAATTCCTCGGATACCCGTTGGAATTGGGCATCCAGCCGCCCCACCAGCCCCGCCAGGTCAAGGGGTTCCGCCGTCATGCTGACCTCGACGCCGCGGATCGTATTGGCTATCCAGAAACGCAGCACGGGGTCGCGGAAGTAATAATTGTGTTCGTGCGCTATGATCAGGTCAACCTCCTGCAACCAGCGCAGGTAGTCGCTGGCGGTTGCGGATGTCACGCGCAAGCGGCGGGCGATTTCGCTGGCCGTAAGTCCTTCTTCGGCGGCCAGTATCTGAAGCACGGCTTTGAGCGCTCCATATCCGGAGGCTTTCTGTAGGGAAAGATCGTAGACATAACGGCAGAAATCATAGATACGGCCATGGGAGGCCAGCGTCTCCGTCAGGAAAGCCTGCTTGACCGTATCCGCGTCCGGCGGCCGGTGGGTGACATCTACCAGTGTCATAAAACGCCGGCAAAGAGCGGTAATGTAAAATGGGTGCCCGCCGCTCAAGCTGTGGATCAGGGGTAACAAATCCGGGCCGGCCCGGTCAGCCATCAACTTGCGAACCAGCATCCCGGTAGATTCCCGGTCGAAGGCATTTACCGGCAAGCGGGTGAATTGGGCAAACAGCGGGCTGTCGGGGTTGGAGAGCAGTTCCGTCAGCACGCTCACTGCCGAGCCGGCCAGGATGTAAAGCGCGCCGCTTTGTGATTGGATTTCGGCGCGCAGCAAAGCAAGCACATTCTGACTGTTGGGAAAACGGGTCAGGGTACGGATTTCCTGGAACTCGTCGAAGATCAACGCCAGCGAGATTTTCCGGGCAGCGATAACCTCCTGGGGAAAATGAAAGGCCTGTCGTAACAAGGTCTGCCGGTCAGGACGCGCCTTGTCCAGTTCATGCAGGAGCGATTCCACACGTGGATATAGATCCGAGGCTCCTGACTGCAACAACGCAGCAGGTAACGTCCGGGAATTTAGAAAAGGCTCGGTTTCACTTTCCCCGCGCCTGAGCAACCAGTAGCATACCTGCCCTACGAATCCCAAGGCGAAGTTTTCTGGCGAGCTGGCGAGCATGGCAAAATCCATGTAAACCGGCAGGATATCTGCTGCCTCGTTCAGCGTCCGGCGCATGAATTCCTTGAGCAGTAATGTCTTGCCGATGCGCCTTAACCCGAACAAGGCCACATGCTCCACCGGGCCAGGCCGGATGGTTTGGCGGTAATGCGCCAGTTGAGCCAACTCATATGCGCGGTTGGTGAAATTGGTTTGTTGATCCGCAGGGTAGAAGGTGAGCATGATAGGCCGCTCCAATCCAGGTTGTTTGACCTATAGGTTAATTAACCTAATTATCGGCGTGCCGCCTGTTTATGTCAAGAGTTCTTTACACGCTTTAGGATTATGTAAGGCCGCAGAACATTCTCCAACAACCAGGGGCGATATGCCCGTACTTCAATGCTGAGATTGATATGGAGAGGGCCTAGGTCTGCAGTAGGGTTATTGTGGATGTGGCCGTGCAAATTGAGCCTTCCTGGAGGCAGCGGGACAATCGGACGGTGCGAGAATACCAGGCGCAGGCCAGAAGCGTGTTCCACGTGGTAGGGATCTTTAACCAGCGTAATCCCCATGCTTTGGTAGAAGGCTACCCCGCGCCGGTCGTGATTGCCGCGCATCAAGTATAAGCTGCCGTTTAGCAGCGGTATCAAAGACTCGGCATCTTCCTTCTTGCCCAGGGCCAGGTCACCCAGGTGAAAAACCGTGTCACCTGGCTGGATGTAGCGATTCCAGTTCTCGATGATCAGGTCTTGCCAGCCATCAAGGCGGTTGCAATATCGCCCGATATTGGCGTGGAAGAAATGGGTATCTGCGATGATCCAGGTAGAATCACCGAAAGGATAAACGCCCACATCTGGTATTCCAGGGTTTAGGAGCGTTTTTTGAGTCATTGCAGCCCCTCTTACCCTCTGACCAGCTTCGCCAGCGCCTCCAGATCAGCCTGGCTGCTGAGCATCATGCCATTGAGACGCGCAAACTCAAGCGCCTCCTGGGTAAAGCCCATCTTGGAGATGAACCAGGGCTTTGCCGACAGGCCGCGGGCGTTGGCGGCCAACTTTTCCAGTTCTTTCTTGCCGCTCAGACGGCCGCGCCACTTGATTTCCACCGCCCAGCGTTCGTGATTCTCGGCCAATGCGTCAACCTGCACCTGGCCATCTGGGGATAAGTAAGGCGCCACCCGCTCGAAGGTCGGCAGCTTCACCGGGCCGTCCACGCTGAACAATCGGCCGGCCACTTCCTGCTCGTTGAAGGCTTGCAGCAGCTCGCGCACCTGGGATTCTTTGGCCAAGCCCAATTCGTTCGCCACGCGCTCGTATTTCTCCATCAGTTCGGCGACCAGGTTACTCAAAACCTTCTGGCTGGGCATGCCGGTGAGCTGCAAGCCGGAATAATAATAGGCTACCCAAACCTGCAAGACCGGGTCACGATAACCATAACTTTTATCCTCGCGCTGTTCCACCAAATCTACATTGGCCAGCCAGGTCAACACCTGGCGGATGGCCCCACTCGAGCGCTTGAGCCGGGCGGCGATCCCGGTCAGCGTCATGCCGGCCGGTTCCTGGGCCAACACCTGCAAGACAGCCTGGGGCATGGTTTCGCCGCGCACAGCCTGCAAGGATTGTTCCAGGATATAGCGGCACAGGTTGTAGATGCGGCCGTTGCTGCCCAGCGTTTCGAGGGTGAAGGCTTCTTGCACCGTGGCGGGCGACAGGGGTTCGTGCAACAGCGAGACATTTTCGATGACTCGCATGGCTGTAGCGTAGATATAGAATGGATGGCCGCGCGTCACCTGGTACACAGCCGCCAACACATCCCCCGGAACCGGATCGGCGAGCCAGGCCAGTCGCTTGCGCGCCAGGGCGTCGCAATCTTCACGCCCGAACGGGCCGATGGTCTCCAACTGGAAGTGGACAAACAGCGGCGAGGTGGCATCCAGGAAAATCCGCTCCATCAGGCCGATCATCGAGCCGGCGACGATGTAGACCACCCGTGACTGCGCCTGCAAGACCGCCCGAAAGAGCGCCAGCACAGTATGAATTTGCGGATAATTGTCCAGGGCCAGGATTTCGGGGAACTCGTCCAGGATCAGTATGACCCGCTGGCCGGAGGCCTGAGCATAGACTTCGGGGGTGTTGAAGGCCATCTCCAGCAGGAGGTGCTGATCCGGTTTCTCTTTCTGCAACTCCCGGTGGATGCGGACCACATGCTCGCTAAACCCAGCTCCCATCTGCCCGGCGGCCGCCAGTTGAGCCGGGGCGTCGAAATAGCTTTCTACTCGCCGCTGGAAATCTCCAGCCATCCAGTACAGCAGGTAGCCAACATACTGCGTGGCGAAGCTTTCTGGCGTCAGCGCCAGGCGTGGTAGATCCATATAGGCCAGGCGGCAATCGCCGGCGCTGCCAGGGCTTCCCGGCTGTAAATTGCGGCGCAGGAACTCCTTGAGCACCACGGTTTTACCCACGCGTCGGAATCCGCTCAACGCCAGGTGCTTGCGCACCCCCTGGGCCAGCAAGTCACGGCTCAATCCCAATACAGCCAGGGTGTGCTCACGATCGGTGAAAAAGCGCTGCTCTTCTTCGGGGTAGATGTAATCCAACATGGCCGCCTCCGCACGATACTAGCCAAATGACATACTAGCCATGTGACTAGTATATCAGAAAATGGCGGGATTGTGCAAGATTGTTGAACATGCTCCAGAGCAAATTCATCCCCTCTTCGCCCGGCGACGCCAGCGAGCCGCTCATCCCCGCGCCGGGGATCTTCATCCCCAAACCCGCGCCGGTCCATGCGGACTCGCTAGATTGGGCTCGGAAAAAATAATAGCCTTCGTCTTTTGGAAAATTTAAAAGCCGTAATTAGGATGATCTATGTCGTCTTTCCAATATCGATATCGTTCACCTAAAAAAACACTGATTGCACCAAAGTCAGGTGTTGTTTGGTGAAGTTCAAAACCGAGGTTTTTCAGGGTAGATTGCATGCTAGTCCAAAGATGCAAGCGAAGATTTTCCGCTGAAAATTCCGACATCGGAACTGGGGCGGCATTCTCATCTTCTGGTTGATCCATAAGCTCCCAAAAGTATTTTTGCCATTTTTCTCGATCTGTATGGAAACTAATCTCTTTGTTCACGCGATAGTTCAATACGATTAAGCTTGTAGCATTTAGAATGTGCCAGTCTAGCCAGCCTTGTGTGCGTAGCAAATGCACAGCGTCTATAAACGCCGGTTGTTTTGTTAACCATTGTAATGTGCGTTGAATTGGACGTATTGAATTTTCGTAACGATTCTTAAGAGCTTGCTCAGCCGCTTCTTTACTATAACCTGGACCAGGACTTCCATACCAAGATATTTGATTGTGAGCAGTAGCTTTAAAGGGGCGATCAGAGTCAGGAGTAGTGAATGAAGCGCGATTAGAACTTTCAAACCTTTCTTTGGTTATAAATTCTTGATATAAAGTGCTGTATCTTTGTCCGAAGAAGATCTTATGCGAAAGTCCTTCTTGGAAGGCATTCTCTATTTTGTTTAAGTATTGTTTGCTGGGAAGAAGCGAGGCGTGTTTGAGTAGAGTTGTTGCTAGGTTGAGTGCTATTATGTTTGGATCATCATTAGTTGGATTGTTTGCCAGCGTTAAGCGCCATCGTCCCAGCTCGTTTGAAGGCATTTGTTGAAGTTCATTATCTGGTCCAAAAACTAATTCGACCTCAATGGTAGTTCGTAATAAGTACCAATCCGTATCGGCGATATCAGCCAGGATTACTTGCATAACAGCCACAATTTCTTCGCCTAATGATGTAAGTTCATATGTGTTGTCCCACATAAATCTCCAGGTAACACCTAATGCAAGAAACTGAACATGCCGAGTTTTGCCCGTATCGCTGAATGGTCTATCATGCATTTGGTTCTCCAATGATGCCCAAATTTCAGATAAATCCTGTTTTTTCCACGCGTTTTCAGCCGCTGGGACCAAGTCATCCAAATATTCTTTTAGCCCTGCCCAGCTTTTAATACGGTTATCTACAAACCCCAGCAAATCAGCACTTAAATGACCGGCCAGAGCATGTAGAATTGATGCATGAAACAAAGTTTTACAAATTTCACCTTGTGGGTCCAACGGATCAACATCCTTTGAGAAGATATTAAAGGCTGCCAAGCTAACATCGGTGAGCTCTAGAAAACCACAGTAAGCTCCGGTAGAGTAATCACAGGCAGCAGCCATATTGAGCGCATTGGAGATCATTGATTGCACACCATCAGGGTTGTGAATGGCAATATATGCTGCAACCATTGCATAATATTTAGCCGCAAACACCAGCCCTAATTGCTCATAACAACTCGAAACAAAAAGCGTTGCCAGCAATGAACCTCGCAACGTCTCTTTGGCAAACCACTGAATCTTAGCCCTGTGAATTTCCTTGATCGCTAGCAACATTTTGCCTTGCTCATACAAAGCCATAGCGCGATCTCGACATTTAGCGGCCGCGACAAAGCCCCCATGACGCTTGGCTAATAACTCATCAATCTGTTGAGTAAGTTTCAAAAAGCCTGGATGAGTTACTAAGCAGGAGTTGAAAATTGGAAATTGAAGGAGTTGAGTTAATTGATCTGCAAAAGCCTCCAGCGGAAAAAGATAAGCATTTTCAACGAGTGAAGCTAGTTTAAGCCAACTATCAATGGCTATATCTATCATAGACATATCGTCCTGCTCCGCGCCTGTCTGTAAATATAATAGCCCGCTAGTTTGCAGCAAAACACAGCGCGCGCCCGGCTGAGTTGCGGTCTCTAACTCCAATTCAATCTTTTCAACAATACTGCTATGCCACTTACGCAGATCGTCCAGTGCTATTTGCACAGCATTCTGATGATATGCACCTGTGCAGTAAATCCAAAGTATCGTAGCATCTTCCAATTCTGAAGGTGTAGTGAGAGCAGGCACTTGTTCAAAATACGTTGACAATCTCCCTTCGTAACCAACCATTGATCCCAGTCCGCGCAAGGACGCAACAGCAATTTCATATACTGCCTTTCGCTTTAGTAGCTCATAGGGTGTCATGCTGACTACAGTTTCCATCCGCTGAATCCAAAAGGGTAAATCTTTCTTTGCCGACTCTGTAAAGGTTGCATGTCGAAGAGCCTTTTTTATTTCAGAGAAATCCGCATAACTATTCAGCGATTGCTCAGTTGTTTTCCAGCTTTTGAGAAGCTCGTTGTACCACGTCTCAGCATTGTCAGATGGGGGAGTGGGGTAAAGCTCGGCTGGAATATTTAGAAACTGTTCAGCTATCCAAAAGATATCGTGATCAGTCAAGTCTTCGGAAATAGCCTGACCATCATGGATCTCTAAAGGAATATTGTAGGCATGCTTGGCCCATTCCTGCAATTTATGTCGAAGTCCGACGGTAACATCTGTAGCGCAAAAATAATGGATATCAATTATTGATCCGCCTGATTCCATTATTGTTTTAATATCAGACTTGATCTTTGCTTCTATCCCCTCTGCTTTGGTTAGGGTACAAGCAAAAGCTATGGGTCCCTTGGACGCTAAGCCTATAAAACTGGAATCGGCAATGGAACTTCTACTTAAGTACGTACGGAACGTCTCAAAGTCACGACCTTGATCCCCGAAAGCAGAAACAGGTCCTGTAGCAGGAAGAATGTTGCTGCAAACTCTGTTTTTTGCCAACCAACGAGATAAATGTTCAAATTCATGGTGCCCATTGCGCTCAGACAACTGCTCGAGTTGGAAACGGATTTGAGATGCGAGTTGAACTGGTGTTAACATAATAAAAGATACTTACTCCAACTCTCCGCGAAACGCCCTTGCCAAGATGGACTGATCCACCTGCTCCGCCCGGCGCAGGGAAGCGGATGCGGCTTGCTCGATGATCCCAGCCAGGGCGAACAGGGCTTCGATTTTGGTAACAATGCGGCGTTGTTCGGCGAGGGGCGGAAGAGACACTGCCAGATGTTGCAGCGTGTTTAGGTTAATATTTTTCTGCGCAGTCGCGGGGGCGAATTGCTCTAAACGGTCTTTCACTGTTCGCATGTAATACTCGACGAAACATACATCGCATGCCACTTCATTGGCGATGAATCCGACAACACTATCTGGAAAACAACTGTCGAAACCGAGTATTGCTGTATCTGCAATATTGGCTGCAATTGTGATACAGAGTGTACCTTTAGGCCACAATCGGCTTTGGGCTAAACCTAATTCACTGTATGTTTGCGAGTACCTTGTGACAATGCCATTCGCTCTGGCGATGTCTCCAGTTTGGATAAAGGGATATGGTCCGCTATAAAGTCTTTTCTCGTTACGCGGCCGATGTTTGGATTTTCCACGTGCCAACTCACCCAATAACGGTAGAGTGGTCCATACCCACCCCTCAGGCAATTCTGGCAGTTCGCTTGTGTCAGGCAGCTCTGGTTCATGGTAAGTATAACGCGCCGGGTCCCTGCCTTTGGCGCGCAAGCCTTCTTCCCACTTACGGCGGTGCTCGGCGCGGACATGTTCCAGCAATAACACAGCCGGCTCATCGCTGGGGTCCTGCTCGACCAACTCCCCGCGGAACGCGGAAGCCAGCACGGCGCGGCGGAATTGCGCCATGAGCACTGGGACGCGCTCCAGCGCCTGGCGGGCGAGGCGGGATTGCACGAAGAGACTCTCAATTTTGGCAACAATGCGTTTTTGTTCGGGGAGTGATGGTAACGGTAATGGCATTTGCGCCAAGTCTTTGGAGCGCAAACGCGGCATCTTTACGCCAGCCTGTTTCGCAACAACATATTCGAGGATTTGAGGAGAAAGAAGCCACCAAACCAGGTAATGGCGATTAAGGATATTGTCTTCGGGCAATAACGGTAGCAAATCGGTCGCGCTGATACCTTCAAAATCTGGTGCGATAGCCTTACGGAGGTATGGACGTAATTTGCCATATAAAACATGGCGATTTGTAAACTTGAACTTATTGCTTTTTATGCTATTGCCGCGAGTAGGAGCGAAACTAACGACTTTTCCAGAACCCTGCTCGATGTTTTCGAGGGCGAGGTAGTTGAAAAATTGAGAAGGGTGCTTTGATGGCAGAATTTGTTCAGCCCTGATCTTTGCAACTCGGGCTAATTCAGTCCACTTCCAACCAGCCGGTAATTCGCAGAGTTCCATGATGTTTTATACTTCTTGCCCATTTCCATTGCCCAGTATCCGCCCCAATTCGTTCAACGCGTCTATGGCGGTTTCGAGCTGGGTCATAGCTTCACCCAGCAGGTCTTCGGGCTCGGGCAGGCCGTCGGGATTGTCCAGGTTTTCGTCCTTCAGCCAGAAGATGTCCAGGTTGTCGTCGCGGGCAGCGACATCCTCGCGGGTGAAGCGGCGAAAGCGTTCGCTCTCGACGCGGTCGCCCGGCCTGGGCGTCGGGAGCGAACCATAGGCAGAGACGAAATCGGCGAAAGCCTCCTCGGTCAATGGCTGGCGTTTGGTCACCTTGGGGACGTTCGTCCGCAGGTCGTAGAACCAGGTCTCTTCGGTCGGCAATCCCTTGCGGAAGAAGACCACGTTGGCTTTGACGCCCGGCGAATAGGGCGTGAAGGTGCCCACCGGCAGGCGCAGGATGGTGTGCAGTTGGGCGTCCTGCATCAGCAGGCGGCGCACATCGCGCCCGGCGTTCTCCTCGAACAGGACGTTATCCGGCAGCACCATCGCCGCCCGCCCGCCGGGCTTCAGGATGGTCAGCACGTGTTGGATGAAGTTTAACTGTTTGTTGGAGGTGGCGACAGTGAAATCGTCGCGCTGCGGCACATCACCGGCGCCTTTTGTGCCAAAGGGCGGATTGGTCAGGACGGTGTTGCAACGCCAGCCTGGATCGCCCTCGGCAATCGAATCGCCGTAGTGGATGCCGCCCTCGATCTCGTGCAGGTACAGATTCATCAGCGCCAGGCGGCGCGTCTCCAGCACCAGTTCGCCGCCCGAATAGGTCTGGCGTTTCAGGCGCATCTGGTCTTCCCGACTCAAACGTCCCTGCGAGGTTTGCAGCATCCATTCGGCTGCGCCAATGAGGAAGCCGCCCGTACCGCAGGCCGGGTCGTGAACGGAGAAGTCCGGCGTTTCGCGCAGGTCGGGCTGCAGGCAACCCACGATGGCGCGGATCAACGGGCGCGGGGTGAAGTATTGGCCGGCACCCTTCTGCTCGGCGGCGTACTTTTGCAGTAAGCCCTCGTACGCCTGGCCTTTTAAATCCACGTCCAAGGCGGCCCACTCGGTCTCATCGATCAGGCTGACTAACTTCTTCAAGTTGACCGGCTCGCGGAAGCGGGAGAGTGACCCGGCGAAGATCTCGCCCAGGATGCCCGCCTCGCGTCCCAGTCGGCGCAGCGTTTCGATGTAATGGTCGAGCAGCTCAACCCCGGAACGCTCGCGCAGGCTGGCCCAATCGAAGCCGGCGGGAATTTCCAATCCCTTCTCTTCCGCCAGTTTCAAGAACAATAGGTAGGTCAACTGTTCGATGTAATCGCCGTAGCCAATGCCATCGTGGCGCAAGGTGTTGCAGAAGCCCCAAAGTTTTTGAACGACATCCATACCTTATTCTCCCCCCTCTCCTTCCAGGAGAGGGGACGGGGGTGAGGTCCTACGATGCCATCTCGCGATTGATCGCCGCCAGGACCTCGGGCAGGCGTCCATCGAAGTCGCGCTCCACCCGCCCCCAGGTCGCCCCGGCGTGGGTGAAGGTGATCAGGTCGAAGTCCTGGCGATCAATCGCCAGGTTCTCAACCAGATGGTTGCGGATCAGATCAAGCCAGCGCTCTTGGATGGGAGAAAACTCCCGCCCGGCTCGCAGATGGTTCAATGCCCGGTTCACACGTTCTTCCGCCGAAAGCAGCGGCGCGCCCTGCGCGGCGTGCTTGACGATCGAGATCAGGTCGGCCAGGTTGTGCTGATAGGCTTTACGCAGGCGTTCTTCGTTAAAACCTTCCGGCTGGTCGCCCAATTTCTGGCGAAGTTCATGCAGCGCAGATGTATCCCAGCCGGCCGGACGTTTCAACAGGATTTCGATAGCTTCCACGTGCGCTGGGTTCTCACGTACGAAAGTCTGGAATGCCAGGAGGTAATCATCCGGCCGGACCGCCTGCCCGTCGGCAGTTCGGATGAGAAAGCCTGAAACTACCGTATCCTGCGGGGTCTCGGCGATAATGAATGTCCGTCTGGCGCGTGGATAGTCGCGCAGCAAGCGCTGGAAATCGGGATTACGCAGCAGAGTCATTGTGCCAGCCCAATCCCGGTTGATGGAGGCAGGCAGGTCGCGGGCAAAGGCAGCAATATCGCCATTGGGGATATAACGCTTGAAGGTCTCGCGTCCCTCGGCGGATACATCCTTGGCAATCCGCTGCAGGCGGTGAACCAGAAGGCGCGTGTTGTAATCGCGATCCACATTGCCATAAATGGCTTCAATGACTTCGGCAATCGTCCGCTCCGCTTTATCAGGCGGATCGGCAGTGAAGGAAGTTGCCTTGGAGAAATAATCCAGGGCGCCGAGCGCGTCGAAGACGGTGAACTTGGTCTTGCCGATCTCGTCGCAGCGGCGTGTGCCGCGTCCCATCATCTGCTCGAACAGGATGCGCGATTGAACCGGGCGAAGGAAGACGATGTTCTCCAGCGCCGGAATGTCCACACCTGTGGAGAGCATATCCACCGTCACCACGACCCCCGGTACGGGGCGGTTGCGAAACTCCCGGATGCGCTGCAGGGGACGATCCACGGATGGGCTGCCTGTGATCTTCTGGACAAAAGCGTCGCCGCGCCCAAAGGCATCCCGCAGCAGGTTCACCAGCCGGTCGGCGTGGGAAACGTGCGGCAGGTCATTATGGGCAAAGACCAGCGTTTTCGGGAAGCGTTTGCTTTCCGTCTCCTGCTCATGGAAATACTTGGCGACTTCCGCGACGATCTTCCTGTCCCGGTCCGGCGCGGCCCACTCCTGGTCGATTTCGCGAGCGGGCAGTTCGCGCTCGTCTTCCAGGAACTCGAAATGCAGTTGGCCGCTCTCGCGATCCTGCAAGCCGACTTCCTCGCCAGGCTGGAGGAACGCCCCGTGCAAGGTGATGTCCGACTGGATGATGATCGGATCGTAGTCCACGAGATAGCCTTCACGCACCGCCCGTTCGTACTCGTATTGATAAACGATGTCCTGAAAGTAGGCTTTGGTGTGCGCAGCCGGCGTGGCTGTCAGGCCGACCTTGATACCATCGAAGTGATCCAACACCTCGCGCCACTTGCTTTCTTCGGCAGCGGTGTAGCCACGATGACACTCATCTGCAACGATCACATCGAAAGCATGAATTGGGATGTTCAACTGTGGTGCATCGGTTTCATCATCAGCATCGCCACCCCAAGGCATCCCCGTGGGCAGGCCGAAGAGGTTGATCCTCATACGCTGGATGGTGCTCACATAGAGGAATGCCTGCCCGACATCTGGATTGGTCAAGTAAGAGGTGGGCAGGATCTTCGGATCGAATCTCTCGTCCTCCAGGTCTTCGCGGCGGAAACGCTGGCTGTACACCTCGTAGATCTTGTTGAACTTAAGGCCCTTCTCGGCCTCGAAATTAGCCAGGGCGGTCACCGCCTGGGCGGCCAGGGCGCGGCGGTCCACCAGAAACAGTACGCGCTGGGCTAGGCCGGATTTCATCAGCCGATACAATGAGGCAATGGTGGTGATGGTCTTGCCCGTACCGGTAGCCATGGCCAGTAACATGCGGCGCTTGCCGGCTTGGAGGGCGTTTTCGAGGTTTGCAATCGCCTCGCGCTGGTAAGGTCGTAATAAAGGATGATCTATCGGGTTTTCGAGCAGCCAGGTCTGCGCTCTGGCAGTATCCCGGTCGAGCATTTCGCGCAATGCCTCTGGTGTATGGAATTTCCGTACATGACGGGAGCGGCTGTCAGGATAGCGCAAATCCTGGAACCATACAACCTCCCCATTGGTGGAATAAGCAAAGGGAACACGAAAGCCATTGAAATCGAAGGGGCTATCTGTAAACCCGCGTGAGTAGCGTTGCACCTGCTGGAGGACGTTCTGCGGACCGGTGGTCAGTTTCTTGGCTTCAACTATTGCCAAAGGCTGCTCGCGGTAGAAGAGGGCATAATCTGCCGGGCCGTTTTCAGTTGGATACTCTTCCAGGGCAACCAGTCCGCGCTGGCGCGCCGCTCCGGCCGGCAGGATCGGATCCCAACCGGACTCGAGGAGGGCAGCATCTATTCGCTGCTTGCGGGTGGCTTTTTCAGAGAGGGGCATATTACAAATCAAGCAATTGCAATCCTATTTGTGACAAAATGCTACCGCTTTTCAAGTATACAACAAAGACTGTTTTGTCCCAATCGTTCAATTAGCGAGATGACGAATCTCTCGCCATCGCTTTCAAACGGCATGTTTTCACTGTAAAACCACGCTGCACTTCGGTTATCGAATGTCATGCGTTCCTTGCCAAAAGAAAAGGAATTTGTCTTCCACGCCGTGAAAATGAAAGAAGAATCTTCTGTGGATTTATCTTTTGGGATGAAAGGTGCATCTGGACTACCAATAGACCATTCAACTCGTAACTTTCTTGGAGGTGGTATATCCGGCATTTGAAAAAGCGCCATTTGTTCTGGCCTTGGGGCTTTTTTGATTTCGGCGGGTTTATTCTTCATCCGCCAGAGAACGATAAAATGTCGTCTCGGGCTGAGACGCGCGAGTTGAACAAGTGCTGCCGTTAGAGAAACATCACATTTGTCTGACAAGAATTTTGCGCACTCTAAGCTCACATTGTGCTGTTGGATCAATTGCTGTACATAATTAGAAGGCATTAATAGATTCGCGGCAACGCAATCGCACAGTTTCTCTTTTGTTCGCTCTCGAAACCCTCCCGGTAGTCTCAACAATCCAGTCCATTGTGGCAAGACAGAAAAAAGCATCTCAGCCAACTCGTGTGCGAGGGAAAATCTTTGTCGCTGTGCAGGATCTTCAGAATTGATCAGAATTGTGCCACATTCAGAGTCTATCAAGAGTGCTTGCTGATTTGACAGAGGTAGAGATTGTGGTTGGGGAAGTTGGAAGTGATCCAGTATCGCATATAGGTCTACTGGTACGACATCATCCAGGCCAGCCTCGGCGCGTAAGAAATCAGCATAAGCCAAAACATCTTCGTATGCCTCAGCTTTTCCATGCTTTTGCACAAAAAGTCGGCCTGGATGGACGGATGTCATTACTCATTTCCTGTTTCGATGAATTGACTGATCGCCCTGTACAGATTCTTCCATTCTTCTGCTGTCTTAGGTTCTTTACCTCGGCGAGGAATTCGAGCCAACTTGTCAACGACCTCGTACGGCAAGTTGTTCTTGATACCAAAATCGCGTAAGGAAGCCGGAATCGTGATCATGCTTGTTTCCCCTGTCAGCTCGGCTGGGGAAGTACCGAGTGCAACTGCTAATTGATTAATGACCCTCATAGAAATATTCTTGGCTTCACCACGTTCGATGAGAGAAATGTAATTTCGTGAGACCCCTGCAAATTCTGCCAATTCTGTCTGGCTCATTTCTATTTCTTTCCGCTTAGCTTGGACTTGACGACCAAGCTCCTTGGCGTCCATATCTTCCTCCTTGAAGGTTAAATCAACCGGATTGACAAAGCATTTATGTCATTTTACTGGCGATGTCATATCTAGTCAATATATATTGGGCAATTGAACAATGGGGCTTGCTTACATGGGTAAGACATGGTAACATTGGTGTGAAATTGATAACCACATTAGTCATAAGGAGCAAATATGTCCAGGAAGAACCAACATGTAGTCCCTACAGCTGATGGGCAGTGGGGCGTTCGCGGAGAAGGGAATAGCAGGTTGACAAAAATCACCTCCACTCAGTCTGATGCAATCAATGTTGCCACAGAGATCGCGAAGAAACAAAAGGCTGAAGTAGTGATTCACAGAAGGGATGGAACAATTCGAGACAGGGACAGCTATGGTAACGATCCATGTCCTCCAGAAGACAGAAAGCACTAATCGAGGGTAACTGTGGGACACATTGAAACAACAAAATCCAATCTAGAAAATAGGAGTAACCAACTATGACAACTTACCGTATCGTCTGCACTGAGCAGGAACCTGCGTCTCAGCCTCCCGAACACGCACACATCGTGGCTGTGGGCACGGGGGATGATTCCAATCGGGCAACCCGGCGATTCACTCTATCGGAAGTACTCCAGATGATGGACAGGGGAGATAGGTTTTATACCAAAGGAGTCGAATCCGGGAAGACTGCCTGGGTAGAGAAGTACTGGTGTCAACACTGCCGCCAATACCACATCCGGTCAGCGGCAGATGCTGTCAAAGATAACAACCTCGATAACCTACGCTATTGCAACTGGTCGAAATGACAGTCGCATCGTAGGCAAGCCAATCAATTTACCCACAACCCTCGTGTGTAGAAAAGAGGAGCAAGTCGCTTCTCTTTTTTACTTAATGCCGTATAACAGAGTCTTTCTTCATCACACCCCTCAGCAGCCAGCATTGTTCGATCACCGCCCCCGTCGCGAACAAGCAGACATTTTAAACCGCGATTCTGCGGACATCTTATTCCGCGCTTGACAACGGAGAAACCGGCGAACGGCCACCTCCCCAAAGAAGGTCGAACTCCAGCTAACCGATGACTGCTTGCACACGATACAGAAATCGCAAGCCCCCAATCCGCCAGCTGGCTACTTCTCCCAGAACACCTCTGCCCAACCCTCAGGGGTATCGGTTGCCGAAGCTGGGGGCAGCACGTAGACCGGGTTACTCACACGCAGGGATGGTGAGACGAAGATGTTCCTGACGCTGGAAATCCTGTCAATGTAGAAAGCATACATAATTATGGAAAGGTACACAACAGGTCAGGGCATTACGATAGACTCGACCAGTCTACTGGACCTCCGGCCCAACGAGAAGCAAATGGCTCCGCATGAATTCGGGCTATCAGCAGCAGAACTTGCTAAATCATCTTCGCTGCCCCAACCAACTGCCTGGCAATTGCCACCGCCCCAATGGCATCTTCGGAGTAGCCATCGGCCTCGATCTTCTGCACCCAGTCGCGGGTCACGGGCGCGCCGCCCACCATCACCTTGGTCTTCTTACGCATCCCCAGCTTATCCATCTCCGTGATGACCTCTTTCTGCTTGACCATCGTCGTCGTCAGCAAGGCGCTCAGGCCAACGATGTTGGCATCCACCTCTTTGGCCTTGGCGATGATCTTTGCCGCGGGTACATCCACGCCCAGGTCATAAACCTCAAAGCCCGAGGCCGAGAGCATCGTCCCGACCAGGGACTTACCGATCTCGTGGATGTCGCCCTCCACGGTGGCCAGCACCACCTTGCCGAGCATCTGCCGCTGCGTGCCGCGCCGCGCCATCTCCGGCTCCAGCGCGGTCACCGCAGCCTTCATCGCCTCGCCGGCCATCACCAACTCGGGTAGGAAGGCATCACCCCTGGCAAATGCCTCGCCGACCGTGTTGACGCCAACGACGAAGCCCTGGGTGATCGCCTCCAGCGGGTCCATGCCGGCGGCCACGGCCTGGTTCGCCAGGGCAACCGCCGCGTCGGCATCACCGTCAATGATGGATTGGGCCATTTTGGGAAATAGTTCTGTATTCATGAAAGTAACTCCTTTTCGTGGATTAATATCGCAAAAACAGCTCCTGGCGCAATGTGCCACCCGGCGGGATGCGTAAGAAACCATCATCTGAATGTCCGGAAGCCAGGGCCAGATCCACAAGCCGGGCGAGATAGGCAGTGCTCCCCAGGATTTCCTCATAGCGCATTCCCCAACGGGCGCAAAAGCGGGCCACCTCCTGAGCCTGGGGACGGTACTGGTCGAGGTCAGCACGATCGTGAGCGACAAAGGCCAGGCGATGGTAGTTATGATACAGACTGTCAATCAGGAACTCAGCCTTACGGGTTCCATATTTTTTCTGGTACTCGAGGAACTCCGAGAGCGGGTTGCTGCCCGACTCAAGCCAGCCCTTGGTGAGGTAATATGTGCCGGGTTCAGAATGGAATTCCTCCTGGTACTTTTCATATGAACCCAACAGTATGGCGATACAGTCGTCCGCGCGGGGGATGAGTAGATTGTGTTTGCCTGCCTGGATGCCGTTCAGTCCATTCCCACACAAGCCGTAGCCGAGCACTACCAGGCTCGGTTCCGGGATTGCATCAATCGTCTCCTGGATTGTCCTGGTCAGGTTGGAAGACACGCGGTGCAGACCATAATCCAGGAAATGGAACCCCTTCACCACCGCCGGCGGGAAGGCCTGTTGGAGCAGGCTCTGAAAGACACTGCAGGCGATGACGATGATGGGCATGGAGGAAACTGGCATGATATGAAAGCTTTCAAATCAAAGATGGGAGTCATTCTCCGAGACCGATGGCGTACAGCAGACCGTACTCAGCTTCGGTGATGTACAGCATCCCTTTAGTTGGGATGACCTTGACATTGGTCGGCTTTCTGCCGCGGGGTATGTGGATCGTTTTCAACAAGGTGCCTTGGTCGTTGATCTGGACCACTTTTCCACCTCCGTAGTGAGCAACCCACAGGTTCCCGGCATCATCAGTGCCCATGCCATCCGGTCCCAGCTCATAGGCCAGATCCGGCTCGAGCAGGCACTGATCATCCAGGATAAAAAAGACCTCTTTATGTGAGACCTGGCTACCGGTGGCAAGGTGGTATTTCAAAACGCGGTTCTTACGATGCTCGGCTACATACAGGATTTTTCCATCCGGGGAGGCTGCGATCCCATTGGGAAAGCACAGCCCCTGGTCGAGTCTGTGCAGGGTCCGCCCAGGATCGAGGTGGTAGAGGGCGCCAGCCGGCCGGCCACTGACCCAATCCTCTTCGTAATCACCACCATCGGTGAAATAGATCTCTCCCGAAGAATCCATGGTGATGTCATTTGGCCCACGGAAGGATTTTTCTCGAAATGTAGCAAAAGCCTGCAACAGAATTCCCTCGGGGCTATACTGAACCAGTTTCCGGTTGGAATACAGGCAAACCCAGAAGTTACCATCTTTGTCCTGGCACAACCCGCTTGGTCCGCCTCCCGGCTCGGTGTTAAACAGGAGCTGCGCCTTTCCTTCCCGCACCGTCCAGATCCGGTCCCCCGTCCATTCCACAAAATACAGGCGATTATCCCGGTCAGACCAACAGGGGCTTTCAGGGAAAGACAACCCCTCCGCGATCAATTGGATCATGCTTCTCCCATCTCACTCGGATGCTTTCGACAGGATAGCCTGGATCGCCTGCTTTTTTTCCGGATCGAGCGGTTTGGGGTGGTGCTCTGCCAGGATCTTCTTCACACGCGCGTTCAAGCGCTGGTTGAGTGACATGCCTCCCTCGTCCAGCCATTTCTGGCGCCGGCCGCGATCAAGGAGGGTCGGGAACCAGAATTCGCGGTAATGGTCGCGGGTGGTCTTCGATTTCAAATAACTCCCTCCCGGGCCGACCTTGTCAATTTCGTCCACCATCAGTGTGCGGTCATTGACCTCGATGCCCTTGATCAGGTTGTCTGTCATGGCGACCAGTTCATCGGTCAGGACGATCATCTCATAAGATGTCGTCAAGCCGCTTTCCATGTAACCCACATCGTGGATCAGGTTGCCACCTGAAAGCTTGGCCATGATCACCGATAGGGTGGCTTCCACCGCGGCCTGCTCGTCAAGAACCTTGGCATCCGAGCAGCCTGCATAGCCCCAGGTCGGGAGCCCATACCAGCGGCCCAACTCTGCCACCGCTGCTTTGGTCAACTGGAACTCCGGCGAGGCATAGCAGATCTGCATGGAGCTCATGTCCATGTGGTGGACACCCGCACCGAAGACGAATGGCGCGCCAGGGCGTTGCAACTGGTGCACCACCAGGCTGCTCAGGATCTCTGCGAGAGCCAACACCAGCCCACCGGCCAGGGTGATCGGCACCACGGCGCCCATTTGCGGACCGGGGGAGTGGACCACTGGCAACCCGTAATCGGCCATCATGAGCAATTTGTCCACCGCGGTCCCCGACTGCTGCAAGGGTGAGCTGGGTTCAGAGTAGAGCAGGATGTGCTGTTGCTGGCGCAGGGCTTCGTAACCGCCGGCAACCGCAGCGGCCATATCAATGGCGCGTTGGCAGGAATGCCTGTCATTGGTTACGAAGACGATCGGTTTGATCGTACTCTCCAGCATGTGCGCCATCTGGACATCGTAGGTCAACGCGGCGTCGACATCGGAGGGGATCCCGATTGACATGGTGAAATGGATGTTGGGCAGGGCATCGCACAAGGCATAAGCCTGGGGCAGGTCCGCCTCGACGAAGGGACGCAGTTTGCCTGTCTCTGGATCGAGCAGGTAGAGGCAGTCCGAGCCGGTCCCGAAATAAGCCTGGCTGCCCTCCAGGAACATGGCTGGTCTTCCTTCCCGGTCACACATGATGACCCGCCCCGGTGCGGAGGCCAGTGCCTCTTCCACCAACCGGGAGGGGAACCTGACCAGGTCGCCATCGGAAATGAACGCGCCCGCCTTCTTCAACATGTCGAGCGCCCCGGCGTGTTGAAAGCGTACGCCGGTGCGGCGCAGGACCTCGAGTGCAGCGCTGTGGATATCCCGGATCTGGGAATCGGACAGAACGGCAAACTGGGGAGATTGATAAGCAAAAGAGTTGGCGGTTTTCACTGTTTTTTCCTTTTCGGTAATTTGAACACTGATTTAATCTTTTGATAGAGGCCGTTCAACCCGGCTGGATAGAAGATCATGATCAGGATCAAGCTCAAGCCGTAGATGAGCAACCGGTACTGCATCAGCCTCTTGAGGGAATCAAAGACCGGGATGAATAAGAATGCCGCGAACACGCCCCCGATCAGGCTGCCTGAGCCGCCGATAAAGGACAGGGCCATCACCTCCATGGTATGGCCGAGGTCCAGCAGGTCCGGGGTGACGATGCCCACGAAATAGGCATAATATCCGCCGATCATCCCGGCAACAGCGCAGGACAAGGTGAAGTTGATCAACTTGTATTTGATCGGGTTCACCCCCGAGGCGCGCGCCACTTCATAGTTCTGACCGATAGCCCGAAAGGCCAATCCCACCCGGGAGCGAATGATCAGGCGCAGAATCACGTATAACGCCAGCAACATTCCCAGCAGGATGTAAAAATGGTGCAAGATGGTGACGGATTCGAACAGCGGAGGGACGATGATGCCGCGCGCCCCGCGCGTGACTTTCTCCCAGGCACTGGTCAGCGCCCCCAATGTCATCCCGACGAACCAGGACATCAGGGATACATAAATGCCGCGCAATGGCAGGGTCAACAGGCCGGTCAAAAAACCTACCAGACCAGAGGCCACAAGTGCAGCCAACATGGCGAGCCATGGATTAATGCCGAAGTAGAAGGTCAGGATGGCCGCGATATATGCCCCCAGTCCGACGAAACCGGCGAAGCCGAAATTCACAGCGTTGATGAACCCGCCAGTAAAGTCGAAGACCATTGCCAGGATGCCGAAGTAGAGGCTGGTCACGAGCAGACGCCGCAGGTAGGCTTCCCTGACGACCAGCGGGGAAAGAGCCAGGATCAGCACACAGGCCAGGAAGGGCAGCGAAAATCCCAGGTTATCCAGCCTGGCTCTTAGCCAGACGATGGGGCGGAAGCGGGGTGGGATGGCAGGTTCAGAGGTGGTCATGCCCAGCTCACTCCCAGACACTCTTGACACGCGTCCCAAACAGGCCGGCAGGCTTGAATAAGAGAAGCAGGATCAACAAGACCAGGCTCGCCACATCCTGCCAGCCCTGTCCTAGCAAATAATATGATACGCTTTCAAAAACCCCAACCAGCAACCCACCGACGATCGCTCCCTCGACATTGCCCAGACCTGCAATGGTCACTACGAACCAGGAGGCGATGAGCGGTTTATTGCCGGCAAATGGGTAAGCCGGGCTGAGCGACAGCAGACTGGCGCCTCCCAAGCCAGCCAGCATGCTACCCAGCGCGAACGTCAGGGTCTGGATCCAGTTCAGGTCGATCCCAGCCAACTGTGCTCCACGCTCATCCTGGGAAACGGCGCGGATCGCCCGCCCGGTGCGCGTCCTGCGCAGGAATAGCCACAACCCGCCGATCGCCACCAGGGCGATCCCAAAAGCCACCACACGGTCGACCGCGATGTTCATGCCAAAAATGCTGACGGTTGCATCCCAATATTGGATGATGCCCATATACTTCATACCGAAGGACAAGCGGAAAATGCTCTGCAGCACTGTGGACAGCCCGGCGGTCAGCAGGAATGCATTCATCACCCATTCGCCCTTATTGAACTTGCGCAAGGGGTAAAAAAGAAGTTTCTCGGTAATGGCGCCAGCCAGGAAACTGGCCGCAGCCGCGACCAGAATTGCCAGGATGGGATTCAAGCCGAAGAGCGCATAGGCGAAGTAGGCCACATAAGCGCCGATCACATAGTATTCCCCATGGGCAAAATGGCAAATGTTCATCACCCCGAAAACCAGGGCCAATCCAACCGACATGAGGGCATACAGCCCGCCCCGCAGGAGGCCGGTGACAAGCAGGTTCTGTATAATTGATAGATCCATATGTGATTCCTCTACCGCCTGCCCAGATACGTCTCTTTCAAATAGGGGTCTTCCAATAACGCCGCGCTCGCTCCCTGCAGAACGATGCGGCCATGTTCGAGCACATAGGCCTTGTCGGCTAGATGCAGGGTATTGTTGACATTCTGCTCGACAAGCAGGATGGTCACGCCCTGTCCATGCAGCACCTTGAGCGCTTCAAAGACAGCCATGACCATCTTGGGAGCCAAACCCAGAGAGGGTTCATCCACCATCAACAGGCGCGGTGTTCCCATCATACCCCGCCCAAGGGCCAGCATGCGCCGCTCCCCCCCACTCAGGGTGCCCGCAAGCTGGTTCCGCCGTTCCAAAAGGATAGGGAAAAGGTTCAGAATGAAATCCAGCGATGTATGTACTTTCCTGTCGTCCCGCTGGCTGTATGCCCCCAGCAGCAGGTTCTCGCGCACCGTCATCGCCTCGAACAGGTTAAGGTCTTCGGTGATGAAACTCAAGCCGAGTCGGCTGATCAGGTGCGCAGGCAGCCCGGAGATGTTCCGGCCTAAAAAAAAGATCTCGCCGGCAGCCGGTTTGATCAACCCGGCAACGGCGCGCAGAGTGGTGGTTTTCCCAGCCCCGTTGGACCCGATCAGGGCTACAAACTCCCCCTCCTCGACCGCCAGCGAAACATCCCATAACACCTGCAGACAGTCATAACCGGCCTGCAGATTCTTTACGGCAAGCAACGGATTTCTCCTTCAACAATAATGATTCTGGTTGCCCGAGCCCTATGTCAGGAGGTATTTCTCTCCCAGATAGGCGGTGGCAACTTTTTTATCTGCGGCGATCTGACTCGGTGGACCTTCGGCGATCTTTTGCCCGTAATGCAAAACCAGGATTTTATCGCACAATTCCATGATCAGGCGCATGAGGTGTTCGACGATCAAAATGGTCACGCCTTGGTCGCGGATCTTGAAGATCAACTTCTTCAGTTCTGCCAATTCTGCCGGGGTCAAGCCGGCTGCAGCCTCATCGAGAAGCAGCAGCTTTGGACGACTGGCCAGAGCCCTGGCCAGATCCAGGCGTCGCAACTGGGCAGTATTAAGGCTTTCCGAAGGGCTTTCTCCGCCAAGCGGAAAGTTGACAAAGTGCAGCATCTCAAGGGCGAAATCCCGGGCATTCCCTTTTTGATCCCGCTCTCCAAAAGTGCTTGCCACCAGCACATTTTCGAGCACGGTCATCTTGGGGAAGGGGCGGCAGATCTGGAAAGTACGGCTGATGCCCTTTCGGCAGATTGCATCCGGCGTCAGACCGGTGATCTTCTCTCCCTGAAAGCGCACCAGGCCGGCGGTCGGCCGGTGGACTCCGACAATCGTGTTGAGGAGGGTGGTTTTCCCAGCACCGTTGGGTCCAATGATGCCAACGATCTCACCCTCCCCGACATTCAAATCCACATGATCCAGCGCGACCAGGCCGCCGAATTTCTTGGTGATGCCTTCTATCTGGAGGATCATGCAAACCTATTTGAAATAGGGAGGCACCTGTAATGCCTGTTCCTGGAGCTCCTCCGGCCAGATCGTCTTACCGACGCCTCCGAAGTACTGGATCACCGGGAAGACAAATACGCCCTTCCCTACAACCATGTCCGGCAGGGTATCCTGGGTGAATTTGTATTCCTTCATCAGGATCCCGTCTGTGTAGGTCAGCTTGCCAGTCCATAACACGGCCTTACCTGTCTGATAAATGGTGTCGCTGGTCAGTTTGCCGTAGTCCTGGTAGGTCTGCTGCAGGATCTTGATGAAGAAATTGGTTTCATCATAGGCCAAACCACCTGCTGAGGGGCTTGGTTCGATCCCCCAACGCGTGGTGAATTCGTCCCTGAAGGCGACCGCGGCAGGAGTGCTCCAGCCAGGGATCTGGTCGATGACATAGTCTGAGGCATCGCCGGTCATCTTATACCATTCGCCTACCCAGCCGAGGCCATCGGCCACGATCAGGCTGGTGATGCCCACCTCTCGCGCCTGCTTGATCAGGGCCGGGAATCCGGCGGCGTCGTCCATTGTGCCCGCCATCAGGGGGGCATTGTCGGTCTTGATCTTGTTCAGCATCGGATAGAAGTCTGTCTCACCAACCGGCACATAGACCTCATCCACGATCTGCCAGCCGGCCTCCGTCAGTTGACCGCCGATCGCCTTGGTGAAACCGCGGCTCCACTCGTCATCATTTCCATAGAGCACGACCTTCTTCTCACCTGGGGTCCACAGGCCTTTGGCAATTGCATCCTCGAGCGCCCGGACGTAGTTGATGGTCAGTTTGGAGGGAGTCGGCCAGCCTTTACCCATCCAGTAGGAATACTTTGGATCGGACAGCCAGGTCTTGTCGATGTCCTCGCTGGTACCCATGGCAAAGAAATGCGGGATCTTGTATTTGGCCGATAGGTTCATCATGGCGATGACTTCCGAAGCATCCCAGTTGAGCAGGCCGACGTCAATCTTATCGCCGGTGATAGCCGCTTCGTATGCCTGGGTGGCCTTATTTGGATCGGACTCGCCGTCGATCCAGACCGGGACGATCTTGTAGTCACCGATGGTCCAATTGATCTTATCAAAGGCCATCGTGACCGCGTCCTTGAACTCATCGCCGACACGCGAGCTCGGACCGGTAAAGGGTCCCTCCACGCCCACTTTTAGCGTCTTGGCTGTTGCGCCAGTGGACGGCTTGCAGCCGCTCAAGGCGGTTGCCAGCAGTACGACGATCAAAGCAAGGGTGAACAGTTTTTCTTTCATTTGGGGCCTCCATTCTCCTTCTTAGAATTGATCTTGAAATGGGTGGATAAATTAAGCTGGTTTTTCCGCTTCCTGGGCCCGCAGCTTCTCAGCGAGACGGAAATATTTTAAATAACGCATGGAATTGTTATCCCTGCCCAGCAGCAGATCGGCAGCTTTGATGGTCTGACCAAGTTTGGATGGATCAGTGATCGCACAGGTGGCGCCCATCTGGATGGCCAGGGTTAGGAATGCCTGGTTGACAGTCATCCGTTCGGGCAAGCCAAAAGAAACATTGCTGGCGCCCAAATTGATATTGACGCCGAATTCCTTCTGCAGCAGATCAATGGTCTGGAGCGTGACCAGGGCAGCCTTGCTGTCGGAGCCGACGGTCAATACCAATGGGTCAATGACAATATCCTCAATCGGGATGTTCAGTTTGGCGGCATGTTCGATGATCTTATCGGCCACAGCCACACGTTCCTCGGCCGTTTTGGGTATGCCATTGTCATCCATGGTCAAGCCGATGACCGCTGCGCCACGATCCTTGACGATCGGCAGGACGCTCTCCAACCGCTTTGTTTCCCCACTGACCGAATTGACCAGAGGTTTACCCGGCACGACTGGCAGGCCGGCTTTCAATACGGCGGGATTACCCGAGTCGAGGCACAGCGGAATATCGGTCAGCGAGGCGACCAGTTCCACCACCTTCGGAACCATGGCCACCTCATCCAACCCTGGCACGCCGACATTGATGTCCAACACATCCGCACCCCACGCAGTTTGATTCTCGACCAGCTGGCGGACATACACCATATTCCCCTCGATGAGTGCAGCAGCCAGCTTTTTACGACCGGTGGGATTGATCTTCTCACCAATCATCACGAATGGGCGATCGATGCTGATAACGACTTCCCTGGTCTTGCCCTTGAGAATGGTTTGCATAGGTTTTCCTTTTTATTGGATCACACCTAATGTGCAACTCCTCATCGTCTCAATTTAATAATACAGCACGAATGCGTTCAAGGCCGAGTTTGATGGTTTCGATCGAAGTGGCATAGGACAGACGCAAATATCCTTCGCCGTGTTCTCCAAAGGATGAACCGGGCAGCAATGCCACGCCGGCTTTTTCCAGGATCAGGTTTGCCAGCTCGTCGGAGGTCATGCCTGTGGCTTTGATATTGGGAAAAACGTAAAAGGCACCCTGGGGTGTCCGGCAATGAATGCCCGGGAGGTCATTCAGCCCCGCCACGATCACATCCCTGCGGCGTTGATATTCTTTGTTCACAGCCGCCACCTGATCCTGAGGTCCCCGGATGGCATCCAAACCCGCGTACTGGGTAAATTGCGCGGTCGAACCTACCGAATGGGTCAGCAACAAACCGACGCGGTCAGCCAGGGCGCGAGGCATGATGCCATAGCCCAGGCGCCAGCCGGTCATGGCGTAGGTTTTGGAAAACCCATCCACGATGATCGTGCGCGACTGCATGCCGGGAATGGAGCTGATGGATGGTGCCACCAGCCCTTCATATGTCACCCGTCCGTAGATCTCATCCGACATCACCCAGCAGTCGTAAGCGCAGGCTTTTTCAGCAATATGTTCCAGGTCTGTCACCGGCATGACACCGCCAGTGGGGTTACTCGGTGAATTGAGGATGATCAACCTGGTGCGCACATTGACTACGCGGTCAAACACCTCCAGGTCAAAGGAAAAATCGTTTTCTTCGACCAGCGGGACGGCAACCGGCACCCCACCCGCCACGCGAATCATGGCTTCGTAGGTAGGGAAGCCCGGGTCCGGATAGATCACTTCATCGCCAGGTTCCACCAGGGCCAGGGTTGGGAAGAACAACGCCGGCTTGGCGCCGGGTCCCACCACCACCTCTTCCGGGTCGATGTGGATGCCGCGTCGCTGTCCAGCATCCTCAGCGATCGCTTCCCGCAGCGAAGGCATGCCCGCCGGTGGTGTATAGCGCGTGTGCCCCTCACTAATGGCACGGATCCCTGCCAGACTGACATTGGAAAAGGTGTCAAAATCGGGCTGGCCGATTTCAAAATGGATGATCTTCCTCCCGGAGGCTTCCAACTGATTGGCCCTGGCCAACACTTGATAGGCGCCCTCGGGCTTTAAGTGACTGGTCCTGCTTGTAAAACTCATAACCATCTATCCAACCTGCCAGGTTTCTGTTTCTTCCTGTTGCAGGACTTTATCCAGAATCGACTGGTGCGATCTTTCTATATCGTTCAACATCGCTTCCTTTGCCCTGTCAACATCATGAACTTCCAAAGCATCTACGATTTCTCTATGGGTTCGCAACATCGTTTCACCCGCCTGCCGCAGGACCATAAACCGGGCAAGCCGGTCATGTAAACGACCAAGTAATTGTACCAGTTCATTATTACCGGAAGCTTTTGCCACCAGACAATGGAAATGCCGGTTTTCATCGGTATAACGATCGTAGGAAATATCATCATCCCCGGTATATCCTGCGTGGACAGCGCGCAACTCCCCGATTTGCCCAGAGGTGATTTTTGATGCAGCCTGTTCCACCGAAGCAAGTTCCAGGATATGGCGTAAATTCATTAAATCCCGTAATTGTTTTAATGTGGTGCTGGCCACGAAGTACCCCGAACGCGGCTTGATATTGACCAAGCCCTCCTGGCTGAGCATCTGCAAAGCGTCGCGCACGGGGGTGACACTGGTATTGTATTGCTGGGCAATGGCTTCCACGTCGAACCGTTCATTGGATTCACGATGCCCCATGATTATTGAACGCCGTATTTCCACAAAAATGACATTCTTCGAGGTTTGGTCTTCGTTGGCAGGAAACATGGATGCTCCGTTCCAAAAATCTTACCATAGGATACATCAATATGACTCCACTGCAATAACTTGCACATTACCAACCGAGAACTGATCGGTGCGGGCTGATCAGGCCATATAGTACTGCGCAGAGGGTATCTGCGAAAGCAAAAAAAGAACGCCCTACCCCTTCCAAGGG
>Ga0209610_1000260_pt1 | contig 27441 bp, 21 predicted proteins | sample LakKivw275mmetaG_FD_184137 | JGI IMG/M metagenome (GOLD analysis project Ga0209610, IMG submission 184137) | Anoxic lake water microbial communities from Lake Kivu, Rwanda to study Microbial Dark Matter (Phase II) - Lake Kivu water 275m metaG... | ecosystem: Environmental > Aquatic > Freshwater...
TCCGATAAACCAATAAAATAGTATAAATAACTTAAAAATAGAATTAATATTTGGTAAATCAAAACGGAAATGACAGCGCTTATCAAAACGCCTAAAAAACCGGACAGATCGAATCTTAAAACAACAAAATGGCAACAAATATAAAGAGTGGCCAAAAGACTTAATAAGAATAAACCGGGAGGAAAAATAGAATAAGCATCCAATAAAAATCCGCCAATAATCGCGGCAAAAAAAGCGTATTTCGGCTGAAAATTGGAGAAATTTTTTCCCTTAAGAATTTCGTAAAACAATAAAACCATCATCAAAATAAAAACACAAGAAACCGCCGTCGGCAAAAACGAGCACGAAATCTGGCAAACCACAAATAAAAACACCAAAAGCGCCAATAAAATAAACTTTATAACCATGAGAATATACTCTAGGGGATTAGAATTGAAACAACCCGAAAATTTTGGTTAGAGAACGATTTAATAACCGCTTCCTGGAAAATATCATTCGGTCTTTTTTCCACACCCGCTACCTGACCGATAATTACGCCTCTCCTGATATTTTCTTCCAAGCCCGAAGTAATAACCGTATCGCCGGGATTTATTTGCTTGTCTACGGGAATATATTTCATTCTTATTCCCAATCCATATTCTCCCTGAACAATACCGGAAACAATTTCGCCATCATCATTATCGCCAGGGGTTATTATATCCGCGGCCAAAGACGACCGGCTGTCAAAAATTGATCGCAAATAAGAAATTGATTCTTCAACTTTAATTAATATTCCGACCAATACGCCATTTTCATCCATTACGGCCAAACCGCTTCTAATCCCGTGGCGTGCTCCTTTATCCAATAAAAACCATTCCATCCCCTCTTCCGACCTTTTACCGATAACATTGGCTATTACGGATTTATTTTCCGTTTGTTTTGTAAGGTCGAGTAAATTTTTCAAAAGAAAATTTTCCGTCCTGCATGCTTCCAATTCGCTGTCTCGCAAATATGAACCGATATTTTCTGCTCTTTCTTCATTTGAACGATAAAAAAATTTCTGAAAAGGATTTGATATGAAAAAAAAGATATTTTTCCCTTTTAAAGGGAAAAATATCGCGAAAAACAAAACTATAATTATTACCGATAATATATGAGAAGTTAGTTTTTTCATACTTAATAATTCTCTCTCGCGCTTTTCTCTTCAATCTCTCATTGATTGTTTAATATGTCTCGAAGTCCACTCTCGATGATCGGTCCATCCGGATAAACTTCGTCACTGGGAATTTCTATAACCTCTTCCCATTTATAACCCAAGGATTCAAAAACCTCACCTGACTTAAAAGATCGTTTTTTATTTCCTTCAATAAGGTAAATAGCCGCACTCTCAGGATATTTTACCAGCGTCCCGTCCAAACGGCCGGTAATCACCTCTCCGTCGGCATAAACTTCGTTTAAGGGAATCTCAATAACGTCTTCCCATTTGAGACCCAACTTCTCGAATATTTCTCCCGATTGGAATGGCCTTTTAAGGCCTTTTTCAATAAGATAAACTTCCGGCTTGTCCGGATATTTAATTAAAGTCATGTCCGGACGGCCTTGCGGCTGAACAACAAACTGAAAACTGTTAATCAGCATCTCAAAAGTAGTTTTAAAATTAGCTTCTTCTTCTGTTCCGGTGTTATAAGATAATATATAAATCCGGTCGTCTCTGGCGATGTAAATTGTTAAGTGATCCGGATTCCAAACCGCGCTGGAATTATTAATCACCGTCTCGTATAAAGAACTTCTTTCAATTTTCGGCGATTGGCGCAAATACCAATCGGCTGGAGACAATCTTTCAGTATTATTTTCTACTGTAACGCTAAAAAATTCCCCGGTATTGGTAATCACCAGCACCTCTTGATTATCTGTTTCCGGAATAGCCCGAGCCAACCAAGAAGCTGGATAAAAGAAACTATAAGAAAACGTTGGGTTGGTATAAACATTAACCAATCCCGAAGTGGCTAATTTTGTTTCATCGGAACTTAATGGTTGCATTAAACCAATAATTTCTTGCCCGTCGGGATTTCCGTCGGCATCCGAATCCGGATTATTCGCTTCAGTGGAAAAAATTGTTTCTTCGACGTCGGTTAAACCATCGCTGTCGGAATCAACGCTTGAAACAACGTTGGGAGCAATTTGAAATTCCTCCACTTTTGGAATCAATTTTTCTTTACCAATAATGATACCAAAAGTATCGGAAGGCAAAACAGCAAAATTAACCGTCACAACATTATTTTCCGCATCTAAAGAAGAAGCTAAGGGAGACCATAAATTCTCTTTAAAGTATCCCAGCATCAAATCTCCTTCCCATTCCTCGCTAACCAATTCCTGCTGATAATAAACCTTTAAAGTCGCTTCTGAATTAAAAACGATATCGATCGGCTCAAAAAAATAAACTCCGCCGACAACTTGGTAAGAGCTCTTATTAAACGCTTCCTGTTTTTCCGCATCCTCGCTTAGCGCCTTATTGAATTCGTCGCTTGATAAAACCGTAATCTTCATCTCGACATTCTGATCAAGAAGAGCGCCTTCGGGTAAATAAAATTCCGCAGAAGAAACCGCTTGATCCCCTTCGCCTTTTAACTCCGCCTTTAAAGTTTGTTCAAGAGATAAAACAACCTCCTCTTCCGGCAGGGTTTCTTCTATTTTGACCGGTTCTTCTTCGGAGATAGATTCATTTTCAGGAGATTCTGGAGTAATTTTTGGCATTTCCGTTTCTGCTTCGGGATTTTCAATTATTTGAGGATTTTTTGTCCAAAAATAAAAACCTAATCCGTCGATAATAAGTAAAACAACAGTCAAAATTATCAGGATTAAAAAACTTTTTTTCTTGTTGCCCGCCAAACCAGTTTTCGTTTTTCTAAACTTCTCGGGCATTGTATAAATTTTTTCCTCAATTAAAGATCCGCCGACATCTTCGGCCTCCTGAATAATTTCTTTTTTAGCCAGTTCGGGCGTTTCAAAAGTCGGTTCTGGCGGCGGTGAAGCCGGCGTCGGGGTCGAAACAGGCGGAGGAACCGACGCGGTTAAGGGTTGTCCCCCTTGTCCGGCCGATTCGGGCTGATTAGATTGACCTATTCCTTGATTTTGTTGATCTTCAAACATCATAATAAATAAATTAATTACACTGCTTTTTTATTTATTTCAATTTCTCTATCTCCTTTTGCAAATCCAATAATTTTGCTCCCTGTTCCGCGTTATTGGGATCATTTCCCTGTCTTATTTCTTCTCCGTCAGAAATTCCATCCCCATCGCTATCGTTAAGCAACGGATTTGTTTTGTAAACTTTGACTTCTTCTTTGTCTGAAAGACCGTCGCTATCCGTATCAGGAATATTTTTATTCGTTTTTAAAATACTTTCCTCGCTGTCTGTTAAACCATCGCCGTCCGAATCCAATACTTTCTGTTCCTCGACCTCAACAACCGGAGGAGTGCTCGTTGATTCGGAGCTCTGCCCATTTTCCAATAAAAGAGATGATTCTTGATTTTCTCCACTTTTTAGAGGCCGGGATTTTAAAAAAATAAAAACAAAAATTACTACTATAGCTAAAACTAAAACGATTATTGCCAAGCTGACAATTTTTCGCTTCTTTCCTCTGTGAACTTTTAAAGATTCACTGGAAACTTCTTTTTTTATTTCCGGTTTCACGGCAACCGGCTGGAAGGTTCTTTCATTAATCCCCTGCTCTGCGGAAAACGATGGAGTTTTTTGATCAACTTGTTCAAAAATGTCTTCCAACTTATTTTTTTCTTCTTCCGTCATATGATTATTTTATTTATATTTATATGATTTAAATTTACCTATTAAGAGCATCCGGGCAGGTTACTCCCCAATATCGGCACCACCAACTAACACATAAATAATTTACGCAATATCTGATCCCTGAACAATCGCCGTCTTCAGTACACTCTCTATGGACTTCCGTTGTCGCCGAATCCTCATTGGAATAATCGGATTCGCCCTCTTGATTATAGGCCTTGACGCGATAATAATAAGTGGTGGCCGAATTAAGACCAACGTCGGCGTAGGAAACACTGTTAGTGAGAAGAATAACGACTAACTGCCAGCTTGTATTGGATTTTTTTCGCTCTATTTTAAAACCATTTTCATTCTTGGCATTATCCGTCCAGGCGAGATTTATTTGGCTGTCGGAAATAGCGGAAACCGAGAGATTAGACGGAGCGGCTAAAACGCACTCGTTCCCCTTTTTATCGTAGCCCTCATTGCATTGCCATCCGCACTTGCCATCGGAACAAACTTTTGAAGCGTGAAGTGGGGGGACATTATTACAAATTTTACCGCAAGCACCGCAGTTATTAATATCAGTCAATAAATTAGATTCGCAGCCATTTATCGCATTCTCGTCGCAATCCTTATAGTTATCGGAAACGCAATTCCAGCCGCAGATTCCCGCCGAACATTTAGGCGTGGTATTAGGAGGAATGGGGCATTTGGAACCGCACTGCTGGCAATTATTCACATCTGTTAAAAGATTTGTTTCACAACCATTAGACGCCAAACCGTCGCAATTACCCCAATGGTCTTCGCACTGGACATTGCCGCATTCTCCCCATTCACCCCAGGCCGGCGGATGAAAATTTTGACAAGTTCTAATCTGCTGGCCGGTTCCATGAGTTACCCGACATGACCGAGTATCTTGATCTCCCACTTCGCCTTCCGGCGAAACACAACTATTTAGTTCACAGGCATTATTCCATTCCCGATACCCAAGATTACATTTGAAACCGCAAGTCCCGGCGTTGCAAGCAATCACCGCGTTGGCCGGAGGGACATTATTACAAATTTTACCGCAAGCGCCGCAATTATTCAAATTGGAACTTAGTTCAACTTCGCAGCCGTCAGTTTTATTGGCGTTGCAATCGCCATATCCGGCTTGGCAAGTGTAGCCGCAAACGCCGGCGCTACAAGTGGCGTTAGCGTGAGACGGCGCAGCGCAAACCTGACCGCAAGCGCCACAATTATTCAAATTGGAGCTTAATTCAACTTCGCAGCCGTCAGTTTTATTGGCGTTGCAATCGCCATATCCGGCTTGGCAAGTGTAGCCGCAAACGCCGGCGCTACAAGTGGCGTTAGCGTGAGACGGCGCAGCGCAAACCTGACCGCAAGCGCCACAGTTGTCCACAGTGGTTTTTACATCGGTCTCGCAGCCGTTTCCCGCCCACTTGTCGCAATCATAATAGCCTTCATTTTCATGACAACTGGCAATAGCGCATTCTCCCCAACTGCTCCAAGTCGGCGGATGAATATCTAAACAGGTCTGATTTTGCTGACCGACTCCATTAATTATTGCGCAAGATTGAGTATTGATTTTTCCAATATTTCCTTCAGGCGAAATACAGTGATCTAATTCGCAAGTACCATTATACATTCGATAACCCTCGTTACAACTAAGCAAAGTGCATTCTCCCCAGCTGCTCCAAGTTGGGGGATGAGTATTGCTGCAAGTTTTTAACTGTTTACCGATACCGCCAGCCAAAACGCAAGGTTGGGTAAGAGTGTCGCCAACATTTGCTTCAGGCGAAACACAGTGGTCTAACTCGCAAGCGTCATTGGCAGGGTCATATCGATAACCTCCGTCTTCATCGCAGTACCAAGTGCATTTGCCTGAGGCGCAAGCCATTTCGGCGTTAGCGGGAACAATTTCGTTACAAATAACGCCGCAAGCACCGCAATTATTCAAATTGGAACTTAATTCAACTTCGCAGCCATTATTCCAATTGAAATCGCAATTACCCCAATTATCATGGCAAACCCAACCTAAACAAGCGGCATTGCAAGTTGAATGAGCTCTTGTTTCTTTATTTTTATCGCAAACCTCCCCATACTCGAGTTGGTCATTGCCGCATTCATAATCTTCAAGGTTAGTGCGTAAATAGTTATAAGAATCTGCATCATCTCCTTGCTTGATTACCACCTCGGGATCTCCTTTCCAAACAACCGCCTCGCTTCCATATTCGAAATTAGCGGTTAAAATATAATAGGCGCCAGCGTAATTTGCGTCTTCCGGCGTATAATACTGATAAACATGAGAGCCCGCCGGAACCTCAAAAACGAAATTATTTGGATTATAACAAGTGCCGTTGCATTGATAATTCAATTTTTGGGAATCATTAGGACAACCAGCACAAGGCCCAATCTCGGTATTAAACTTATTTATCGGATCAATCGGTAAAGATTGCCCAATAATTTGCCCCAAGACGTTCTGCCAAGAAGGCCATTTACTATTGGTTACTCCCTTAATATAAGTTCCTGATGTCAAAAGAGGATATTCGCCGTGCGTCCCATAATAACTCTCCAAAGCTGAAACCATCTGGTTAAAATCATTAAAACGCAATAAATCCCGTCTTAACTGGTCTTTAACAGATTTATTTTCGATATTATTGTTAAAAGTCCAATTAGCCAATAACTGATTGTAAATATTTACCGTCTCCCCTTTGGCTTTATCGTTATAGGAAATTAAATAAATCCTCGCGAAAATTTCCGGCGTCGAATCGGAATTTTTAACCTCAGTCGCCCCGACATAAACCGTACGCCCCTCTCTAACGGCAAAATAACCGTCAACTGTCAAATAAGTCGGTGTCCCCGGATTAGGTACATTTTTTTGATACCAAGTTAAAGGACTAAGGCGAGTCGGATTGTTAAAAACTTTTACACCAATGGCGTCTCCCAAGTTTCCGACCGGGAAAAGATACTCCACTAATAAATCGTTTGCGACCTGCTCCGCTCTCGCTTCAAAAGGATTAAAAACAACGAATGCTAAAAACGCTAAAGGGATAAAAATTAGACAAAACTTTTTTAACTTTTTAATCATATCCCGATTTTAGATTTAATAATAAGGATAAGAAGGCGACGACTCAGAATGGGTCGTGGCCGAAGTTGTATTAGACCAGTTGGAACAGCCGAAACTATGGCAGGCCTTAATCCGGTAATAATACTCTTTGCCGGGTTCTAGTCTGGTATCGCTATATGAAGTAACATTCTTTCCTACTTTGTCTATTTCTTGCCAAACTATACTGTCTCCTCCAGGTATGGCGGCGATATGAAATCCTTTTAATAATGAAACTCTTCCTATTTTCCATTCGCCCCTTTCGATTACGAATTCATTTTCGTTATTTGAATTATCCATCCAAATTAAATTTATCTGGGACTGGGAAACAGCCGAAGCAAAAAGATCCGAAGGAGACAAGGGTAATGACGGCTGTTCAACGCAATAAAGGTGATAACGACTAGCGCAATAAGAAGTATTATGATTAATAGCTTTAATGTCTTTATAAAAGACCGATCCGTAGTCGGCGCTGCCGACCGCAGGACTCGACCAGGTGGCGCAATTATAACCCGAATGATAAGACCCGTTTGAAGTGAGTCCGGTCCAAACGCCTAAAGATAAAGGACTAATGGCATTATTTAAATTAAAAGTGAACCAAGCGTTAGTATCGGTGGTATCGATTAAAATACTGCCTTCTTCTCGATAATAATTCGTATTCGGCATTAAAACCCAATCCAATCCCGACTTTTGCCTCTGGGGAGTGCCGATTAGCGCTTTCCAAATTTTCCCCGTATCGGGATTATTATTATCTGTTTGACACTTTGTATCAGCTCCGCTAACGCCGCCAAGACTGCCCTGCCACTCGCCGGCAGTGATAAAAATCCTTAAGCCGGCGGCGGATACTGCCACGCACTGATTTCCTTTCTGATAAAAACCTGAATTACAGCTTATAAGAGAACAACCGCTCCAGGCCACATCGTCCCAATTTCCCAAAGCTGAACAAATCCTAATTTGCGACCCGATACCGTTAGTTATTGAGCACTCCCTAGTTTCAGTCTCTCCAGGTAAACAGACAAAAGTAACCACTGAAACTGTCTTTGACCAGTTGGAGCAGTCGGAATTATTGCAAGCCTTAACCCGATAATAATATTCTTTGCCAGGTTTTAAACCAACGTCGCTATATGAATTAATATTCTTCCCTGTTTTGCCTATTTCTTGCCAAATTATTTCATTTTCTCCAGCCGCCGCGATATAAAATCTCTTCAGTAATGAAACTTCTTCTGCCTCTACCCTACCTCTTTCAATTACAAATTCATTTTCATTGTAAGATTTATCTTTCCATAAAAGGTCTATTTGATTAGGACCAACGGCCGTGGCTTGCAGGCTTGTCGGCGGAGTTAAAGACCCAGTAGTTAAACCGAATAATTCCGGCAACAGTGGCTCGTTATCCCGGCAATAAAAAAGCGTAAAATGAGTGCTAGCATCCTCATACTGCCACGGATTTTCGCAAATAAAAACCTGGATGCGCCCCTGTCCGACATATTCATCGTCAACAGTTCGGGAAGAATTAATGCCATCAGTCGTTATTTTAGCCGTAGCAATAACATCTGAAAAACCGTTCTTGTTTTTAGCTGTCACTAATCCGGTTTTTTTGTCTTCATTTGAATTATCAAGTTTTGCTACGCTTCCATCAGATAAATTCCAAGACCATTCCCAATCATAAAGGCCGGCTATCCCCACGATGCCGTCTCCGTTTTTGTCTTTGGCCTCGGCGATAAAATCAACTGTTTTATCTTTTTGATAAAAAATGGCACCGGTCGCCGGAGTACCAGTAAAAACAATTTTAGGATCGGATTTCTCCACGGCGGTTATTTCAACAAAAGACAACTGGCAAATTTCCTCGCCTGTAGTGAAAGACCATTCTACGTCTTTGTCTAAAGGGATGTCATATTTAGTTCTGATGCCCCTATTTTCATTCTCGCCGTCGACAAAAGGAGCTTTTAATTTAACTTTGTATTTCTTATTGGAATTTAAAGCCTGTTGCGGCTGAATAAAAATTCGAGTTTCCCATTTTCCCTCGTCAAAACTCTCACTAATCTTAATTTCCATCTTTGAATTGTTGCTTTCAGACAATAATTCAACAGTTTCTCCATTAAGACTTTTATTGTCCATTTCTTGGTTAAAAATGGCACTAATTAAAACATTGCGACAAACAGCAGTTTCGTCTTCTCCGGGATTCTTCCCTATAATCTCGGGTTTCGTCGCCACAATTAAATCTAAATCTTCTGACACTTCGGTTTTATTGACAGAAACGGCTGTAGCTTGAATTTTAGTTTTTCCCGACCCTTTAGCAACAGCGGCAGCTTCGTATGGGACTACTCCTTTTATCGCCACGGCGGCAAAAGGATTCGACGACTCCCAATTCCAATCTACGCCCCTAACCAATATCTGGCAATCTTGACTAATAGCCGAAGCATGATAATTTCTCGTCTCTTTACCGGTATAAATCACTAAACCCCTAATTTCCCCTTCGGGAACTACCTCTTCCAATAAAACGTTTTTAACCGAACAACTTTGGTCGGAACTATCAGTTTTAAAACGCCACTGATAATCATCTCGAGGCGAACCGTCTTCATAATTATTCTCATTGCCATCCAGCTGATAACCGTCAACATCTTTGATTCCTTTTTCTCCACTTTTTAAAATAACTTGATACCAATAATTTTTTTCCAAAAAATTTTCCGGAGTAAAAATAAAACCGGACGCCGTATCCAATGGTTCAAGTTCCCGGCCAAGCAAAGATATATTTCCCTTTACTTCGTCATTACACGACTGGGAATTAAATTTTTCACTCCCTAAATTGCACTTTTTAACAATAACATTGGCCAAACTTAAAGTCGAAGACATTACTTTCTCGTCAAAACGAGCGGCAATCCCCGAACCGAAACAAATTTTTAGGGATTCCGGCCATGGCGACGGGCTTTGGATATTGGTTAAACATCCGCTTTCTTCAACGACTCGAGGTTTTTTCTTCGCCGGATCCCCAGGACCGACCTTATCTTCCAGAGATTTGAAGTATAACGGATTACTAGAAACCCAGCCTTGATCGCAGACCTCAATCCATTTGCCAAAACAATTCCCGGCGAACAAAAAGCCATCGCAAGTCAGCCGGCAATTAATTGCCGTATTCTTTTTGACAATCACTTCCCCGCTTTTCGCTCCGCCCGGCACGGCAATATCGCCAATTTCCCCATTATTGACCCAATTTAAAACTTCAACTCGCTGATTATCGTTAAAAATAAGTTGTCTTTCCAAATCGTCCGCTCCAAGGTCGAATCTAACCCCCATAATCGTCATTGGCGAAAACCCGGGATATTCCTGTTCCGGCTCCATTAAACAAAGAGCTGGTGCCAAAGGCGTTTTATCCACTTGCCACTCGACTAAATTACTCTCAATACCGGCCGCCGTTTCAACATAAATCATTATTTTATAACTTGACGCATCTTCCGGAACAACCGGTAATTTTCTAGGCACCTCAACGATAATTTGCTCTTCTGACCAAGTTTGGCCGCAATAAGCAGGCAACTCTTCGGCTAAAGTATCGACAACATAATATCTAAAATAAACTTTCCCGGGTATGGAACCGAAATTTTGCCCTTTGATTGTCACCCAGGTTTGACGCGGTCCGCTCTCTGGGCTGACCCTCTCAATAACCGGCGATTTATAAAAAGTTACCGGATTGGAAGATTTTAAAGGATTTCCTTGCTCAATCGGCGAAGGCACGTAAACCATAACTTTTGGCTCGGGTTCGAATATTTCCGGAACAACTAAATCAATTTTATTATTAAACCATGAATCATGGTTAATTGTTTTAATGTCTTGTAAGCCGAATCCGACATAACTTTCTCCCTGAGTGTCGCCGAAGTTCACTCCCTGAATAGACGTCCTGTCTCCAGTTTTACCGTGATTCGGCGCTAATCGGCAAATGGCAGGATTAAATTCATTTCTAACCTTAAAAGTCACCTCATTGCTCGAACCCATCTCCGGATCAACAACGCTTACTTTATAATCGGCGTCCATTTCCAGTTCTTCCGGCACAATAACGACAATTTCGTTATTTGACCAATTATTACAACCAACTTCCGCTTTGACCTCGCCAAACTTAACAAACCTCAAACCCTGATCCACTCCAAAATTCTGACCCCTAATGGTTACATAAGTGGGTATAAGAGGATTATTAGCCCCCTGCTCAGGGGTAATATTCTCAATTACCGGCATAGAATATTCGAAAACATTGAAAGGCAAGCCATTACTGATTCCTTTTTCGTTAATTACCGCTACTTTGCCCGTTTGCGCGTCATTAGGAACCAGAACTTGTTGCACTTTTGTTTCCGACCAAGAATTATAAACAGCGGATTTTTCAAAATAAAATTTGACTTGACTGACGGCGGATTCCGACCCAAATCTAATGCCATTCAAATCAACCAAAGTTTTGCCTGGAAAACCCTTCTCTGGCTTAATCGTAAATAAACAAGGCCCCGCTGACTCCTCATCACTGTTAACAAAAAATTCCGCTGATAAATTAGGCAAATCGCTGGCAAATTTTTCTTTTGAGAGACTATAAGTAATGGTTGCCTGCGCCTGAGGGCGATCGCCTTTTACATAAGACAAGGGAATTACAGTCGTGAGATACTTCTTCCCATAACCTTCAATCTCGGCTTTTGTCGAAACGCCGCCAAGAATAAATTCCAAAGAAGAAGGGGTGGCCGGTTGAAAATCAGTTCCCGTAAAACAAGAACCATAAACGGTTAAACACTCTCCTTTGCCTCCTTCACTGGGATCTAAATGAGAAATCCAGGGCGAACAGAGACAATCTTTTAAAGTCGAAGTGGTGAAATTCCAATTATGTTCTAACATATTTCCCACTCGATCGATAATTAAAGTTGTTTTAACTCCCACATTATAAGCCGTATTGTCAATCAAATTGTCTTCGGGATTAAATGAAAAAACTCTGAAATTATTATTGCCCTCTCCCGGATCCAAAACTTCAAAAACCCCAATTTTATTTTCGCCTTTTTTAATTTCCAGGCGGTAATGGTCGTCGACGGCCTGAGATGGCCTCATTTCAAAAACCAAATCATCCGTATCGCCCGGAGCGTTACTAATCGTCACTCGCACTAAATAATCATACATATTAGTGCTAAAAACTAGAGCGATATTTGAATCAGGACAAACATTTTCGCCTTTTGGATTCCAAGAATCGACTCCTGGAGCCCGGTCATTGGTTTGAAATTCCCATTCCACCGGGCCAGACATTTTATTCAAACAAAGATCTTCGATATTCTCGACGTGAAGCCGATACCAAGTGAAGGATTCCAATAAAATTTCGTTTCTTAAATTAATCCTAAACCCGTTATCGTCATAAATCACTTCCCAGTTCTCTGCCGGCAGAGTTTTAATTATTTCTCCATCCTGTTTATTTATTTCCGCCAACCAAATATTTCCAGCAAGAGGATAGGTATAATATTCGCCGTCAATCTCCGTTTCAAATCCAATCGTGTCCGAATCCACCGGCTCGGAAAACCTAACCCTGATATTGGGTTTGCGAGAAACATTAATATCGGGATAATCTTCGCTGTTTTTGTCGAAAATCGGCGCGCTTGAAATTATTTTTGGAGGAACCGTATCCGTCGTTTCGCCGGTGGCAAAATTCCAAATAAAATAGCCAGCGGTTTCCACGCAACCCCCACTAGCTAAACAATCCTGAAGGACTCGGCCCTTTCTATCTAAAATCTGCTTGGGAAAATAAGAAGAATAAGAAGAATAAGTATTAAAAAAATCAGTCAAACCGCCCTTTTGGCCGCATTCACTTTTATGTTTAAAGGAAACCGTATTGTTATTGGCGCACCAGGCGCCGTCAAGTTTCTCGCCCTGACAACTGCCGCCACCCGTTTGACATTCGGCCACGCTTACGCCTTCGCCGCCAACCGGCGGATTGCATTTCTTCCCGTCCGCGCTGCCGCCGACGCAAACATCGCTTTCTATTCTCAATTCGCCCGATTCGACCAAATCTTGAATTTTATCAGCATTGACTCCGGAATTAAAAAATGACTGGACCCCCGAACATAAATGAACATTTTGATTGTCGTTTTCTCCTTCATGGCTGGTTACGATTTTTTCGATTTTAAATTGGTCAAAATTCGAGGCGCAAAGAGTATCCGGCACTTGACAATCGCCATTTAGATCGCAACGCCAACCCGAAGCACAACAAAAGCCGGGAGTGCAATGCGGCGCGTCGCCCACGATAATATCGGTCACTCCGCCTAATTTAGAAATAATAAAACTGACAATGGCGTAAGCGCTGACGACAATTAAAAATCCTATGATGCCGCTCACGATGATTTTTCTCGCTTTCTCGACTTTTTCGGCAGCCCCGCCGGAAGTCATCCAAACAATTCCGCCGATAATAATGATAATCACGGCAATCAATCCCAATAAACTCAAAGCGATTTTAACAATTCGACCGACAATTTGAGGCAAGCTTTCTTGCCCATAACCGGCTGTGACGCCGAATTCGCCCAACCCCTGGTCAAGTGTCTGGGCTAAAACCGGAACTGAATTAAAAAATAAAAACAAAAAAACAAAAATGCCCGCAACGACAAAAAATTCAAACCTCAAAAATTTTCTGCTTTCGTTTTTCATTTTTTAGTTTTTAATTTGTTCCAACTCTTTTTTAATTATCTCGCGAACTTTATTCCCCTCTGCCCTGCCTTTGAGTTCCAGCATCGCTTTCCCGATGACCCGTCCCAAATCTTGCGGGCCAACAGCACCGAATGTTTGAATCGTCCGCAAAACAACTTTCCTTATTTCTTCGTCCGATAACTGCTCGGGCAAATATTTGGATAAAATTTCCGCCTCTTTTTTTTCTTTTTCCGCCAAATCGTTTCTCCCGCCTTTTTCGAACATTTCTATCGCTTCTCGGCGTTTTTTAATTTCTCTTTGAATCACTTCCATCGCCATTTCGTCGTTTAACTTTTGTTTTTTGGGCCTTAATTCTATTTCTTTATTCTGCAAAGACGCTTTAAGCAAACGCAAAGTCGCCAGCGTCTCCCTCTGGCCCTGTTCCATCGCTCGTTTAAAGTCTTGTTCAATCGTTTTTAGAATCTCCATAAATAACTCCGGCGAGTTATTTAATTTTACCGACTTTTTTAAGGTATGTCAATTTTTCTTGATGGGTTTTCCTTTCCAAGGCATCCGTCTTTTTCAAACCCCGGCTTTTCGGTTTAGCGTAAAATCGCCCTCTTTTAAATTGATTAACTACGCCGCTCCTTTTGACCTGCTCGCTAAATCGCCTTAAAAAAACGCTCATTGATTCCCCTTGTTTTCTCTTTGTTTCAATAGTCATATATAAGATACTCAATAAATATTATAACATAAATATTTTAACATGGTGACGCAAAAAGTAAAGGAATTATTCCTCCTTCCAATTCAATCTCCTAATTACTTCGTCTAATTCTCTGTCGCCGTAAATCTCAATGATAATTTTCGATTTTCCGCCCCTTTTAATGATTTTTACTTTTGCGTTCAAAATTTTGGATAATTGCGACTCTTTTTCAAGAATGGAATTATCCAGTTCGATATTCCTTCGAATCCGTTTGCCGGAAATTATTTTTTCCGTCTCCTTAACCGTCAAGCCCAAACCTAAAATCCGCTTCAAAAGAACTTTTTGTTTATCTTCGTCCTGAATCGAAACCAGCGCCTTAGCGTGTCCTTCGCTGATTTTTTCTTGTTCAATGGCTTGTTGAATTATTTCCGGCAAGGCCAAAAGCCGCAAAGTATTGGCGACGCTTGATCGGGCTTTGCCTAACCTTTGACTCACTTGTTCTTGGGTCAAATTAAATTCATCCATTAACTGCCGATAACCCCTCGCCCTTTCCATAGGATTAAGATCTTTTCTTTGAATGTTTTCTATTAAAGAAATCTCCAATTTTTGATTTTCTTTAATTGACCGAATGATTGCCGGCACGGTTTTCAAGCCCAAAAATCCGGCGGCGCGCCAGCGCCTTTCACCCGCCACTATCTGGTATTTAACCTTTTCTCCAGATTCGGACCGCTCTGTCTCAAATTTACTCTGGCGTGGCGCCAGAATCAACGGCTGAATAATACCTTGTTCACGAATGGAATTGATTAATTCTTCCATTTCCAAATGGGAAAAATTTTTCCTGGGCTGGTCCGGATTAGCCTCAATAAATTCAATCGGAATGTCCAAAACTCCTTCTCCGGTTTTCGCCGTTTCCTCGTCTTCTCTAATTATTCGATGGGGAATCAAAGCCCCCAAACCGCGTCCTAAAGACATAAGCATTTCGCTAAAGTAAAAATTAAAAAATTAAAACCCAGAACCCTTATCAGTCTTATTATATTTTCTAAATAACGACTGGCCAAACTCTCACCAGTAAAGAAATTCCCGAGCTAATCTCTGGTAGGCCCTTGCTCCTTTTGAGGCCGGCGCGTATTCCAAAATCGTCTGGCCGTAACTCGGCGCTTCAGCTAATGAGATATTCCTGGGAATTACGGTGCGAAAAATCCGATGCGGAAAATGTTTATACAATTCATTCCAAACTTCTTCTGAAAGGTGGCTGCGGGTGTCATACATCGTTAAAACCGCGCCCAAAATATCCAATTCCGGCCGCAAATTTTCTTTAACTAAATTAATAGTCTGCAATAACTGCCCCAATCCCTCCAAAGCGTAATATTCCGCCTGAACCGGAATTAAAACATGATCGGCCGCGACTAAACTATTGACTGTGGTTAGGCCGAGTGAGGGCGGAGTATCAATAAAAACGAAATCGAAATCTTTTTTTTCTTCTCTATACAAATCGCCATTCAAGAGCGAGTCAAGTTTTTTGGCCAAAATGGATTCTCTTTTCTCTACTCCGACCATTTCAACGTCGGCCCCGGCCAGATTTTCATTGGCCGGAATGAGCCAAAAATCTTTGCGCGCGCCGACTAAACTTGATTGAAATGGAATTTGTTCGCTTAAAACTTCATAAATTCCTTGTTTTGTTTTTTCCACGCCCAATCCTGAAGTAGCGTTGGCTTGCGGGTCTAAATCTATTAAAAGCACTTTTTTGCCAAAATAAGCAAGATAAGCCCCTAAATTAATGGCGACGTTTGTTTTTCCCGTTCCCCCCTTCCGGTTGCAAATGGCGATAATTTTAGGACGATTCATCTATTTTAGAATTCTATAACTAATTTTTTATTAATAATATTATAACAAACTTAAAATAAATAAAAAGACCCGGGTGTTTAAAAACAAACCGGGTCTAAGAATCTTTTTCCTTTATTTTTTCAGTGTATTTTTCGACAATCTCCACGTAATACCAATCCCGATTATACGCATAAATGGCTTTTCTGTTTACGGTGGAATCGCCCATTTTCCAACCATGTTGTTTTAAATAATTGGCTACGCTATAGGCGCCGTCTTCCAAATCAAAAAGGTTTATTTTCCCGTCATTATTGCCGTCAACGGCGAAATGTTGATAACTGGTGGGAAGAAATTGAGGCCAGCCAAAAGCGCCCCAATTCGACCCCTTGATTGAGAAAGGATCCCAACCATTTTTTTTGCAAATAACCAAAAAAGAAATTAATTCTTGGCGCGCCCATTTCTTTGTTTCTTCTCGCCAATGCATTGAAAAAGCCGTGTTATAGACCCCGAAGATACTGTATCCGCCGAAGTGTCGGCCAAAATTCGTTTCCACTTTCAAAATCGACACCACGGCTTCTTTATCCACGCCGAAAGTATTTTCAATCCGTTGAAGCAAATCTCTGTGGGCGAGGAGAAAATTTTTCCCTCGGCGCACCTCTCTTTTTCCTAAATGGTAATCGAGACACGTCTGTTTTTTGATTTTTTTCTTTTCTCCTACTTCTCCGGGTTCTGACTCTCGGTAATAAATATGAGAATAAAATCGGACCCTTGAATCGGAAAAAATATCTTCCAACTCATATTCTTGGTATCCTCGTTTTTTCAAATCATTAAACAAAATCGCGTATTCAGCCGCATAAGGATCTTTTTGCCAATATCGAAGATTTTTCTCGCTTGATTTAGCGGAATTTTCCGCGTTTCCCACCAAATTTATTCCTGACATCCTTAGAAAGGAAAAAATAAATAATAAAACCGCAAAAAACAGAATTACTTTCTTAAACATTTTACCTCCAATTTTCGAGATTTTTAAAGAACTATTTTTAATCTATTCGTTTTTAGTCTAACACTTATAAACCATTTTGTCAATCTTGACTTTTATCTCCAAATCTGATATTCTTAATTCATTCGATAACTAAATATGGAGGAAAAATGTCTGCTTTAAAACATATCTTTTTTAAAACAGCCGAAAAAATGTCGGAGATTCCGGATGGTAAAGCCCAGTTGGTTGTCTTAAGTCCCCCTTATCTGGGACATCACTCGCGAAAAGAAAAAGAGAGGGAATTGGAATTTTTAATCCGATTACTGAACGAATGCCGAAGAATTGTTTCTTCCGATGGCGTCATCGCTTGCGTCAATACCGATTTTAAAGATAAAGGGATGATTTATCTAAGACATCTGGCGGTAATAAAAGCGGCGGAAACAGTCGGACTAAAGCCTCGAGACGAAAAAATATGGGTACGCGGATTCAAAAGGAACCAATATCGGAAAAAATTTTCTTTTATTCTAATTTTTAGCAAGAATAAAAAAATCTTTAGGAATCAGGTACCGGAATATGACATTGATAATTGGTTGTTGACCAAACCGCAAATCATTGGCGATTTTCGCGATGCCATCGCGCCCGAGATTCCCCTGATTCTTATTAAAAAATTCACTCGAGAGAACGATTTAGTTGTTTCGTCTTGTGCCGGAACTGGCACCGTGGTTATTATGGCGCTCAGACAAAATCGTCGAGCCGTCGGCTATGAAATAAATTCGAAAATGAAAAATATTATTAATCAGCGCGAAAAAAATATCGACGATTACTTTTCAAAATAAAACCGTCGCCAAAAAGGCGACGATTTTATTTTATTAAAATTTGATCATCAATTATCGACAAACCAGCGCCTTAAATACCGGCCGTATAACCTCCATCAACCACTAAAGCGTGACCAGTCAAATAAGAAGAAGCGTTCGAAGCGAGATAAATCGCCGCGCCAATCAGCTCTTCTGGCTGGCCATATCTTCCCAAGGGCACTTTATTTTTTATCATTTGCGCAAAGTTTTCATCTTTAAGAAAATTTTCTGTCATCGCCGTGGCAAAAACCCCCGGACAAATGGCATTGACGCGAATATTGTGTTTCCCCCACTCTATTGCCAGGGTTTTAGTCATTAAAATAACTCCGGCTTTACTGGCATTATAAGCGGCGGTTTGGGCAAAAGCGGCTAAACCAGCGATACTAGCGACATTGATTATTTTCCCCGATTTCTGTTTAATCATTTGTTTACCGACTTGCCTGGCGCAAAGGAATTGGCCTTTTAAATTTATTTTTATGACCTTGTCCCAATCTTGTTCCGCCATTTCTTCGGCTGGCGCCGATTTCAAAATCCCGGCATTATTAACCAAAATATCAATCCTCCCGAATTTTTCAATCACTTGGTCCACCATTGAAGCCACGCTTAATTCTTCACTGACATCAACGCCAATACCGATAGTCGTTCGCCCAATTTTTTTTATTTCTTCAGTCGTTTGCGCCGTATTCAAAACATCCGCTACGGCCACGTCTGAACCGGCCTGGGCAAGTCCAAGGGCTATTGCCCTCCCTAACCCCCGACTGGCACCGGTGACCAAAGCAATTTCCCCTTGCAAGTTAAATAATTTATTTTCCGTCATATAAATATAAATTAATTATTTATTATTTTATTCTTACTTAATTAACATTTTCGCACTCCCTTATTGTTCTGTCAATAAACAAAAATATAGGGCCGTTTAAAATTAAAACGACCCTATTCTCATCCTCCAAAGATCATCGTTATTCCCCAATAAAGAAAAGCGGCGCCGGTAATCATGAAAAATAACACGCCGGGCAACACTTTAATCCTAGAAATCCTGATTTTCAAACACTTAATCATTCCGCCTAAACTGATTAAAACCGCCAACGCTGAAAAACATATCTGTATATTTTTCATCACACCGCCTCCTTAATAATTGAATTTTAAAAATAATAAAATTTTTACCACGGTAGTAATAGTAGCATATTTTGGGATTTTTGTCAAATTAAACAATAATAAAAAGAGCGTCTAAAAAGCGTTCTTTTTATTATTATTAAAAAGCCAATTTTAATTGATCTCATAGGTAATCGTCACTTGAATCTCTATTTTATTCTCTCCGGTTTGTATTTGAGGAGCCCCCCCTCCTACCATGTCAGCTGCCATAAGTTTTGGTGCGTAACTTTCATAATACCGCGATCCCCCGCCCTCGCTAAAACTGGTAATTCGCACCAAATTAACCCCGAGTTGGGAAGCTAATTCTTTGGCTTTGTTCTTGGCTTCGTTGATAGCCCGTTCCCTCGCTTGTTTTTCCACTTCGTCGCGCTGATCAATAGTAAATTGCAAATCACCAACTTGATTGGCTCCGTTTTCCGTCGCTCCTTGAATAATCTCGCCGATTTTATCCAAATCTCTAATTTTAACCTGCAAGGACTGAGTAATTTCATAGCCGACCAAAGTTCTTTTTCCTTCGGGACAAGGAGGAACGCAATTCGCGCTTTTAAGCCATTCATATCGAGGGTAAATGTAAAAATTGGTGGTTTTTAAGTCTTTGTCTTTAATCCCTTGCTCTTTCATAAAAGCAACGATGTCGTTCATTTTTTTCGTATTTTCCTTCATCGCTTCGCTCACGGTTTTTTTCTCGGTTAAAACCGTAAAATTAGTCAAAGCCAAATCTGGTTTAGCGTAAATTTCGCCCGTGGCGGAAACCGTAATGCTGTTTTGGCTTTCAAATTCCTGTCCGATATATCTCCCTTGTTTGATTTTATTGCTGACGCCGGCAATAACGTAAACGGTTAAAGAACAAAGAAAAATCAAAAAAACCGCCGCAAAAACGGCAATAAAAATTCCTTTTTTCTCCATAAGTTTTTCGCTAAGCATAAATTAATAATTAACCATTTATTAATATTTTAACCTTTGTTTCCGGCTGAATCTTTTGCCGGGAATCTGGATTATATTATAAAGGAATTCGGAATAATGTAAAGGATAATTTTAAAAATTTACTAAATGCGAGGATGAATATATTTTAAAGGACTTATCCTATTAGTCGGATAAGTCCTTTTGATTACGCCGCTTCAACCTGCTCAAAAACACCGCTAAAGGCGTAAAAGCTATTATCATTGCGCCGGATAACATCCAGGCGGACCGAATACCTAAACTATTAGCGACCCAACCGGTTAAAAGCAATCCTAGTCCGGCGGCGCCGTGTTGCATCATTGAGACAAAAGAATCGACCGTCGCCCGTTTATCCGAAGGAATATTTTCCTGCAAAACGGCGTTGGTATAAGGCCGATAAATACCTCTGACCAATTCGTGAAGATAGAAACAACTCAGAGAAACAAGAAACGGAGAAGCAGCGCCGGCTAAAAATATCAGTAGCCCGACGATCCAACCCAAGGACAAATAAACCGTCCTGACGTTCAAAGAATTTGTTCCCAGTTTTCCCGCCAACTCATTACCCAAGATAGTGAATAATGTTATCCCCGCCCAAATAAATCCGAAATACCGATTATCGGGTAAGAAGGGACGATATTGCGGCTGCCAATACATATTCAAAGCCTGAAATCCCAGCATAAACACCACGGCGACGATCATCACTAAAAAAATTATCTGATTCTGCAATCCATAAACAACGCCATCCCGAATAACCTGTTTAATATTATAAGTGAAATTTCGGACATTGTTCTTTCTCTGAAAATACTGTTCTCTCATTAAGGCGCATGACAGAAGAGCCAATAAACAGAACCCGCCTCCGGCCACGGCAAAAGGAATTGATAAATTTTTCACTCCCAAAAAAGCGCCAGCTAGACCTCCAACCAAATTAGTCAAAGTGATTGCCCGCCCTTCCAGACGAAATATTTTAAGCAATTTCCCGTTCCAATTGACAAAATGCAAGGAATCTACCAGCCAAGCTTTTAGGGCTCCTGAGGCCAGACTCACGCCTAAAGCGATTACCAGTTCAGCGGAAACAAAACTAAGAAAAGTGGTGGCGGTGCTGTAAATCAAAAACCCAATTCCGTTAGTCAGACAAGATAGAATAAAAGATAATTTTCGGCCGTAAATATCCGCCACCGCTCCCGTCGGCACTTCCAATAAAAATACGGCAATCATAAAACACAGATTTACCAAATTGACTTGCAGCAAGTTCAATCCTCCCGCCAATAAGTAAGTCACGTAGACAGCCGAATGCAGGGCAAACAACAAAGTCGTGATTATACTGACCATCAAATAAATAGTGATTATTCTTTTAGTCATAAACTCCTCCTATTGTTTATTAATTATTAATTATTGATATTTACAAAAGCCCCCTGACTTTTTCTCTAATTCAGGAGGCTTAAAAAAGAAAATAAATATCCAATTATAACTAAGTCTTTAAACAATTATCATTATTTTTAGATATACAAACCGCCTGAATTAGAGTATTAATAGTGGAGAAAAGATAAATTTCCTCACTATCCATCACGACGTGGGCAACACGGCCTTCTCTAACCAACGGCCAATAATTAAATTGTTTATTTTTGAGACATTCCATTTTGATTGGAACTTATTTTTTATCTTCTTTACAAGTAAGACGAACCAAGAGAATATTTGTTACAGTCCAAATAATTAAAAAAACCGAAAAAATTCGGTTTTTAATTATTTGCCTGCTTTTTTTATTCTTGGCCGAGTTGGATGGTTTTAGCGGTATAACTGCCGTCCGGATTCTCTTCGCCACCGACGGTAATCTGCCGGCCAATCTCGATTTCAGTGGCCGAGCTTTTTACAAATTCCCTAACATCCGTGAACTCGGAAAAAAATACGATTTTGGAACCGCCATCTTTTAATTCAAGCGTCAAACTTTCATTGTCTTTTTTAATAATCTTGCCGTTTAAAAAAATCTTTCCCGCCACCGGTCTAAAACTGCCGGGGAAATTCTCTCCGCCGCTCCGACTGACAAACTGCTGGCGCTGCTCCGAAGATAATCTTTGAAAATCTTGAAAAGGATTCTTACTCTCTCCGTATTTTATTCCGCCATAAAACGACACACCGCCAACCACTAAAACCACAATGATGAAAATTGGCAATAATTTCTTCATAATTTTACATTTTGATTTTTTAATTTTACATTTTTATCACTCGTATCTCAAGGCCTCGATCGGATTAAGATTAGCGGCTTTACGAGCCGGATAATAACCAAAAACGATACCAATGGCCGCTGAAACTCCAAAAGCCAAAAAAACAGACCAAGCAGTTATCGCCGTAGTCGTTCCGCTGAATTTCATCACTAAAATTGAGGCCCCCTACCCCAAGAGAATACCTACTAAACCGCCGACAAAAGTAAGAGTAGCCGATTCCGCCAAAAATTGGAAAATAATGTCTTCATTTTTTGCTCCTAATGACTTACGCAAACCAATTTCCCTGGTTCTCTCAGTAACAGTTGTTAACATCATATTCATAATTCCGATGCCGCCAACAATCAAAGAAATTCCGGCAATCGCCCCCAAAAGAAGAGTCAATGTCCTTGAAACGTCCGACATGGTCTCCATAATATCCGCTTGGTTCATAATGCCGAAATCCGCATTTAAAGGGTCAGCGATATTATGCCTTCTTAATAATAAATTCGTAATTTCTTCTTGTGTCAAAGACATAAAATTTTCTTTTTCAACCTGAATGTTAATGTCGCTAACCGAATCGCTTCCGATTAAATAACGCTGAGCCGTGCTAATGGGTATATAAACAAGATCGTCAGCGCTGCCAAAACCCGTCCCGCCTTTTGATTTTGTCACGCCGATTATTGTAAATTCCATTTTCTCGATTTTAACTTTTTGCCCGATCGGATTTGCGTTCTCGCCGAATAAATCGTCTCTGATTGTGGGTCCTAAAACTGCAACTTTCAAATTTTTATCTATATTTTGGCCAGATATAAAATTCCCCGTTTCTATTTCGACGTTTTTTACTTTGGCGTAATCGGGAGTGACTCCCCGAATACTCGTATTCGTATTATTGCTTTTGAAAACGATTTGTTTTCTTACGGAAACCTCCGGAGCAACAGCTTCCACGTGGGCGATTTTTTCGGCAATCGCTTCAGCGTCGGCAATCACTAAAGTAGTGGCCGATCCCAGTCCGCCGCGGACTTGCGACCCGATGCCCCTTTGTGAACCAGGTATAACCACTAATAAATTCGAGCCTAACGACTGAATATTTTTCGAAATATCGCTGGTTGCGCCCTGTCCGATAGAAATCATGGTCACGACTGAACCAATACCAATAATAATCCCCAAAACCGTCAAGCCGGATCGGACTTTATTCGCCAAGATAGCAAAAACTGTTTCTTCAATTAAATCAATAAAAAGCATATTATTCTTTAACTTCCTTAAAAAATTCTGAATTATCGCCGGCAGTGTCTTCAATAATTCGGCCGTCCTTAATAGTGATTATTCTATCCATATGTTCGGCGATATACCTCTCATGAGTGATTAAAATAATCGTTCGACCCTGCTTATTTAATTTTTTAAAACTTTCCAAAACAATTTCTCCGGTCTTGCTGTCCAGATTTCCTGTCGGCTCATCGGCTAAGATAATACTCGGATTATTGACTAAGGCTCGGGCAATCGCCACTCTTTGCATTTGCCCGCCCGACAATTGGTTTGAAAGATGTTGAAAATGGGACTCGTCGAGTCCCGCGTCGCGCAAGACCTTCTCCGCGATTTTTCGCCTCTCCTTTCTATCAACCTCGGCGTAAATCAAAGGAAGAAAAACGTTTCTTAAAACAGTGGCGCGAGGCAAAAGATTGAAGGACTGAAAAATAAAACCAATTTTATTCTTGCGAATGTCGGCGAGTTGATTATGACTAAACTTGGAAACGTCACGCCCGTCTAATAAATATTCGCCACTTGTAGGAACATCAAGGGCTCCCAAAATATGCATCAGGGTTGACTTACCCGAACCCGACGGACCAACAATCGCCACAAATTCCCCGTCTTTAATGGAAAAAGAAACATCTTTAAGTGCTGGTGTTTCTATAATCCAGCCTGAAGCGTCCGAACCGTCGCTTTTATAGATTTTTGTGATTTTTCGGCACTCAATCATAATTAAAAATTAACGCATGATTCGCATAAACTGCATTTCGCCGCCCGGACCGTAATTCCTTTGTCCGGACGAAGTGCCGGCGGAAACGGAATTTCGTCCCACAATAATTTCCATCCCTTCTTCCAACCCGCTGACTATTTCAGTGGATAAATCGTTTGAAATTCCTATTTCAACTGTCTGAAGCGAAATTTCGCCTTGTTTTAAAACTTCCACATATTGTCTTTCTCCTTGCTGTTTAATAGCCGAATTAGAAACAGTCAAAATATCCTGTCTGACATCAATAATAATATTTACCGAAGCGCTCATCCCCGGTTTAACTCTTTCATCCTGAGTATCAAGGGCTATTTTGACATTATAAGTCACCACTCCTTGAGAAACCGCGCCGACCGCATCGATTTCCGCCACTTCTCCGGCCACGGTCAAATCTTCAATCGCGTCAAAAGTTACGGTTGTTTTTTGACCTATTTTAATTTGTGCCACGTCGATTTCGTTAAAAGAAGCGTTAACTACTTTTTGCGGAGTAATTAAAGTCAAAAGTGTCGTACTGGACGAAACCGAATCGCCTTCTTCCGCCGCAATCTCAGCGACGACGCCTTCAAAAGGAGCCTTAATAAAACAATTGGCTAAATTTTTTTTGGCGTCCGCCAGCGCATCTTCTTTTTGTTTGACGGTTATTTTTTGAGAGCGGATTTCGATCTCGTCGGGACCGGCTTTCAAATCGACCAATTTTTTCTCTTTTTCCTCCACGCTCCTTTCAGCCGCCGCCAAATCAAGCGGCTGCTCCTGCTGCATCTGAATCAAATCGCTTTCGGCGTCAATTAAAGAAGTTTTATTATCCTTAATCGCCTGCTGGCGACTTAAAAGATTTGAATAATAAGTATTAACCTGCGTCAAATAAGTTCCCAAATTTGATTGATAAGTGCTGACGACCGTTGGAACCCTAAATTTCTTTTGGATGTAATCAATCGCATAATCAATGACATTTTTCTCGCTCTTAATCGACTGGGCGATCGCTTTTGCTGTTTCCAAAGTTTCATTTAAAAGAGTTTCTATTTCCGGCTGGGAGGCATACCGGCTCGTTTTCTTATAATTCGCTAGATTAGGAGTATATTTTGACTCGGCTAAATTGTAATCGCTTTCGGCATCCTCAATTAAAAATGATATTTGATTGCTGTCGCTATAATCATAACCTCCGTAAACACCGACGTTCAACTGGTTTTCATTAATTGTATCGTCATAAAGGATTTCCCATAAAGCAGTCATGATAGTCGGCGTGTTAAAAAAAACTGTTTCTACGGTGTTAAAAGCGTCCTCGTAACCGCTGGCAATATCATCAATCGCCTTTTGTCTCGCTTGCAGAGTTTTTTGATAGTTTGTTTCCTGGTTAAATTTTAATTTAGTCAAAGCGTCTTTGGCTTGAGTTAATGAATCTTCGGCTTGAAATATGGTCAACTCGTCGGGCGGACTCAATAACTCATCTAACTGAAGATTCGCCGTTTCCAAATTCGTCTCAGCGTCGTCGACCGCTTTTTGGACGTCGGCTGTGTCTAAAACAGCAAGAAGATCATTGACCTTTACTGTCTGCCCTTGTTTTACTTTAATTGAAGCGATGTCTCCGGAAATTCCTTTTGGTTTGACATCGATTTGATTTAAGGAGTCAACCTGGCCGCTTCCGGAAACGGAAACAATTAATATCCCTCTTTTAACCGTCGCGGTTTCATAACTAACGGTTTCTTCGCCTTTATTTTTAAAAGTCCGGTAAACGAAATAAGCAGCGACGATTAGAATAATTAAAACTAAAAAAAATATTTTTTTTCTTGATATTTTTCTAAACATAGCGTAAACAATAAGGTTTATTTAAGGCCCAATTAAGGCGGGTTTAAAAAAATGGCATAAATGGTTTTGGCGGCGGACCTGGCGGAATTATATTCGTTTCTCCGGAACTAAAAAGACGAATAAGACGGGCGTTTATTTGCCCTTGGTCGTTCTGCGGACCAATAACCACAATTTTATCGTCGACCCTCAGGCCGTCGGCTCCGATTTCCTTTTTGCCGGAAAAAATTTTTGTTTCTTCGGTTATCAAAACGATCCTTTCTAAATCTCCCGCTCCTTTAATTGCTAAACTGTTGCCGTTAATTTCGACAATTAAACCGAAAGTGCCGTGACCGGAAATAAAATCATCTCGTCCGAGATCGCGCCAGTTGCCTAAAAACCCTCCTCTTGGTCCGGCAAAATTCTTATGGTAACTTTCGGCCCAACGATAAGAAAATTTCGCTTTTGTTTCGCCGATGACCATGCCAAGACCAAAAATCAAAAGCACCACCGCCACCACAGCCAAAACAACGCTAACCCGTTTAAGAATTCCGCTATAAACTCCATTTCGTTTTTTCGGCAAGCGCTTAGGAGTATCATCACTTTTAACCGTATCGTCAGCGGCTAATAATTGTTTTTTTTCTGTCATAAAAGATATGCGCTCGCTCCGTCCTTATTATATGGACAAAGGCGAAGCGAGATTATGCTAATTTATATTATTTGCTTATTTCGAATTTTTAAATCGCGTGGCATTTTTTTTGAATTCTTGCCACGATGTCAGGGTTATCCGAAGTGATTATTATTTGCGCTTCGTTAATAAATTTAGCCATCCCATAAATTAAAATTTGACCGCTCAATTCCCTTATTTATGCGCCAAACAACCGAATGAAAATTTCTTTTTATATAAAAATAACTGTCGAAGTGCAAATAGAAAAATTGCCAAACTGAATAAAATAGCGACCAATCCTCCCGTTGGCAATAAATCAAGAATGACTAAAGTAAAATCCTGCCAAAAAGAAAAGAAAAGTCCGATGTCGCTGAGCGCCGTCGAAATAAAATAAGAAATGCCTGAATCCTTCACCTGATTCATAAATATCATCCAAGAAAAAGGCATGGTAAAAAAAGAAATAATTAAAAGAAACAAAATTCCTAAAACTAATCTTCTTTGGCGGTTGATTTCTTTTTTCCCAATTTCAAAAATAATCTTGTCAAAAAGACCATCCGAGGGTTTTTCAAATTGCTGACGAAAAAATATTTTTTTAATTTCATTCTCTATCATAGAATTTTTGTTTCTGCGCTTCTATCTTCTATTTATAATACGATTAAATAGGATGTTTTGGTTCATTTTTAAAAGGATTTTTTTAAAATTTCCATTCCCCGGCGGTAACGGGTTTTAACCGTATCAAGCGGTTCTTTTAAAATTTCGGCTATTTCGCGAAAAGTAAAAGAATATCCATAACGAAGATTTAAAACCAAACGATAACAAAGAGGAAGTTTTTTACCGCCTCGGTCAACCTCTTT
>Ga0209610_1000262_pt1 | contig 27377 bp, 26 predicted proteins | sample LakKivw275mmetaG_FD_184137 | JGI IMG/M metagenome (GOLD analysis project Ga0209610, IMG submission 184137) | Anoxic lake water microbial communities from Lake Kivu, Rwanda to study Microbial Dark Matter (Phase II) - Lake Kivu water 275m metaG... | ecosystem: Environmental > Aquatic > Freshwater...
TAAATGAGGTTTTCCCCCTCCGAGTTTAATTTGCTGTCTGGAAGAATATTTAACTTATTCTCTTTATTGTTTCTGTACTGTTTTCGATTTATGACTACCTTTTTCTTTCTCCCCATCTTTTTATTTGTTAATTTTTTATTTGTTAATAATTATACATAGTTTTACTTTTTTTAAAATATTTGCAAATTTCTAAATTGCTTGACTAAAATGTTATATGAAATTCCTCTTAAAGATAAAAAGAATAAATGAGGATCTCCTCCGTCTTGTTATTTTGAGCCTGTTGTATTTGCAGGTGTAGAGGACCTCCCAACCTGTCACTCAGAGGAGCAGAAGGCTCCGTAGGAGTCTACACATTTTAAAAAAGGAGATCGTCACGTCGCCTTTAGCTCCGCTTGCCTTCAGCAAGGAAAGGAGTGCACGATGACAAGAGGGAGAGGCATCCTATATTGCTCGTTTCACTCGATCTATTTACCTGTAATGCACTCGTTCAAGTCTGATTTATTCGTCATTTTATGTGAAGAACCTTTTTGATATATTTTTCAGGGTCTTTTTTGAACTCCCCAAGACATTCAATACTACAGAAATAATATATTTTTCCTTTGTAATCGAAATTACCTTTCGCGGTCTCTTCTTTAACAACCATCCCGCAAACAGGGTCAATATGTTTCATTTTTATCTCCTTAAAATTTATAAATTGACTTTGTTCAGTCTTATTGAATTTGTTACTACATTTATTGAGCTAAAAGCCATTGCAATTTCAGCGATAACGGGGTGTAGGAAGCCTATAGCGGCTATGGGAATTGCAATAATATTGTAAAATAATGCCCAGAATAGATTTTGTTTTATTTTTCTAAATGTTGCTCTTGAAAGTTTTATTGCCTTTGCGACATTTGCAAGGCTACCTTTAATCAGCACGATGTCTCCTGCTTCAATTGCAATATCGCTTCCCGAACCCATAGCTATACCTACATTTGCCTGTTTTATTGCCGGCGCATCATTTATCCCGTCTCCTACCATGGCTACAATGTGTCCTTCTTTTTGTAGTTCTTTTATTATGTCAAGTTTGTCCTTTGGCAAAACTTCTGCAAAGACGCTTTCTATCCCTACCTTTGAGGCTATAAAATTTGCAGCAGCCCTGTTATCACCAGTAAGCATGACGGGATTTAAGTTAAATTTTTTAATCATCAGGATTAATTCTTTTGAGTTTTCTTTTATTGTATCGGCGACTCCAACAATACAGATTATTTTTTCGTCTTTTATTAAGACTATTGAAGTCTTTCCCTCTGACTCGAGTTTATTTACCAATTCTTTAATTTCTTCACGGTTACTTATTTCATTTATAGTCGCTTTACCAGCAAAAAAACTCTCCCCATTTATTGAACCTTTAACTCCCATCCCCGGTATTGCTGTAAAATTCTCAACAGGCAAAAGTTCGATTTGTTCATTTTTTGCTTTGTCAATAACAGCTTTTGCGATTGGATGCTCGGAGTAATTTTCAAGAGAAGCCAGTACTTTAAATAGTGATTCATCTTCACTTAAATCAAATATATCTGTGACAACGGGCTTTCCAGCTGTTAGAGTTCCTGTTTTATCAAATACGATTGTATCAACTTCTTTCATTGTTTGTATTGCCTCTCCGTTTCTTATGAGAATTCCATTTTTTGCTCCGAGGCCACTGCTTACCATCAGAGCAGTTGGAGTAGCAAGCCCAAGAGCACAAGGACAGGCGATTACCAACGTTGCAACAGATGCAAAAATTGCTATAGAAACCCTGTTAAGCGAAGGGTTTATCCATGGAATGAATTTTGCGCCCCAGGTAATTAAATTTTTCCCTGATTCTGGAAAAAAGAACCATGCAAGAAATACTCCAATTGACAAAGCAATTACAGTAGGAACAAAGTATGAAGTTATACTGTCTGCAAATTCCTGAATAGGTACTTTTGAACCCTGTGCTTCTTCAACGAGTTTGATTAATTGTGAAAGGAAGGTATCTTCCCCGACTTTTGTAACTTTTACTTTTATTGAGCCCATTTGATTAATGGTTCCACCGATAACTTCGTCATTAACTTGTTTTTGAACAGGTATTGATTCGCCCGTAGCCATAGATTCGTCTATTGTTGTTTCTCCTTTTACGATTACTCCATCGGTTGGTATTTTTTCTCCGGGCCTTATGACCATTATGTCGTCTATATCTAAACTACTCGCATCAACTTCTACTTCCTGCCCATCAACAATAATTCTCGCAGTTTTTGCCCCTAATTCTAAAAGATTCTTTATTGCTCTTGACGCCCTTCCTTTTACTAAAGCTTCGAGATACTTTCCAATAAGCTGGAAGAACATAATCATTCCACCAATGAATGTAAAATTAGCAATATCCAGACCTGCTATTTTCATAAAGCCTGTAGTAAAAGACGCCAGCGTTCCTATTGTAATAAGCAAATCCATATTCATATTTCCATGAATCAGTGCCTTGAACGCAGTTTTTATTATAGCAAACCCAGCGATAAAAATTATTGGAAATACCAGAATAATTGAAATTAAGTCAATGTACGGAATTGCAAGAGGATTAACCATATCAATTACCATAAGGATTGTTTGAGGTATAATTAAAGCAAATGCTAAAATCATTTTTCTTTTTGCAACGATAAACTCGTTAACTTCTTTTCCAATATTTACTTCAAGTGCATAGCCTGTTTTTGAAACATTTTTTGCAATTTCGTCGATGCTTGTAATATCGGGGTCAAAAGTGAATGTTGCTTTGTTGGTAGCAAGATTTACATTTGCGTTTACAACTCCTGAAGTTTTCTCAATTGCTTTTTTAACGGTAATTGCGCATGAGGCACAGGTCATGCCTTTTACGTCCAGGGTTGTAGTTTTTTCTGTCATTATTCTCTACTTCCTTTCATTACATATTCAAGTATATCTTCTAATTCCTCCAATTTTTCTTTAAGGTTTTCTTTTCCTTTAGAATTTATAACGCAAGTTTCCATATGTTTTTTAAGAACCTGCAAGTTTACCTTTTTGAGAATAGAAATTACTGCAAGTAGCTGTTTCGATATATCAATACAATATCTATCTTCATTAATCATTTTTTCTATTCCCTCAAGATGTCCCTTTGCCGTGTAAATTAACTTAAGGCTTTCTGAATGCTTGGGGGTTCCTTGTTTCATTTCTTTACACACGTGCATTTTTTCATTTTTCATTTTAACCTCCAAAAATAGTTATTTTTAAATCTTCATCCTGAAACAAGTTCAGGACAAATATTTAAATGAATTCTAATCAAGGTCTATCATTCTCTTTTAATTCACAACGAATTTCCCTCTCACCATTCCCATCCAGCAGGAGAAGTTTATCGTACCTTCTTTTTGGGGTGTAAATCTTATTATGTTCTCTCCTGCCTGCATCGGAGAAGAAATATTTAGCTCAGGGATAACTATGTGATTCGTGCAGCCAGTTATCTGGTCGCCGTATATAATCCACTTAACAGGCACTCCTTTCTTAATGTTGAGAACCTGCGGTTCAAATCCGTTATACGTGATGTGCATTTCTACTATTTGCTCATTTTGTGGTGTCGGTGCATTATTCCCCTGTTCTACTGTATTACTGTTTGAACTTGAAAGGATAGGAGTGTTAACTCTTATGAGTGAGAAGCCAGCTTTAAAAGTAGAGATTGCAAAAACAAGGATTAAGATCCCTGCAACTTTTTGAAAAACTACCATTTTTCTGTTTTTAGTCCATGCCGCCGTAATGCCTGTTATAAGTAGTACTGGTAGTGTTCCAATAGCGAAGGAGAAAAGACTTAAAGCACCCTTAGTAAAACTTCCAGACGTTAATGCAAAAATTTGCATGCTCTGGGTAAAGCCACAGGGAAGAAAAAACGTTAAACCACCCAGTAATAACGGAGCTATGAAATGCCTGGAATCTTTTAATCTTGAAAACGATCTTCCTACACTCTTTGGCATATTAAAACCAAGATTTAAAGAAGGGAAAATGCCGAGTATATTAATAGAGAGAATTAACATAACGGCTGCAACAATAAGTGTATAAATTGAGACAAATCTTCCGCTCAGGTTTAATTCTCCGCCTATAAGTCCTAATATTCCTCCAAGAATAAAGAATGTAACTACCCTCCCTGATTGAAAAAGGAAATTCGGGACTATTACATTACCAAAAGAGTTCTTGTTTTCCTCGTTATTGTATTTTTCGTTAAAAGCAATAATGACTGAACCTACAATCACGAAACAGGTGCTTAAAGAAGCAACAATACCTATGAGAAACGACACTCCAAAGGATACGCTTGAATTATGCAGGTTTATAAAATTGAGTAACCCCGCTCTTTTTAGAATTGTGTAGAGTATTATTAATCCTGCTGAAATGATCATTGAAATAATCCACTGTTTTGGCTCTGCCCTTAGAATACTACTTTTCAAAGGTTTTGTAAGATATGCTTCGTACCCTAATTTTTTTGAGATTTTCTGTATTTCTTTAAATGAGGGTTCTATTCTATCATAGTAAATTTTAGCAGTGCTATTTTTAAGACTTATATCGACATTTTTAACTCCGTAAACCTTTTGATATTCCTCCGTAAGCAGAGTAACGCATCCTTTGCAGTGCATTCCACCTATGAAAATTTTTTTAACCTTCATTTTCTTTTTCTCCTTATCCCTACCCCATAGGGGGTGGGATAACAAATTGTAACTGAAAATGAAATTTTTGCAAGTGCTTAAAAAAAGAATCTTGAAATCTCGTAATTTAATTGTATTTTATTTACAGTAAGAGAGTATGAATTATTTAAAATTTAATTCTTTTATATCAGTCTATCAAACTTTCGATAATTTCTCTGAATTTCCCGGGATTATCGTTAGAATGTGTTTCTGCAATATCTATACGTGCTATTGATAAAGGATCGTTGCCTGTAACATTTACATTTCTTCTCCATGTATCAAAACCTATAACGAAGCCTTCGCTCATAAGTATTTTTTTCAAATCTTTATCACCAGAGCCATAGCCCCATGGATAGGTAAATGCAATTACTTTGTATCCAAGTTCTTTTTGAAAGAACTCTTTGGATTTTTCCAGGTCCCATTTTATGCTGTCATATTTTTTCTTTTTAACTGCCTCTTTGAAATTATTGTGCAGTTTATATGTGTGAGAAGTAAATTCTACAAATCCTTCTTTTTCAAATCTCAGTAAGTCGTCTTTGCTGAGAGTCCATACAGAATCTATATACCCCGTGATTAACGAAAGCACGCAGTTAAATTTGTACTGTTTGATCAAGAGATACACGAGGTTAAAGCTTTTGAACCCGTCGTCAAAGGTTAGAATTACTGACCTTTCTGGTATCTTTTTGTTGAATTTTAAAAAGTAGTAAAGGTCGTTAATAGTAATTGGTTGGAACGACAACTCTTGAAGGATTTCGAGTTGTTTTTGGAATTTATCAACTCTTACGTAATAGCCGCCTTTTCTTGGACCGTCTGTATAAAAATTGTGGTACATGAGGACAACACAAATTGTTTTCTTATTTGAGAAAAGGCTCGTGTTTAGTTTATTTAAATATTCTCTTGTAGCTGGGTCTAAATTAAGGGAGGCGAGCCTTCCAACGCTATAAAGCATCGAAGAAAAGTATTCAGGAGTAGGGTCTTCATTTTTTGTGTCATTTCCTTTTGACAGGTAAGGAAAAATAGAGAATTCTACAATAAATAGTATGAGAAATATTAAAATTAGTTTTTTCTTTAATTCGTTAAAGTGGGAAGTTCTGTTTAGATTTGATTTCTTCATTCATTTATTATAATTGAAAAGGTTAATTTATAAAGATTTTGAAGAAATCTAAATCTTTTAACTTTTAGTTACATGATTATTTTTTAAGTGTTTACGCTTAAAGGTAAACGATGTCCTCTTCGTGAAATAGCGATAGAAAAAGCAACAGGTAATCGCGTAGATGTCTTGTAATGAGAAAGTTATTCTTTATCTGTTCATGCCCATTTTGTCCAAGTTTCTTTGCATATTCAGGCTCATTAAGAAGTTCTTTAAGAAAATGGAACGTTCCATCTATCGAATATGTGAGTATGCCAGAGTACTTATGCGTTATCTGCAGGGGAATTCCACCTACAGCTGATGCAATAACAGGTTTTGACTTCCACAGTGCCTCTGCAACAGTAAGACCAAACCCCTCTTTCAGTGATTTTTGTAATATTACCGCTGATGCTCTTTGCAAAGCATTTATTTCGATATCGCTCCCGGGAGGTAAAAAGATAATGTGTATGTCTTTATCACCCGAAGCAGCATCTTTTACTTCATTAAGTACCTGCATTCCCTCGGGGTCATCAGTTGCTCCTCCTCCGGCAAGCACAAGCTGACAATCTATATATTTCTTAACCTTTTTATAAACTTTTATGACGCCGAGAGGGTCTTTCAGATAATCAAATCGCGAAATTTGTGTAACTATAGGTCTGTTTATATCAATTTTGAATTTTTCAAGTATTTTTTCAATTATCTCTTTTGGAAGTTCTCTGTTTTTATCGCTTAAAGGATCTATTGAAGGAGAAATAAGTACTTGTTGAGTTCTAATATCTTTTCTTGCAAATGCAGGAGCCGAAAAAACTGCAGCATCGTATTTCTTTATGTACAACTTTAAGAAATCTATTGCTTCTCTTTTTGGATTTGTAAAATCGATGTGGCATCTCCATGCCCATTTTCCTCTGACTTTTTTTCTCTTTTCGATAAGCGCAATTGGTTGAGGGTCATGGATGAAAAATATATCTCCAGTAAGGTTTAGTTCCTCTGCATTGTTTCTGTTTACTTCTATAAAATAATCAAAATCTTCTTTCGTAATACTGACGTCTACTCCGTGAAGTGCATTATGCATTTTTTTTGTAATTTTAAAAAACTTTTCATCCCCTTTAATTACATCCCATTTTGTATTTACTCCAAGTTGTTTTAACAGCGGGACTATTCTCGATAATATTTCTGCAACACCTCCGCCAACTGCTGTAGAGTTTATGTTTATGACAGTTTTGTCTTGAGTTTTTTCTCCAAGAAAATAAAGATCGTCTATTTTATCCCGCCCTACAATGTTAATATAGTCTTTAATGTCAGGCATATTTGATTACCAGTCCTAAAATCTTTTCTCTTAATCCTTCAAGGGTTATTGTGTATGGATCTAATTTTGAAATCTCGTTTGCAAGTTCCTTTTTGCCCAGGTCCTTAAACCATTCTGAAAAATCATTTCCGTTAATGCCTTTTCTGAGTCTTGCCTCAAAAATATGAAGATAAAGAGAATTAATGCTTATTTTCTTTATGATTTTGGTGAAATCTTTTAAATCATGCGCAACAAATTTTGTCGGAAAGACAAATGTTTTGCAGCTCATGAAGTGGAATTCCTGCCCTTCAGGACAATTTACACTATATCCTTTATTTTCTATGTACTCTTCTAATATTCTTATAAATTCTTCTCTCAAATCCTCCAAGTTTTTAAAGCTTATCGTATCAATACTTGTAAAGGCCTCGCCCAACTCTTTAAGATTTATGATACTTGTTGTCCAGAAGCCAAAGTCATTCGGAGGTTCAGGGGATAGGTACAGGTGCTGCTGAAGAAATTTATGTGTATGGTAGTATATTGATGACGCCGGGATCTTTTTTATTCCCTTGAGAAGTTCCTCTGGATTCCTTGCTTTAACACCCAGTAGTTGTATAAGATAGTACTGAGTGTAAAAATGGAAAGGATTATTTTTTGCAACATCCAGTTTTTTACGTGCATTTTTTATTTTCTTCTGCATTGATCTGTTTCCCCTTCTTGAAATCAATTCTACATCTTTAATTCAAAAATCCAAGTTATTAATAATCTACAGTATCAAATTTTTATTCTGTTGAACATTCTCGTTACTAAAAATGTTATCCATCTTGAAGGCTGTTTCTTTTGCCCGAACTCCCACTCTTTCCATGCTTTCCATTCCGATTCCGCTGAATATCTGCCTTCGGGGTCTCTTTTTTGTCTCAGCAGGCTAATCATATCTTTAAATCTTTTGTCTTCACTTGTTGACTCAACTTTTGTCAAAACTTCCAGAGTATGAAGAATATCGTACCAGATAAAAGGGGCCTTTATTTTTCTGAAATCGGTTCCCATATAAAATATATATGGATGAGCATTTTCACTATTTTCCCAGAGGTTTAAAAGACTTTCTGCTCCGATGTCTATCTCTTTGCTATTTTTATATTCGTCGAACTCTAAAAGCATTTTTAAAGATACGAGAGTTGCATATGGACATGGATCGTCTTTTCTTCCAGGACCCCTGAATTTTCCAAGTTCTTTTGAAACAGCACAGGGCCAGCCATTTTCTCTCAGGAAGCCTGCTATGTATTTTGCAGATTTTTTAACATGTGAATTATCTTTCAATCCGAATTTTGCGAGAGAATAAATAATTACAGGCGCATCACACAAAGCCCATGCCCATTGATCTTTTCCTGTCCCTCCGAAATGTTCAGGTATGTTCATTGGCAGTTGAAATGGGCCTTCTGTTGACCCATGCTCATAGACCTTTTCTATTATTTTATTAACTCCAGGGTCATCTTTTGTTAAGCCAGTATCTGCAATGAAAGACAATTTATGGAAAGGCTGACTCGCGCTTTTGTGGCTGCTTAAGACTCCCGCAGGCCAGTTTTTTAACTCCTCAAGTAATGATTGAATTTTGGGATGTTTTATAGTATCGTTGTGAGCCTTAGCCACTTCAGGATTATTTTCATTTTGATGGAGAAGGTCAACACGAGTTCTGTAGACTACCCATGGATCTCCCTCCAAAAGCCATTCAATTGTTTTGTTAATAACAGTTTCCATAGTTAAGTTTATGCAATTATGTTAAAAAATAAAATATATATAATCCTCGCTCTAAATAACGACAGTTTTTTAAGGCCATAAAAACCTAAATCTCATTGATTTATGTCAAACTTAGAATTTTTTGCAGTGTGCACTAGCAGGAAAAATGATATAATTAACTAAGCTCGTGAGTATCACTTATTACACAAGCTAAATTATAGATTAAATCCTCTTCATTTTTGTTTTGTTAAAAATCCAAGCAGGATTGTGTTAATTTCCTCTGGTTTTTCTATGACAGCGGCGTGCCCTGAATTTTGAATTATATGAAATTCTGAATTTTTAATTCTGTTATTAATTATTCTTGAATATACGGGAGGTTTTAGTATGTCGAGTTCGGCAGCAATAACAGCAGTGGGTGCAGTGATTTTATGAAGGTCTGGAGTCAGCGGGTTTTTATAAAGACTTAAAAAACAATCAACAAGTTTTTCTCCTGCTTTAAAATCGAAAATTTTGAATGCCTCGACAAGTTTGGGATATATTGCTTCAAGGTTATTCTCAAGAAAGTTTTCTGAATATGTATCCCCCAGCCATTCGTTAATGAAAATTTTAGAGCTGGATGTTTTGACTGCATTTTTCCATCTTTCTGCTGTTATTTTAAGACGAAGGTCTATTTCACTTACCGATGTTATTATGGCAAGGCTTTTGAGCAACTCTCCATATTTAATTGCGAAGGTCATCGCAACTTCTCCACCGTACGATGTACCGATAAGGTTTATCCCGCTAAGATTTAATTTTTTAACCAGTTGATACAGGTCATCTGCGTGCATTTCAAATGTATATTTTCCTTCTGGCTTTTCTGACTGCCATTGTCCTCTGAAGTCGTGGACTATTACTCTGTATTTTTTGGACAGTACGCCTGATTCGGGGTACCAGCTTTTTGTTGACATAAAAATGCCGTTTAGCAGCATTACCGGTTCGCCTTGCCCCATCTCTTCATAATATAAATCGACCCCGTTTACATTTATTTTCCCCATATTTGCCTCCCGAATATTATGAGTCAAAGACTAAAATGCAGTCGTGATATCGAGGTATCCTTTTTTAATGGCGGATTTCAATGCGAGTTCAAAAAGCATAAAACCGGCCGCAAAAGAAATTAAGTTTGTTGCTAAAAACAGGTCGAAAAATTGTGAAAAAGTCATCCCCGCTAAAAATTGTGAAAGATGCTTTCCGAAAAATGCGAATCTAAGCATTTCTATTGCAGAGGTGAGGGGGAAATAGGTTGCAATGATTTTCAAAAATTCAGGTAGAATTGTTGGTGGGAACATCACTCCACTTATCAGAAATAAACCTCCGAAGAGAACATCCATTAATGATGTTTCGCTTCTTATAGAGAGCAGGTAGTATCCGGAGAATGCCAGTGCGAGGCCAAAGGTTCCTATAAACCCGATTGAAAGTCCTATGACTAAAAGCAATGGGTCAAAGTTAATGTGAATTTTGAGTACAGGTATTATCCAGAGAAGGTTTAGAGTAATTGAAATGAGGTTTAGAATAACTTTTCCTGCTCCTCTTCCAAGCGTGTATGTGAAGTAGCTTGTTTTCGAAACTATTATATATTTCAGGACTCTGTAATGCTCTCTATCATCAATCACGGAGAAGGCAGTGTTAAAAAATGTATCTGCAAGAAAGAAGTAAAACAAACCTCCAAAAAGTGCGAAGTAGAAAAGATCTGACTTCAGTTTTCCTCCAAGCACTCCGAAGATAATTATAACGGTAAAGATTGAAGCCATTGGTGTTGCAAAAAGATATAACAGGTAGAGAGATTTCTTTGTCCAGTTACTTTCTACCTGTATGCCAATGTATATTGATGCGATAAAACCTTTTATTCCCATTTTAGAGTTAACTTTCCTTCTTTTTTTGCTATAAATTCAGTATAATGAAGCATCTTTATCGCGAGAAAACCAAATAATAACCCGAGTATAATAAGTATTATGGTCTCGACCTTCCAGGAAAGAAAGAAAAAATTAAAATTTATTAGTAAAAGTTGTCTTAAGGCATCTAATCCAAGAGCAAGGGGTATTAGTGATACAAGCGCGGCACCTGTTGTACCAAGAAACTTTACGGGGAAATAAAAACCCGAAGCAAGAGATACTGGCTCCTGTATCAAAAGAGCGACTCTCCAGAGCTCTCTTCCATAAAATAGAAAAAGAGAGGAGAAGATCATGCCAACGCCGTAAAGGGCCAGAAGTGTTACCAAAAAAACCATTATCACAAGCCATATATTTGTTACTACAAACGAGATTTTAAAAATAAACATACCAACAAAAAGTACCATAATAGCTCTTATTGTGGTGTGAACCATCCCTCCTATGGTAAGGCCGAGCAAGAAGGCCGATAAAGGTGCTGGTGACAGGATAACAAGCTGAAGGTTTCCCATTTCCTTTTCCCAGTATAATTGTGTGGCAACAGACCAGAGAACATTACCCCAAAAAGGCATCATTAAGCCACCAAGAAGCACTATACCAGCAAATTCTTCAGGGGCTCCAATGCTTCTATATAAATAAACAAAGCTTGCCATAGTAAGGAAAGCACCAACCATTGATGCAAATATCCAGTTTAAATCTCTTGTTAATTGTCCTTTAACTCTTACATACGCCCTGGCTTTAGCAACTTTTATAAAAATATCAAACTTGTTCTTCATCTTCAAACCTCTTACCTACAAGGTTTATAAATACATCTTCCAGCGTGGGTTCAACTTTTTTCAAGGATTTTATCTCGACATCATTTTCCTCGAGCGTCGAGATAAAATGCGCAATTTCTTTTTCTTTTTTCAAACTTAGAAGTATTACAGTTTCTACATTTTCAGCAAAATGCTTGAAATTTACAGCACTTCCTGGGTTCATTTGTTCAAGTAGAATTTTTTCCAAACCTTCATTCAAAGGGACTATAATTTCAAAAAACTTTTCAGAGGAGATTGATTTTTTAAGATTTTCGGGAGAGTCGCACGTAACCAAATTCCCTTTATTTATAATGGCAATTCTGTTACAAAGTTCGTCAGCCTCTGCCATATAGTGAGTTGTAAGAACAACAGCTCTCTCTTTATTCTCTGTAACCCACTCCTTTACAATCTTTCTAATGACCCGTGCTCCCTCTACGTCGAGCCCAAGAGTTGGTTCATCAAGAAATAGTATTTTAGGTTCCGAAACAAGCCCTCTTACAAGATTTATTCTTTGAACCATTCCCGTTGAAAGCTTGTTTAAAAGCGTGTTTCTACTATCCCACATTTCAACGATTTTCAGGTACTTTTCTATTCTTTTCATTGCTTCATCCGTCTCAATGCCGTAGAATTGTGAGAACATCCATAGGGACTCTCTTACTGTCAAGATTCCATAACCGGCTGTTTCTCCTCCTGAAACAAGATTTATGATGCTTCTAATTTTTCCGGATTCTTTTACGACATCGAAGCCGCCTACTTTAACTAATCCTTCTGTGGGGTATAGGAGTGTTGATAATATTTTTATAGTGGTGGTTTTCCCTGCACCATTAGGTCCTAGAAGACCGAATATTTCACCGTAGTCAACATCAAAACTTATGTTATCTACTGCAATAAAAGGCTCTCCTTTTCCTTTTTTGTAAATTCTTCTCAAATTTTTAACTTCAATTGCTTTTCCCATAAAAAATTCCTCCAGAAAAGGTGATTAGAAAAAACTAAAGTCTTTTAATGACGATAGTTTTTAAGATTACCCTTCTTTTTGGGTGTAACTGAGTAAATTCTATGGAAAAAATAAACTAAGTCAAGTGATTGTGCGTGAGGTTTCTGAAAGACTCCTATTTTGTCACATTTTTTGTTCTTTTCATTTCTATGTGAAGGGATCGTCAAGTCGGCAAAAATAGTCTCCGCTTGCCTTTGACAAGGAAAGGAGTGCAGAGTGATACAAGAGGGGCGTCATTCTGAACGAAGTGAAGAATCTCAGCATTTGAAAAGTAGGAGACTCTTCGGCTACTTCATAGTACTTGCCTTTTGCAAGGAAAGGATTGCAGTGGGAGACAATTTGATTTATTTTACTACTTTTAGAGAGACCTTGTAAATATAATTAATTTATTTGATTAAAATTAAAATAATGTTATTTAAGTTAATATTCGATATTACAGTTTTAATCAGCTGTTAAATAATCGAAAAAAGTTTCCTCTTTATTTAGAATAGAACTCTCTCATTCCTTGATATCCTTTCTAGAGCAGAATTAAGAATGTCGTTAATAAGGTCTTCGTAGGTCTTTCCGATGAGATTGTACATCCTCGGAAAATCCGAGTGCTCTTTTTCAAGTCCAACAACTGCATTCACTTCGAGTACGTAAGGAGTGCCGTTTTTATCGACTCTTACATCAAAACGCGCAATATCTCTCAGATTAAGTACCCTGAATGCTTTAAGGATATTTTCTTCTATCTTTTTTATTGTCTCTTCTGAAAATCTTGCAGGGAGGAAATATTGTGCTTTTCCTGAATAATCAGTTTTAAATTTATAAGTCTGGATACCATTTGCAGCCTTTGACTCTCTTTTATTAAGAGGTGAAAAATCAATCTCCATTGGTGGTAGTATCTTCGGTGGGAAATTACCAATTGCACCAATAGTGACTTCAGCCCCTTCAATAAATTCTTCAATCATAACAGGCCTTTTCAATCTCTGAAATATTCTTGATGCCGATATGCTAACCTCTTCCATTGAGTAACAAATTGATTTTGAAGAAATTCCAATACTTGAACCTTCAAATACTGGTTTTACGATTACCGGAAAGGAGTCTATATGTCTTATTTCTTCGTTTTGTATTGTTATAAACTGGTATAATTTTGGAACGTTTACCCCTGCACTCTGCATGATCATCTTGGTTGCAACTTTATTGACTGACAAGGACACTGCAAGTGCCGAAGAGCCAGTATATGGAATTTTTAATTCATCAAGAATAGAAGGGATGTATGCTTCTCCGTATATGCCATTTTTCCCTTCTGCCATATTGAACACGACTTGAGGCCTATCAAGAGAAATTAAATAGAAAAGAGTTTCAGAGCCAGCTTCATAAAGCTTTACCCTGTGTCCTCTGCTTTCAAGAGCTTTTTTAATGTTTTCGATTGTTTCTGGACTATCAAATACAGAATTTCTCTCGCTAAAGCTCTTTCTTAAGTTGAAAGTTAAACCGATTCTCAAGATTTTCTCCTTATTTTATTTTAAGGAAAGTGAAGGGCGGGTCAATAGATTTTTCAGGGTTTTTGAAGTGAATTTTTAATTTATTGAAATTCTTATAAACTAAATTATGAAATTTCAAGGGAGAATATTTGAAAATAATACCTAAAGTTCCAACAAGAGAGGAAGAAGTTGGCAGTTTTATAACGCACACAATAGGCACCGGGCTTGCAATTGCAGGGCTCGTGTTGCTTATAGTAAAGGCAGTTAGGCTGGGAGGGACTTTAAGGATTTTAAGTTTCACGATTTTTGGAGTAACACTTGTGTTTCTTTATATAGCTTCATCTCTTTATCATGGCTTACCAATAATTGTAAAATCTGCGATACTTCAGAAAATCCTCAGAATTTTTGACCATTCAGCAATTTTTTTGCTCATTGCAGGTACCTATACTCCATTTATGCTTGTTACATTGAGGGGAAGCATTGGGCTGTCTTTATTCTGTATAGTATGGGCAATCGCCTTAGTTGGTATTGTTTTAAAAGTTATATTTATAAATAGATATCCTGTTCTCTTCACTGCAATTTACATTGCAATGGGCTGGTTGATTGTTACTGCAATAAAACCTCTGTTACTTGGGCTGCCTATAGGGGGAATTGTGTTTCTCTTCCTCGGAGGGCTTACTTATACTCTTGGAGTCATTTTCTATGCCTGGCAGAAATTGCATTATAACCACTTTGTATGGCATTTTTTCGTACTGTTTGGAAGTATCTTCCACTATTTTGCAATTCTGTTCTACGTCTAAAAATCATAATTTGGTGCCAGGCACTTTGCTATGAAAAAAATCATAATTCGGTGCCAGGCACTTTGCTATATTTTTGAGTGTAGATCTACCCAAACCTTGTAACATCGCCTTCCTTAAATAGGATTTCTTTAAGCTCTTTATCGAATTTGTCGTCTACCCTCCTTATGTACTCAATAAGCATTACTGCGTGCTCTTTTTCCTCGTCTCTATTGTGGGCAAGAATTCCTCTCAGGTTCCCGTCTTTCGTTGCATTTACCCTTTGATTATAGTAGTCAATTGCCTCGAGCTCTTCCATAAGTGAAGCAATTGCTCTGTGCAAATCCATACCTTTTTCTCCGACATGCTCCTCTTTCTCGTAAAGATTTCCAGCCAATTTGTCCTCCTATGTTTTATTTAGATTACTTTATTTCTTAATTCTCCGATTTTTTCTATTTTGCAAACAATTTCGTCTCCCCTTTCAATTGGTGCAATGCCCGAAACTGTGCCTGTTGATATGATGTCTCCAGGATAAAGCGTGAGGTATTTTGAGATGAAATAGATTAAATAGTCAATTTTAAATACCATATCTTTCGTGTTGCCTTTCTGCCTCACCTCGCCGTTTACTGAAAGTTCTATTTTAAGGTTGTGTGGATCTGGAATTTCATCTTTTGTCACAATCCATGGGCCCAGGGGCATTGCTGCGTCGAAGTTTTTTGATCTGAGCCACGGCCAGCCCTTTCTCATATCAGCATATTCCAATTCTCTCTCAGTCACATCATTTGCTATTGTGTATCCAAAAACATATTCCATTGCTTCATTTACGTTGACATCTTTGCCTTGTTTTCCAATAACAACGGCGAGCTCGATTTCAGGATCAACTCTTGTAGCAAAATCAGGGTAAATAATTTCTTCGTCATGAGAAATGACACAATCTGCAAACTTCCCAAAAATTATAGGTTCTTCAGGTGGCTTACTTCCTGTTTCTTTTGCATGCTCAGCATAATTTTTGCCAAGGCAGATAATTTTGCTTTCTCTTATGATAGGAGCAGTGAATGCTGGGTTTTTAACCTCAAAAAACTTTAGAAATTCACCTTTGAACAATTTTTCGCCTTTTTCAATGATCTTCCCAACATATTCCCACTGCTCTATGAGATCAATAATGTTGAAAAAAGCTGGAAAGTCCTTATCAAGTTTGTGTCCAATAATTTCTGAAACAAGGTCTATGTCAATAAGTTTTTCTTTGTAGAACACTCCAACTTTTTCAAGCCCTTTGCTTTCAAAACTTGCTATCTTCATTTTCGCCTCCTTAAGGTAAGTATAAACATAATAGAAATTGTTAAAACTATCGATGGTCCTGTGGGTATGTTTAAAAAATACGATGCAATTATTCCGACAAAGCTCCCCAAAACGCCAATAATTATAGAATATATAAATGTTTCTCTGAAATTCTTCGCAATGTTTATTGCTGCGGCTCCCGGGACTATTACAAGTGCGGATACAAGAATGATACCAACAATTTTTATACTTATTACAATGATTAAAGAGAGCAAGAGTATAAACAGGTAGTTAAAATACTTTACCTTTATTCCACTTATCTTTGCCCAATCCTCATCGAACGAGATGGTTGATATTTCATTGAATATAAAATACATAAGCACAATAGAAAATGCGGCAAGTGTAATTGTGATATAAAGATCTTTTGAAGAAACTGCAAGAATATCTCCAAACAGATAACTTATCAAATCTGGCTTGTAGCCTTTTACAAATCCAAGAAGCACCACTCCGAGAGACATTGATGCCGCAAGAAGAATACCAATAACTGTGTCTACGGATAATTTTGACTTTTCAATAAGAGGCGGTATTAACATTCCTGTTACAACAGCAAAACCAATTGCAGTAGCGAGTGGATTTACGTTTACCAAAAATCCAATTGCAACTCCTGTGAGTGATATGTGCGCTATTGCATGAGAGAAAAATGCCATTTTTCTGAGGATCACAAAAACTCCAATAAAAGCACAGAGAAATCCCGAGATGATTCCCGCAATAATCGCTCTCATAAAAAACCCATGAATCATTTTAAATCCCCTCTGTCCTTATAAAATTCACATGGTTCATCTTCCTTACAGAATTTATGTTTGAATAACCCTGCCTCTTTACCATAAAGTTCCTCAAATTTTTCTTCTGAGAGTACTTCGTCGGGTTTACCTTCGCATATCAGTGTTCTGTTAAGGCATATAACCTTGTTTGCTATTTTTTCCACCACTGTAACGTCGTGTGAAACAAGGAGACTTGTTATACCATACTCTTTGTTCATATATGTGATGAAGTCATAAAAGGTTTCCTCTCCTTGTATATCAATACCTGCAAATGGTTCATCGAGGAATAATATTTCAGGCGAGAGGATTAAAGCACGCGCAATAAGAAATCTTTGCTGCTGTCCTCCCGACAGATCTCCAACTATCTTATCTGCAAGATGTGAAATATGAAGCAAATCAAGATATTTTTCTATTTTATCTTTTTCTTCTTTTTTATCTGTGTAAATTTTTTTAATTGAAAGGCTCAGAAGTTCTCTAACTGTTATCGGGAAATTTTTGGTGATATCTACTTTTTGCGGTACATATCCTATTCTTGTTCTTTCCTCTCTGCTTATTTCGTGTATCTCTTTTCCAAAAATTTTTGCCTCGCCTTTATGAGGCAAAAGATCAAGAATTGCTTTTAGCAAAGTAGTTTTTCCCGCTCCGTTTGGACCTATAATAATTGCAATATCTCCTCTGTTTAAATCAAATGAGATATTGCTGAGTGCTTCAAAGCTCTGGTATCTAACTGAGAGATTTTTTACCGATAAGATTTTTTTGTTATTCATTTCAGGGCTTCTATTATTGTGTTTACATTGTATTTCATTGTTTCCAGATAACCATTTCTGCCTTCAGTTCCTCCAATTGGATCTAACATATAGACTTTTGCATGCGTGTCTTCAATAATTGCATTCATTATTTCTGTGGATTGCTGCGGTTCCTTGAAAATAGCTTTTATTCTGTTTTTGACTATTAAATCTTCAATTGTTTTAATTTTTTGTGGAGTTGGTAGTGCGCCTGGCGTTTCTTCGAGTGTCCCTAGGACCTCAAGCCCAAAATACTCTGCAAGATAAGGAAAAGCATCGTGAAAAGATATGATTTTTTTTACCTGAAGCTTATCTATCTCACTCCGTAACTTCATAGCTTCTGTCATTATAGAATCTGTGTAGATTTTGAAATTCGCTTCATAGTAAGAAGCATTTACAGAATCGGCATCTACAAGTGCTTTCTCAATTGCTGAACACTGTGCGGTAAAATAGTCCGGGTTTAACCATATATGAGGATTATTGTTCTCTACCTTACCTGTTATTCCTTCACTCGTGTTGATTACCCTTGCGTCTTTTAAAGTTTTAATGAGAGTTGACATCCAGTTTTCCAGCCCAATATCGTTTTCGAAGATAATTTTAACTCCCTGAAGTTTTTCAATATCCTTCGGACTGAGCGAAAAGTTATGTGGATCAGATGTCGGTGGAACTATTAATACTGCATCGACCTTATCTTTTCCAATTTCGCTAATGGCGTCGTATAAAGGGAAAATAGTTGCAGCTACCTTGATTTTCTTACTATTCATGTTTTGGGTGCTGCACCCTGCCAGGAAAAAAGCAGTTAATATAGTCAAAACAATTATTTTTTTCATATTCATATTATATATATTAAAAACAATTTTTTGGTTTATTTTTGAAAAAAATTATTTATGGTTAAAATATGGAAAATTTATGGAGGTGCCTTTGTGAATAAAGTTGGTATATTATTACCCCCGCCTGGTAATGTAGTTGAAATGTTTGAAAAGGTAAAGAAAGCGGAGGGTTTAGAAGAAGAAATCTCTATCCTTCTTTCGAGAAGCGAGAAGGAAAAGCAAGAAATACTTAAAGAATCAGTTGCCTTAATTATGTCTTCGATATCTTTGGATGATCTTGACGTCGCTAAGAACCTTAAGCTTATTCAGGTTCCATTTGCAGGAGTCGATACTTTTAACGTGAAAGAACTTATAAAAAGAGGCATTATTCTCGCCAATGTTCATTCAAATGCCACTGCTGTTGCAGAATATGCATTTGGCCTTCTTATTTCACTTGCCAAAGATTTTATACGTAGCGATAGAGACCTTAGAAGAGGTTATTGGCATGGATGGATGGGGAAAGAGCCTAATATGGAAATTGAAGGGAAGACAGTTACTATCATTGGTCTTGGAAGCATTGGAAGAAAAATTGCAGAATTTGCAAAAGCGTTTGGAATGTATGTTGTTGGAGTTAAAAAAAATCTTCAGAACTATCCTAACGTGGACGAAGTTTATGGAACCGAGGATTTACTGAAAGCGGTTGAAAAAGCTCATTTTGTGATTTCAGCCCTTCCTTTAACCGATGAAACCGAGAGTCTTATAGACAGGAATGTCTTTAACGCAATGAAAGGCAAGTATTTTATAAATGTTGGAAGAGGTCTGGTTGTGAATGAAGAGGATCTTTTTGTGGCATTGAAGAATCATGTCCTCAAAGGCGCGGCTATCGATACTTGGTGGAACTATCCTGAAAAGCCCTTGCAATTTGCGCAGCCTTCCAAGTATCCATTTTTTGCACTTGATAATGTGATGATGACGGCTCATGCGGCTGGTTTTTCAGAGGAAAGTGTAAAAAGAAACTGGGAAGATTCAGTGAGGAATATTGTTAAGCTATTTTTAGGAAAAGAAGTGGAAAATATTATAACCGAGAGAGGCTATTGATAGATGGCTTTTTTTAAAAGAAAAAACAGGATCTACGTCCCTGTCATAACAGAAGAAGTTGCGAAAGAGATTCTTATAAGATGCAATTCCTGCGGCAGGTTGATCAAGTATCAGGATTTAAAGAAAAATTTAAATGTCTGTCCTTACTGCGGTCATCATTTCAGGATGTCTATAAGAGACAGAATAAACTTGCTTACGGATGCCGGCACTTTTGAACCCATTAATGAAGATCTGGAACCATTAGATGTGCTTAATTTTTATGACGGGACTTATTATAAAAATCAACTTGCGAAAGCAAAACGTGAAACAGGTTTAAAAAGTGCGGTAATAACAGGGAAGGCAAAAGTCGACGGAATTAACGTTGCGATAGGTGCATTTTCTTTTGAGTTCATCGGAGGGAGTCTCGGATTTACCGTTGGAGATAAGCTCGTAAAGTTGTTTAACCATGCAAAGAAAAATCAGCTTCCTATAATTATAAAATTTTCATCAGGCGGAGAAAGAATCCAGGAAGGAGTCTATTCAATGCTTCAGATAGTACGTGTTATTCAGGCTGTGAGCGAGTTTAAAGAAGATGGTGGCCTTTTCATTTCAATTCTTACAAACCCGGTTTATGGAGGTGCTTCAGCCATAGGAATGCTTGGGCATTTTGTTTTAGCAGAAAAAGACACAATGATAGGACTTACAAGCCCGAAAGTTACTGAACTTGCTTTTGGGATGAGCTTTTCTAAAGAACTTCAGTCTGCGGAAAAACTGCTTGAAAATGGATTTCTTGACATGGTTCTTGAACGAAAAGAATTGAAAGAAGTGGTTTCAAAGATTCTGAAAATTTATACAAACAGGAGTCTAATATGATAACTTTGCTACCGTTTGAACATGAGCTCGCACATCTTTATAAAGAGCTTGACGAGAAGAAAAGTGGAGCCGAAAGAGAACAGATAAAAAAACAAATTGAAATTAAACTCGAAAAAATCTATAAGAATTTAACTCCTTATGAAATTGTTGAGATTGCTCGCCACCCCAACAGGCCTCAAACTGTTGATTACATAAAAGAAATTTTATCTGATTTTGTAGAAATAAAGGGTGATAGAATTTTAGGAGACGACAGGGCAATTATTGCAGGTATTGGAAGATTTAAAGGCCTATCAGTTACTGTTATTGGAAGTAACAAAGGGCATACTACACTTGAAAGACTGAAGAATAATTCTGGAATGATCGGCCCTTCAGGTTTCAGGAAAATTGCAAGGGCAGTTGATATGGCTTCTAATACTTTTAAAACACCAATATTAACTTTCGTTGATACGCCTGGAGCGCGTGTTTCTTCTGAAACAGAAAAAGAAGGTTCCGTTGCAGCTTTTGCGGAACCTGTAAAAGCTTTTTTGAAAGCCAGCGTTCCTGTTTTAAGTGTTGTAATTGGAGAAGGTGGGAGCCTCGGTGCCCTTAGTTTACTGGTGTCAGATAGAATTCTTATGCTCCGTTACTCTTATCTTTCTGTTATTTCTCCAGAGGTGGGAGCTTCTGTTCTTTTTAAAGATAGATCGATGAAAAAGGAAGTTGCGAGTGCTTTAAAAATTACTTCCCGGGACCTGCTTAATCTTAATATAATAAATGGTACCATTGATGAGCCATTTACAGGAGCGCATAGGAATCCTGAACTTACCATTGAAACTGTAAGAGAAGCTTTGCATAAAGAGTTTGAGACGCTTTTGAAAGAAACTCCCAGAGATTTGATGAAGAGGAGAGCCGAGAAGTTCAAAAAGTTCCAAATTTAAAAGTTTAATGGATTTATTTTAAGCATTGTGAGCTTTTGTTAATTTATCCTTATTTTTCTTTCTCTATTGACAGCGACTTTTAAAAGTATAGAATAATGAGGAAATATTTGAAGGAGGCAAAAAATGAAAACGGATTTGAGAGGCAGAGATTTTATCAGCGTCCTCGATTTTAACAGGGAAGAATTGGAGACGATTCTTGAGATTGCTAAATGGCTTAAAATGAGAAATGCAGTGGGTGAATCGCAAAGAGAAATCCTTCAAGGGAAGGTTTTGGGGTTACTTTTTGCGTCACCTTCGACAAGGACCCGTCTTTCTTTTCAAACGGGAATAGTCCAGCTCGGTGGTTCTGCTCAGGTCTATAATCCTGAGGAGTTGCAACTTTCCCATAAGGAGTCCTGGAAGGATACTGCAGAGATGATTTCAAGATTTTTAGATGGTTTTGCGATTCGGCTCTACAATCTTAAAACTCAGATGGGTGCTGAAACATATGAATATGGCGATGCAAGGAAAGTTTTAAGAGGGATAGCAGAATATGCGAATATACCAGTAATAAACATGCTCGATGACAAGGAACACCCCTGCCAGATAATGGGCGATATTCTTACAATGATGGAGAAATTCGGAGGTTTGGAAGGCGCAAGAAAGAAAAAAATCGTCATGTCCTGGGCATACGACGAAAGAGCAAAATCAGCAGGTGTACCTCAAACGATGATAGCTGCTGGTTCCACGCTCGGTCTAAATATTACTCTTGCTTATCCCGACGAACCTGGTCTTTATGATGTCGATAGCGAATATGTCGAATTTGCCAAAGATGCTGCTGCAGAAAATGGTGGGTCACTCAAGATTGAGCACGATATTTGGAAAGCATCAAAAGATGCGGATGTTATATATGCTAAATCCTGGGCAAGGAATCCCGATAAACACGCTGAGGTGGGTAAAAAATACAAAGAGGATTGGTGTATTTCCCACGAACACTTTAAAGTTGCTAATAGAAATGCTGTTTATATGCACTGTCTTCCTGCACGTAGAAATTTTGAAGTCACTGATCTCCTCATCGATGATCCCAAAATTTCTATTGTTAATGATGAAGCCGAGAACAGGCTTCATGTGCAAAAAGCTATTATGTCTTTGACAATGCGATAGAATAAAAAATATTTTAAGAAAAGGAGTTTAAGATGGGAAAAAATCAAGTTAGAATTTTTGCATTTGGTGGAAACGAAGTAGCGCCTGTTGGTTTGGTTGATAAGAACGGAAAGGCAATTATTCCTGATATTGCCATGCAGTGGAAAAGAACAAGGGAAACCTGTGAGCATATTGCGAACATTGTAAGTTCTTTTCCTGAAGACAGTTTCATTCTTACGCACGGCAACGGTCCTCAGGTAGGCAATGTCCTTTTGCGTTCAGAGTATTCAAGACCTATACTTCCTCCTCTTCCTCTTGATGTGTGTGGTTCCGATACGCAGGGATCCATGGGCTATATGCTTGCGCAGATTCTTGAGAATCGATTGAAGACGAAAGGCATCGATAAGCAGGTTGTTGGTATTGTAACTCAGGTTGTTGTGGGTAAAGATGACCCGGGCTTTCAAAACCCGACTAAATTTATAGGCCCTCCTTACACAAAAGAAGAGGCGATGGACAGGGCACAGAAAGATGGTTGGATAGTAAAACTTTACAAGAAGGACGAAATTGGAAATGAGATTTGGAGAAAAGTTGTACCTTCACCTGTACCTCTTGATATAGTTGAAATAGATATAGTTGAAGCAGCGCTCGAAAGAGGTATGATCCCGATAACTGTTGGTGGTGGTGGAATTCCTGTTGTTGAAGTAAAGCCTGATGAGAATGGAGTTTATCATACTAATTATGGTATCACATTTAAGGATGGGAAAGACATGAAAATTTACAATGGGGTTGAGGCAGTAATTGATAAGGATCTTGCTTCTGCTTTACTTGGAACGATGCTTATAAAGAGGGCAAGGGAAAGAGGAGAAGAGGTTGATGTTACTCTTACCATATTTACAGGAGAAGATGGAGCAAAACTTCACTATCAGAAACCGGACCAGATAGACCTGAGACATTTGACCCTTGAAGAAGCAAAGAAATATTATTCTGAAGGGCACTTCCCGGTTGGTAGTATGGGCCCAAAAATTCTTGCGATTACGAAGTTTCTTGAAGGTGGCGGTAAGAAAGCTTATATTTCGTTAACCTCTAAGTATCTTGAAACTATAGAAGGAAAAGCCGGGACGACAATCGTTAGGGAATAATACGCATCTAATATGCTGCAATGCAGCATAAGGAGGTAATAATGGACCTTTACGGTAAAGATTTAATTACAACTCAGGATTGGGAAAAAGTATGGCTTGATGAAGTGCTTGCTCTTGCTGGAGAAATGAAAAAGCACAGATACGAAAAACCGTTTACTGAAATTTTGAAAGACAAAACTTTTTTTATGTTCTTTTATAACCCATCAGTAAGGACGAGACAGTCTTTTGAAGCCGCAGCAACAGAACTTGGCGGACATGCGCAATTCCTCGAGCCGAAAGCGATGAGGTTGAAGTCGAAGGAAAAAGCAGGAGAAACAATTGAAGATGCGGCGAATGTGATGTCGAGATATGGTGTCGGCTTGGGAATAAGGATTCTCGAAGACGCTGTCGAGCAGTATGGCGATGGAGAAGCATTGCTAAGGGAATACGCAAAATATTCATCGATTCCTATCGTTTCAATGGCGCATGATAAGTACCATCCCTGTCAGGGATTAGCAGACCTTATGGGATTAGAGGAGCATTTGGGAGATGTAAAAGGTAAAAAAATAACTATGATGTGGGGTTATTCCTCAATGGTGCGTTCCTGGAGTTCTGTTCAGGAAGATATCCTTCTTCTTCCAAGATATGGCATGAATTTTACCCTTGCATACCCTGAGGGTTTTGACCTTGATCCAGAAGTTATTGAAGCTGCTAAAAAGAATGCCGAGGAAGCCGGGGCGGCGTTTGAAATTACCCATGACAGGTTCGAGGCGGTTAAAGGCGCTGATGTTATTTATGCAAGGCACTGGATGAGTCCAAAGAGATATGCCATTGGTAAAGAAGAAGACCAAAAACTCGCCCTGCAGTATAAAGACTGGAGGTTAACTTGGGAGCTTAATAAGTTAACGAACAATGCCTATTTCATTCACCCAATGCCGGTTGACAGAGGGAATGAAGTGGATGATGAAGTTGCGAGCGGCCCTCGTTCTATTATTTATGATATTGCCGAAAACAGGCTCCACGCCCAAAAGGCAATAATGGCGCTCACGATGGCATCTGGTTGGTAAATTCATAATTGGTGCCAGGCACCAAATTATGAATTTTTTCATAGCAAAGTGCCTGGCACTTTGCTATATTTTTTAGGAAGTTCAAAAGTCTTTGCTTATCTTTTCCAACCATTCATTGAAAATACTGTCAGATAAGCTTCTTTTCTCTGCTTTATTTCTAATGCTTGCTATCGTTTGATAGTGAATTCCTAATGCTGAAGATATGTCTAATAGTCTATAATGTCTGAGATAAAGAGCATAAATGATCAGGTATTTGAGCTCTTTCTTGTTTGCCACATCGCTGTATTTACTATTGATTTCCAGGAATATTTTTTTAATTTTTTTTGTTTCTCTTTCAGAATTATATTCTTTTACTTCTTTTTTATAATCATTGAATTTAGAGGCATTGGCACTTATAAATTGAGGAATCTTTGCTATTTCTATTCCTGTGAGCCTGGAAATTTCCTGAAAATTTAAACACTTTGGGGCATTTGCTCTCTCCTTGAAATATCTGAAACTACACCACTTATAATCCTCAGGTTGTTTTACTAAATTCGCTTCTAGCGGGTTTAAATTAATGTACACAAAGGCAGTAATAAAATAATCATCATTTTTGATCAGGTAGCTTCTGTACCTGTCATTAAAAAGATGTCCATTTCTCATATATAAAGAATTGAAATGGTGCGCGTATTTTGAATTGACTTCTTGCATTATTTCAGAGAGGTTTGCCTTTCCAGTTTTTATCAATAAATGATAATGATTTTTCATCAGTGCAAACGAGAGTAGCATAACCTGGTTTTTAATAAAAATATTACATGCGAGTTCTAGAAAATATTTATAATCTTCATCTTTTTTGAAGACATTTTCTTCATTCACTGCTTTAGAAATAATGTGATAAATAGCTCCCTCTTGCTCAATCCTCTTTGCTCTTCCCATACCTTATTATATATTTTTACTTAAGATTTTCCAAAAAGTATATTAAAGTGCCAGGCACCAAATTATGATTTTTTTCATAGCAAAGTGCCTGGCACCTGAATATGAAAAATATAAATTTGGAATATTTTTCATATTCTATAAAATAGGTAAAAGCTTTACAAAATTCAAAATATGTTTTTAAAAAGGATGGCTTAATGAACAGTAAAGAAATAAGAGAGAGTTTTGTCAATTTTTTTGAAAGCAAGGGTCACCTGCATCTGCCTGGTTCTTCTTTAATTCCAAAGGACCCGACTCTTTTATTTACATCAGCTGGTATGGTTCCTCTTAAATCATATTTTCTCGGGGAAGAGGTTCCTCCGAGGACACGGATTGCAACTGTTCAGAAATGCCTCAGGACCAACGATATAGATAACGTCGGCTACACTGCAAGGCATCACACATTTTTTGAAATGCTGGGTAATTTTTCCATAGGAGATTACTTTAAAGAGGAGTCGATCGAATGGGCAGTTGAGTATGTAACAAAAATCCTCGGTCTTCCATTCGAAAATCTCTGGGTAACCGTATACAGAGAGGATCTTGAGACAAAAGAAATCTGGAAGAAATTTGGCATACAAGAGCACAAAATCATCCCCCTTGGAGAGGATGATAACTTCTGGATGATGGGTCCCGTAGGTCCATGTGGTCCGTGCTCTGAAATATACTTTGATAGGGGGGTAAAAACTCCTGAAGAGGAGAAGGAACTGCCTGGCAGTAACGGTGAAAGATTTCTTGAATTCTGGAACCTTGTGTTTACGCAGTTTGATAGACATTCAGATGGCACCCTAAAACCACTTGCAAGGAAAAATATTGATACTGGAATGGGCCTTGAAAGGATTACAAGCATTCTTGAAAATGTGCCCACTGATTTTGATACAGACCTCTTTGCTCCCATAATTAGTAAAATCGAAGAGTTAAGCAACGAGCGATATGGAGAAGACCCAATAAAAAACCGTGCTTTCAGGGCAATTTCTGATCACATAAGAGCGGTGAACTTTCTGATAGCAGACGGACTTTTGCCCAGCAACGAGAAGAGAGGGTATGTTTTAAGGAGGCTTATAAGAAGGAGTGCACTTTTCGGGAGATCCCTTGGTCTGAAAGACGCATTTCTTTATGAACTTGTGCCAGTGTTTATTAATCTTATGGGAGAAATATACCCCGAGTTGCCCATGAGCAAGAAGAAAATTGAAACTACGATTAAGTCAGAGGAGCAGAAGTTCAGTTCTGTGCTTGAAAGCGGATTTTCCTATTTTAAGGACAGGGTCAACGAGCTCAACGAAAAAAGGGTCAGGGAATTCCCGGGAGATTCAGTTTTTTACCTTTACGATACCCTTGGTTTCCCGGTGGATCTATCAGAAGTGCTTATAAAAGAGTATGGATTGTACTTTAACAGAGCTCAGTTCGATTCATTGATGGAGGAACAGCGGGAAAAGGCGAGACTTGCGTTTACAGGTGTAGATGCATACTCAGAAAAGGTGAACCTGCTTGGCGTTAAAGAGCAGACAGGAGAAACACAGTTTGTCGGATATTCAAACTTTAAAAGCGATTCAGTCGTGAAAGCGATTTTGAAAAGTGGAGCAAGTTCGAACTCTGCCCAAAAGGGAGATAAGGCTTCCCTTGTTCTCGATGTAACTCCCTTTTATGCGGAAAAAGGCGGGCAAGTAGGCGACGCAGGAGTTATTGAGAATGATGATTTTGTTTTTATTGTTGAAGATACCAAAGCCCCTGTTGAAGGGCTGGTTATTCATTCTGGTTATATTGATAAAGGCGTTGTGAATATGGGAGACGCAGTTACTGC
>Ga0209610_1000263_pt1 | contig 27373 bp, 20 predicted proteins | sample LakKivw275mmetaG_FD_184137 | JGI IMG/M metagenome (GOLD analysis project Ga0209610, IMG submission 184137) | Anoxic lake water microbial communities from Lake Kivu, Rwanda to study Microbial Dark Matter (Phase II) - Lake Kivu water 275m metaG... | ecosystem: Environmental > Aquatic > Freshwater...
AGATATCGTTTGCCATAGTCGATGGAAAGGTGTCAATAGAGCTGCTTTCGAAGAGCATTCTCATGAGATATCCAAGCGCGAATGAACGATGAGCAGTATTGGAACGGACTCCACGATAATCATTCAGGTAACCGGAATACTTACGCAGAGTACGTACGTCGAGTACGTACGCACTTAGATTGTATGCCAGCAATCGTTCCGAGAACCATGATGCAGATTGCAAGCGAGCAGCTAGTCGCACTCTTGATCTTCGTAGTGACCTACATTCTACTTGCAACAGAATATCGAGAGGCAACCATCGCGACCATGGCGGGGGTTGCGGCGATATGGGCGTTCGGGATCCTCACACCTGAGGAAATGATCTCCTATGTTGACATGAATGCGATCGGCCTACTCTTCGGTACGATGATAATGGTTGGAGCCTTGAGTGAAGCTCACTTCTTTCAATGGCTCGGAGTTGCTGTGGCGAGATTGTGTCGTTATCGCCCAACCCATCTCCTGATCGCCTTCACTCTAATGACAGGCGGCCTCTCCGCCATTCTGCCAAACGTGACCACAGTCCTATTCATGGTTACAATAACCATCGCGATAACCGAGTTGCTGAAGCTAGATCCAAAACCATACGTCTTCAGTGAGGTTCTCGCATCTAACATTGGAGGACTCGCCACTCTCATAGGGGATCCCCCTAACATGATGATCGCGACCGCGACAGGCTTTTCCTTTCTCGATTTTCTGGCTAACCTTGGTTTGATTTCGCTCCTCGCTCTCTTCGTCTCGCTTGCCTACATATGGGATAAGTTCCGAGACAACATGAAGGGTGCGGATGCCTTGTCAGCACTGCAGGAATCCATGCCACTGCTCAAGATGCCGGATATGAATTCTGATCGACGGCTTCTCTGGATCGGCCTCGCTACGCTCATATGCACGGTGACACTCTTCTGTCTGCAGGACATTGTGGGCATCTATCCGACCGCCGTTGCACTCCTCGCCGCCACCGTGCTTCTTTTCGTCGGGGGACGAAAGATGCCCGCCATATTGAGAGACGTCGAGTGGAGCACTCTGCTCTTCTTCGGATCACTTTTCATTGTTGTAGGTGCTCTCGAGAAGACAGGTTGGATGGACACAGTTGCCCAAGGGATCTTGGCTTTCGCTGGGGCAAACACAGTCTACGGCATAAGCGTGGTACTCTGGAGTTTCAGTCTGATGTCAGCCTTCATCAACAACATCCCGTTGGCCGCCGCCTTTATTCCGGTCCTGAAAACCCTCGGAAACGTTTCTGGACTGAATGTCTATCCTTTCTGGTGGGCCCTCGCAGCTGGAACTGGGCTCGGAGGAAACGGAACTATCATAGGTGCTTCCTCAAACGTGATCGCAATAGGTCTCGCTCGATCAAAGGGAGTGAGAATCACGTTCGTCGAGTTTGCGAAGATAGGGATAGTTGTCCTAGTTCTCACGACTCTAGTGGCGAACTCGATTCTACTTCTCAAGTTCTGGGTCTGACAAGGTAGTCACATTCTCGGATCGAGAACATTTGTACAACCACCCTGAGTTCTCGCTTTTTTTTCCACAAGAGAGGTAATATAGCTGCTATGCCAAAAGTCACAAGATCTGGGAACTGTATCGCCGAAGCTATTCCGTAGACTAGTAGTCTTGGCAAGATGCTCGAAATGAAAGAATGTGAACTCATTATCCAGAAAGCTTTGAGGGAAGAACGATCTTCCTTGCTGATAGACGAGGCTTACCGAATATGCAACCTTCATCACATCCCTACACCAAAATTCCAAGTGGTCATCCGTTTGCATGAGGCCGTTGAGAAGGTAAACGAAATTAGATATCCCGTAGCTTTGAAGATCATTTCTCCTCAGATTCTACACAAATCGGACGTAGGTGGAGTCGTCCTGAACGTCGGGAATGAGAAGGACCTCAGGACGGAATATGAAAAGCTGGTTGCGGAAGTCAACAGGAGAGAACCGTCAGCGAAGATCACAGGAGTTCTAGTTGAAAAAATGATGGTTCCTTCGACCGAGGTTATAGTTGGAGGAATAAGAGACAGCCAATTTGGCCCCGCGGTCATGTTTGGAATGGGGGGCATGTTCACCGAGGTGTACGATGATGTCGCATTCCGCGTAGCCCCCATCGACAGAGTAGATGCTCTGAACCTGATTCATGGACTAAAAGGGTCGAAAGTACTAGAGGGAATCAGAGGAAAGCCCCCAGCAGACCTAGATTCGGTAATCAACGTGTTGACCAACGTTTCAGACCTAATGATGGAACATGATGCGATAACCCAGCTGGACCTGAACCCAGTGATCGTTTATTCAGACGCAGTTTGCGCTGTCGACTCTCGGATCATTCTAAGCGAAACAGGAGATATCTAGCATGGACCTAGACCCCTTCTTCAAGCCCAAGTCCGTTGCGGTGATCGGAGCTTCCAGGGAACCCCGAAAGTTTGGCCATGTCATCTTCAAGAACTTCGTGGAATCTGAATTCAAAGGGAAGGCGTATCCGGTCAACCCGAAAGCCGAGAGCATACTGGGTCTCAAGACATACCCTAGTGTGAAGGAAGTCCCATCTGAATTGGATCTGGCAGTGATCGCAGTCCCAGCACCAATGGTTCCTCCTATAATCGATGAATGCTTGTCGAAGGATGTCAAAGCAGCAATAATAATCTCCGGAGGATTCAAAGAGGCTGACGAGAAAGGAGAAGAACTTGAGCTTGAAATCAGGGAAAAGATCAGAGATAGCGGGCTAAGGATCATTGGTCCAAACTGCATAGGAGTATACGACCCAACAAGCCACATAGACACGCTGTTTCTGCCTCGATACAGGTTGAGACGACCGAAGCAAGGCCCAATAGCCTTCATATCGCAAAGTGGCGCCTTCGGTTCCGCGGTACTCGACTGGGCCGCTTCTCAGGATATTGGGATCAGCAAATTCATCAGTATTGGAAACAAAATCGACGTGGATGAAGTTGACCTATTAGACTATCTAGTCGACGACTCGTTGACAAAGTGCATCACGGTTTATGTAGAAAGCATAAGCCGAGGCAGAGAGTTTCTCGAGGCATCGTCCAGAGTCGCCAAGAATAAACCCTTGATCGTGTTGAAGGGAGGTGTGACGAACGAGGGAGCCAGCGCATCCCTATCCCACACGGGGTCTCTCGCAGGATCTGCAAAGGTTTGTGCCGGGGCGTTCAAGCAGGCCGGGGTAGTACAAGCGCAAACTGTAGACGAACTGCTCGATTACGCGCGAACGCTCGCATATCAGCCGCTACCTAAAGATCAGAAGGACATCGCCATAGTTACCAACGGAGGAGGATTCGGAGTAATAAGCACCGATGAGGCTTCAGGGCTCGGCCTTAAGTTGGCGAAATTCAATCCGGAGACCGTGAGAACTCTAAGGGAAAAGCTGCCGGAATACGCGACAGTGCATAACCCGTTAGACCTCGTAGGTGACGCTGACGTAGAGCGTTACAGGTCGGCATTGGGCGCCGTTTCATCAGACCCGAACGTTGGAATAATCCTTGTAATCGTGCTTCTTCAAACATCCTTCATTGAATCTGACGTAGTTGACGCCATAACCGAATCCCAAGTAACCTACGGCAAGCCGACAGTCGTGTGCACTATTGGAGGGGAGTTCACTCAGATACTGGTCAAAATGCTGGAAGAGAATCGAATACCTTCGTACCCGACTCCTGAGAGAGCCGTTAACGCGATAAACGCTTTGATTCAGTACGCCAAAGCTCTTGAAGACATAAACAAGAAACAGCAATTGAACGAGCGCGGAACAGCACAGGCCGATCGAGTGACGAAACGGAACACAACTTGCCGTTGACCCTCTCCCTCATGAAATCTTACGAGTGATCTGTTGACTCGGGGTACAGAACCTGTCTACTCTCAATCGTTGTGATTCAAACCCGCTGATAGCACCGCGTCCGAGAAACGAGTGGGAAGAGAAGGCTACATTCAACCCCGGCGGAGTACTCGAGGGCCGTGTATTTCACCTGTTCTACCGGGCAGTCGCCACGAATGGTATTTCCTCCATAGGATACGCTGCTACAACCGCGGATATGAAGACAACCGAGAGGCCTGACCAGCCGATCCTTGCCCCAAGTGAGGCATGGGAGGAGCTTGGGTGCGAAGATGCGAGAATCACCAAGATCCAGAACACATACTACGCATTGTACACCGCCTATTCGAGGAGAGGGCCAAGAATTGCCCTGGCATCGAGCTCCAATCTCAACAAGTTCACAAAAATAGGACTGGTCGGACCTGATGTAGTCGACAAGGACGCCGTGCTGTTTCCTGAGACCATCAGAGGGGGCCTTGCTATGATTCATCGAATTGAGCCTTCAATGCAAATTGCGTATTTTGACAATCCGCAATTCGAGAAACTCTCTGACCCGTCACTCAGATCTCAGTACTGGACAGAATATCTTCGCAATCTCGACGCACACACGATAATGAGGCCACAAGAGTGGTGGGAGAAGAGGAAGATAGGAATTGGCCCGCCCCCAATAAAAACGCCCGAAGGATGGCTAATGATCTATCATGGCGTTGACGACAACTATGTATACAGAGCTGGCGTGGCCCTGGCGGACCTAGATGACCCTCAGAAGATCTTGGCAAGATCGAGAACACCGATACTGGAGCCAAGGGAACCATACGAGAAGCACGGGCTCGTGCCCGAAGTTGTGTTTCCGGAGGCCGCGATGGTCCTTGACAGTGATCTCTATGTCTTCTATGGCGCGGCCGACACAGTCTGCTGCGTTGCAACAGCGTGCCTCGATGAGTTTCTTGAATGGCTTGTCCAGCAGCGCTAGAAACTCGCAGCCTATTCTTCTCGAGGTCCATCGACGGAAGCCGCCTCGAATGCCGATCCCGCCTCTGTCAGCAGCTGATCGGACTGGCCATCTATGATTCGACCGGAATCAACATATCGCCTCTGAATTCCACACCTATCACAAACCTCGATGATGCCCTAGCCGGCAGCTTCTGAGCTCCAAGCTGAAGTCCAGCGGATCGTTGCAGGCAAGGAGAAGCAAACTAAAGAGGCAATGCTGCAGCTTGTTTATGCGAGCTTCGATTGAATGTCGGCCACGTGATGAATAGAGAGGTTGTTTCAATAGATTCAGATGTCAGCGTGAAGGCTGCAGCAAGCAAAATGGCTCAACATCGGGTAGGATGTTTGATCGTAACCGAGAAGGGCAAGCCAGTAGGCATGATTACAGAGACAGATATGCTGTCAAGGGTTCTAGCGCTGGCTAGAAATGCTGAATCAACGAAGGTCAAGACCGTTATGTCGGAGCCTCTGATATGCGGAAACCCCGACATGGATTTCATCGAGGCTACAAAGCTGATGATCAATAAGGCGATCAAGAAGCTTCCTATCATTCAGGGCGAACAGCTTGTTGGGATCCTGACAATAACAGATGCCGTTGCGGTTCATCCAGGGATGCACGAGTTCATCGAAGAGGAAGCGAAAGGAAACGTCCCTAAGACATTCATGAAGAGACTGCGGAAAAGATAGCGCCATATTTGTTCGTTCTGACCCGATCTTGACTGTTTTGCCCAACTACTATGTTGCCGCATGAAGTCAGCCTTATCTCTGTTGATTTGTCCTATTCCTACACGACATTCGAATTGGAGAAGAGACGGTTGAGGAAAATAGGCGTCGTCACAAGTGGCGGAGATGCACCTGGCATGAATGCTGCTATCCGAGCCGTTGTCCGCATCGCCTATTCAAAGAAGCTTCAAGTTCTGGGTTTCAGGAGAGGCTGGGAAGGCTTGATCACAAACACATTTACCGCCTTGACGCCTCGATCGGTCGGCGGCATAATACAACTAGGCGGCACAATCCTCCACACATCAAGATGCCCAGAGTTCAGAAAGAGAGAAGGAATCAGGAAAGCCGCCGAGACTCTCGGATTGAATCATATTGACGGACTCGTAGTCATCGGCGGTAACGGCTCCTTCAAGGGCGCTCTGCGGCTAAGCGCGTACACAGACATCATGTTGGTCGGAATTCCTGCATCAATTGACAACGATGTTTCTGGCACAGAGGAAACCATAGGTTTCGACACGGCCGCAAATACAGCACTCGCTGAGATCGATAAGATCCGAGACACAGCAGTTTCCCATGAGAGAGTATTCATGATTGAGGTGATGGGACGAGAAAGGGGCTTCCTCGCACTTGAGGTCGGGCTCACTGCTGGCGCAGAAATCATTCTAGTACCAGAAGTGAAATATCGAGAGGAGAACCTCTTCGAGACTATAAGAGAAAACAGGGCCAAAGGAAAGAAGTCGGCCTTGATCGTGGCAGCTGAAGGAATAGGAGACACCCATTTGCTTGCAGGACAGATCCAGCGAAACACAAAGGCGGAGGTTAGACTGAGCATCATAGGTTATGCTCAAAGAGGCGGCAGCCCCACAACAAGGAGCCGGCTCTTAGCGAGCTTGTTCGCAGAAAAAGCAGTAGAAGTGCTGTCAGGCGAGGAGGGCAACAGAGTAGTCGGACTGCGGAACGGCAGGATTGAAAGCGTCGAGCTCCAGAAATCATGTGAGACCGAGAAGACTTTGGATCCAACGCTGCTTGAACTGGCCGCCGTGCTTGCAACATGAACATTCTGGGAAACACCGAGCCAAGCTGCGTTGGCTCTCGCGACTAGTTTCGGCCGCGTTTGTTCTGAATGATGTCGTCTAGATCATGCTTGGAAAGCGGCTAAGGACGGCACCAGCTCATAGGTCAGGGACGCGTACAATACCCAGCGCTCTAGCTAACCATGCAGGCGACTAATTCACCTGGGCGGTTCGGATCATTCTTCGCATCAATTTCTTGGTTTCCATTGGGCCCGAAACCGATAGGCACCTAACACCGGTGCTCCTCATGATGTAGTCGTTCCCGCCTCTAAACAGGGCGTCCCCAACAAACAGCATAGCCTCATGTTCTAAACGGAGGCGTTCTTCCAACTTCTTGACGCACAGTGTTTTGTTCACGCCCTTTTTGGTAACGTCGATCGAGGTGGTTCCGCCAATAGTTATCTCGAAGTCGGGCAATTTCGTCTTCAGGAGCCTTCTAATCCTCAGACGCTTTTCCCGATTAGGATCCCATTTCCGCTTGAGACGCAACGGAGCCTTCTGACCCAGAGCGGAGAATGTGAGCTGGCTCCCTCTGTTCTCAAAAACCGGTCCGTATGTCTTTCTTGGATGGACATAGCTGATTTCCGCAAAGACTATTTCGAATGACCCCACTATTCTCCTGACGGCGTGTTCTGACAGAAGATTGCTGTATGCCAAAGAGAAACGTCCGCGTCTTCTGTCATAATAGTAACCGCTGGCCGAACAGGTGGGAAACAAATACAAGTTCCACAGATTAGCGCTCTTTGGCAGTCCACTCAGAAACTGATTTTCTAACTGTTGAAAAGAACAGCCTGAGGTCACTGCAACGTATCTTATTCGGAGCATTTGGGAAATCAGCGCAGCCATTCCCTTGTCGATGTTGGACTTGCTCTTGGTTAGAGTGCCATCAAGATCGAAAATTACTATCTTCTTTCCCGCTATGGAATTAGCGCCGTTCAAGGTCTAACGCCCTTCGCCTCTTCATTCTGCATTGTCGATTTGATTATGTCCGCATACTGGTCAGCTAGCTTCGTCCTTCCCGCTTCCTCTCCATACTTTAGAGACCTAGGGCGCGGTAGAATGTGCTGACATACCTCATTGCTACGTTTGGCCATATCATGGGTCTGCTATACTCGTAGGCCATCCTAGCGTATCTCTGGCGAGTCTGATCGTCATCGAGCAGTCTATTCACGCATCTAGCGATAGACGCGGAATCCTTGAACTCACATTGCAGGGCTGCACCACTAGAAATCGGCTCTTCTGCATGAAGAAAAGGGGTTGTAACGATGGGTTTACCTGTGCTCAGAGCATACGAAAGCGTTCCACTGCTGACCTGTTCTCGATTCGGGTAGGGAATAACGTAGATGTCGGTCGCTTGAAGGTAGCTGATCAACTCGTTTTCCGTCAGAAATCGATTCACGAACCTGACGTTATTCTCGACCCCGAGAGACTGAACTTGATCAAGTAGAAGCCCGCGATACGTTTCACCTTCACGCTTCCTGACCTCCGGGTGGGTTTCGCCGATCACAAGGTACAGGATGTCGGGGTGCTCTCTTAGCATCTCCGGGAGCGCCTGGATTGCGTATTCTATTCCCTTTCCGCGACTTAACAATCCAAAAGTCGATACCACGACTCGACCTTTCAACCCTACCCTTTGTTTCATCACCGCGGTTCCTATGAATGGGACATTCGGGCATCCGTGAGGTATGTACCGGATCTTGTCCGAATATCTTCCATAGATTTGCTCGAGTATTCTCGTGCCAACCTTTGCCATCACAATTACGAGGTCGCTGTGTTCAAGAACTCGTCCGAGTACCCTTCTCGCGTCGGGAGCAGGCTCTTCAAGAACCGTGTGCAGAGTCGTCACAACGGGTTTCTCAATTCTTTCCAGAAGCTGAATGACGTACTCGCCCCATTCTCCACCGAATATGCCGTACTCATGCTGCAGATTCACAACATCTACGTCGGAAGCATTGATGTACTGAGCGGCCTTCTCGTAGGATTGAATGTCCTGAACATCAATCTGAGATTTCACCCGAAATCCATAGCCATAGTGTCCCCCTCTATCGTTCACCGCAACAACGATGGGGGAAGTCACGGCTCGTGCACAAAACCAAGAGACGGCATCAACAAGATGCCTCGTGTACGTCGCTATGCCGCACTCGCGGGGGGGATACGTGCTCACATACGCGACTCTTATCCTGTGGAATCGAGAATCACCTATGGTTTCAGGCAGACCACGGCCTTTCATCATGTACTGACCGTAGACGATCTCCAACAGTCTCTTTGCTGTCGTGAGGCCAACCACGGCACCGTCTCGTGTTATGATCAGTCTTCTGATATTGTACCTATGCAGCATTTCCAAGGCGTTTCTTATTGTTCGCTCAGCTTCAATCGTCACAGGAGGTTTTGACATCATATCCTTGACAAGCATCAGCTCGAGGTTCTTCCCCGGCTTGAGAGCTCTCTGGAGCAGGTCCTTCTCAGTGACTACTCCGACAGGTCGGTTGTTCTCAACGACTACTACAAGTCCAACATTTCGCCTCGTCATCAAATCCATTACTATCGAGGCGGGCTCTTGAGAAGAAACGGCGGGCGGCGCAGGCCTCATGTTTGTTTCTACAGGTAGGCTGAGAATCTCTTCCGAGTATGAGCCTGCTTCAGCCATATTTTTCATCTACATCGTGAAGGATCTTGCCATTTATCTTAGTAGCCAAGGGGATGATAGTGGATGAGTCAGAGTCGACCCACGAGTGATGATAATAACGAACATGCTGTCGAAATATGGCATCATCGGTTCGAACAATGCCCCGCAAATCTGTACGTAGGCGCACAAGTAGGCGTTTGCTGCTTCAACCAGGCTCCTTGTGGATGATTATTCGGGCAACGTTGGGGTAGGCGTTTCTTATTGCTTTCTCAAGTTTGTCGGAGAATTCTTGGGCCTCTCTTACGCTAAGCTTAGGATCGAATCGGCTTTGAAGGACAATGTCCAGATTGTTGCCAATCTTGCGAACCTTGACTCCATCAATGCCTATGATCTTCGGGAAGCGTCTCGCGACATGAACGATATACCATTTTAGTTCAGTATCCGCTCCCGTGGCCTCGCGGGAGACGCGGTCTAAGGCAGATTCTGCGTGAACGGTTATCTCTGATATGGCTGGATTGGAAGCTTTCATCCTCTTTTTGATCTCTTCTGAGATGCTGTGCGCTTGTTTCACATTCGTGTTTGCGCCTACCTCCAGCTGAAGGTCGACAACCAGATTCCCGTTGACTTCCTGGAGGTGGATGTTGCTGACCCCTCTCGTCCCTGGTACGCCTTCAGCGATCTTCTTGATAAGGTTCCACATGTTCTCCAGATTGCTTTCTGACGGTTCAGTGCGAATTATGACTCTCGCATCGGGTACAAGCTTCTTCACTTTCCCCTCTATCTTGAGAGCGATTCTGTGCACGTTCTCTAATCGGAGATTACTATCAACTGAGATCGGGAGCACGACACGAATCCGTTTCCCGGTTATGCGGACAAGCGGTTGACGGCAGTTTCTGACCCCTTCTATCGCTTTTACGTTTCTCATAATAGCGTATGCGATCTCTTTCTCCGAACGTTCCACCAACGGGATTGGCAGTCTCGACACCTACTTATGATCATGTTCTACTGGGTCCTGACTTACAATTTAATAGCGATGTACGGCGTCTCGGTTTGGGTGAGAAACTCGGTTCGGTTCGTGAGAACCCGTCTTGAAATACTATGCCTTCTGCGGCCGAGTCCATTCCTGCGGGAGTAATTGTGCGATATATCGTGGAGAATAGCCTTGTGGACGAAGCTTAAGTCTTGGTCGACCGCGACCTCTCAATTGCCTTTCCAATGTCTGTGCGGGTTATGATTCCAACGATCACTCCTGCGTTGTTTGGGTCAACAACTGGAAGCCTTCCAACACTCCTTGCGATCATCTTTACCAGTGCTGAGAATAGGTCCTCGTCCGGATGCACGGTGGCGAGTTGCTCAGACATGACATTGCTGACATCCTTGCCAGGACGCTCTGAAGGTTCCACCTTGAGGATGTCTGTACGGGTAATGATTCCGACTAGTCTTCCACCGGATATGACTGGTAACCCTCCTACATGATCCATCTCCATGAGATTCTGAGCGATCTCCAAACTCGTCCTTGGGCCCACCGTGTGAACATTTCTCTGCATGACATCAGAAACTGTGATGTTCTTCAGCACTAGGGTTTCGTATTCCTCAAGATGTGCTGGGGAATCCTCCAAGCTATCTACCTGATTTGCGAACACGCTCGCACTTCCTGACAACAGATATGCAACAACCACGGCGAGCATCGAAGGGGCGAGGAGATCGTATCCGCCGGTCATTTCTGCAACCATGACGATGACGGCGAGAGGTGACTTTGCGGCGGCTCCAAAGAATGCCATCATTCCGACAATGGCGAAGTTCGATGGATTAGTAACGCTTGCTGGGAACATCTGTTGAGCATAGTATCCGAAAGCTGCACCGATCAATCCTCCAGTCACAACACACGGACCGAAGATCCCTCCGCTACCACCTGAACCTAGGGTGAATGACATCGCAAAGATTTCAGCGAAAACCCCGAGAATCATGAGTGTTACTGGGAAGAGCTGATAATCTTGATTGAGGGCGATCTGCGCCCAGCCGTATCCTACTCCAAGAACTGATGGAACAAAAATGCCGATCACTCCAACCGCCAGTCCGCCGATAGCCGGTTTCGTGAATTCGGGAACATGGAGTTTCTCAAACAAACGCCGCAGACCATAGTACACGTAGAAAAGCAGGTGGGCAGACCCAGCGCATAGAACGCCCAGAAAGGCATAGAGGGGAAGCACTTCTGGGTGAGTGTATATGATTGGACGAAGGCTGGCACTGAAGATTGGCTGCCAGCCAGTCACAAATCCGACGATGGAATAGCTTACAGTTGAAGCGATGAATCCAGGGATAAGTGCCTCAGCCTCGAAATCGTGCTTGTAGAAGACCTCACCGCTAAGAATTCCTCCAGCTAACGGAGCCTTGAAGATCGCAGCAATTCCGGCACCTAGACCAGCGGCTAGAGCGATCCTCCTCTCCTGTTCCGTGAGTCTCAACGCTTTAGCGAGCTGAGAGCCTGCTCCGGCTCCGATCTGGGCAATTGGGCCTTCGCGGCCTGAGGTTCCGCCTGAACCTATGGTGATGGCTGATGTGAGGAGTTTGACGAGCGGCACGCGCCACCTGATAAGGGCGTGTTCATTGTGGAAAGCTCCGATTGCGGCATCGGTTCCAATACCCTTGGCCTCCGGCGCTAGCTTCGTGACTATCAGCCCGCTGACGAGTCCACCGAGTGTTGTGGAGACGGGTATCAGCCAAGGTCGCTCGATCACAATAGTGCTCAGAGTGCGCACGGTCTCGCCGCCAGCTGATGGAGGCGTGTATCCAGCTATCGTCCCGAGGAAAACGCGCGTGAACAGGTCGATTCCCAGAATGAGTGCTAGGGCTCCGAGGCCAGCGGCTATTCCAATGGCGACGGAAAGCAACGTCCACCTTCTCAGATACACGAGGCCTCTCCGAATGTCCGAGCGAGGAACCAGATCGACCAGTCCACCCCATCTCCAAGAGCGGGTCTTCACCTAGCCAGAGGGCCGTATCAACCTAATTCTCTTGCTCTCCCTCGTCGAAATGACATTCGAGATGGCAATCTTGAGAATGAAAAAGGGAATGGTTGGAGATTCTCCTCAACCCGTTCGTCCCACTGTTCGTGGGCCGCGTGGCACAGGCGCCTAGGAGAATGTGACAAGACGAGCTGGCGGTTTCTCCCGAACGTCGAGAACAGAAGAAGACTAGGGGACTAGACTTTTTCTTTCTTGAGTTCTTCGATTCGTTCAGCGACGCCAGCAGCTTCTTGATCTAGGTAATCCTTGTACTCTTCTAGTCGCTTGATCTTCTCTTCGCGTGTCAGAAACCTGCGTCCATACTCGTATCCAAATCCGCAGCATTCATCCATAGATTTCACCTCCATCTCATTTCATAGTGGAATGAACGGATCGCGTGGTCTTCCCAGTGGCTCGGGGTCTGGCTCTATTGGCTCCCAAGCCCTCAATGTGCCGAACCTCCGGCCGCTACAGATTGCTGATGCCATAATCGGTCTGTATCTCATGTTTACTCGCTGAGAAACAGTAGGGCGCAGGCGAAGCATATTGACTGGGGATTGCGTAACCCGGTCACAGTCCTGTCCTTGAGCGGAAGGGACTCTCGGGGTGCGAAGAATAAGCGCTCAGCTCAAGATCTCATGGTTTGGCGGAAGCGAGTTCTGTTTTGTGACGAAATCGAAGAGCTCGAAGGCCGACCTGATGGCTCGCTCCTCGTCCGTTCTCGATCGGTACAGTACGTTTATCGTAAGAGTGTTCCTGAATATTCTGGCTCGCAGTTGGATACGCCCATCCTCAGTTATCCAGCTCAAGGCGGCGCCGGATGGGGTCTGCGAATATCCGAGCCAACGAAAATCGGCGAACCATCTTCCCTTCAGAGTGTTCAAAACAACGCTCACGTCCGTCGTGATAGGAAGATGGGCTGTGACCACTTGTGTTTCAATGGGCGTTACTTCGGCCACATAGTCCATATGGGGAGTGTTGAGTTTGGCGTTGATTCGGTATCCGTCGTGTGTTTTCTCAACGAGATTCTCCTCTTCAAGACGGTCGAGCGTTCTAGAAAGCATCTCTTGATGGAACCCGAGCTTTCTGCGCAGTCCCTGGAATGAGTACGTCGCCTTCTGATCTTCAGAAAGTGCGGAAAGCACCTCACGCTGACGATAATCAAGGTCATCTCCAACGCGGAGTCCACACAGTTCGAAATCTTGGCTTGCACTCATCACAAGGTCGAAACAGTAGGAATGAAGCGCCCTATATATTGACTAAGTAAGCACTCATGAAGAATCTGAAGTCACCAGTCATATGTCTCTCCAACTGATTTGCATGTTCGCTTACGCTTCTTCGAAGACTCAACCATCACCATATCGCTCTTGAATGGATCGTTGCGCTTTCCGATTTCGATCTTCGTGGTGTCTTTGTGCTTGTTTAGGACCTACCGGCTGACCTGCCCTCGTTCTAGCTGGCCCAAAGGATAAATCAAGCGCATTCGATGCTGCGCTTGTATGTGACGGTCATGTCCCATACAGATCTTGCGGGCAAGGTTCTAGTGACCGGAGCGGCAGGATTCATCGGCAGCCATCTCTGTAGAAGGCTCGTTGCCAATCGAGTGCAGGTTCGAGCTCTGGACAATTTAAGCACCGGCACAGAGGCGAACATCGCAGACATCATGCATGACGAGCTTTTCGAATTTACTCTAGGTGACGTTCTAAAGCAAAAGCAAGTGGAGAGCCTGTTGGATGGCTGCACGGCTGTGTTTCACTTGGCCGCGAATCCCGAGGTGAGGGCGGCGCTGAGCGACGGGGAGATTGACTTCGAGCAGAATCTCCGAAGCACTCACATGCTCCTCGAAGCACTGAGAGCGAAGGCCTGGTGCGGCACCCTCGTCTTCACTTCGACATCAACTGTATACGGAGACGCCACGCAGCTGCCGACGCCGGAGAACTACGGGCCTCTCGTGCCGATCTCGATGTATGGCGCGACCAAGCTGGGTTGCGAGGCGCTCATAACCGCTTACAGCCATCTGCTAGGCTTGAGGGCTCTGATCTTTCGCTTCGCGAATGTAGTCGGGCCCGGCAGCGGACACGGCGTCATACATGATTTCCTGACGAAGCTTCAACAAAACCCGGCAAAACTCGAAGTCTTAGGCGATGGGACGCAGACGAAATCCTACATCTACATCGACGATTGTATCGACGCATTCATCCATGCAACAAAGCACGGCAATGAGAACCCAGGGATCTACAACATTGGCACAGACGATCAAACGGATGTCAAAACAATAGCCAGCATCGTTATCGAAGAGTTGGGCCTGAGAGATGTTCAGATCAGCTTCAAGCCCGGCCCTGAAGGGAGAGGCTGGCCCGGCGATGTGAAGCGCATGCTCCTCGATGTCTCAAAACTGCGTACACTTGGTTGGTCTCCACGCTGTCGCAGCACGGACGCCGTACAGAAAGCCACAGAGCAACTGGCCAAGGAACACAGAAACAGATAGTCGCTCGCGTCGAAAATCAGATGAAGTCTTTCCTCACCCTGTTCCGGCGGCTGCATCTTACGCGAGCCGTGTCCTATCTTCTGATTGGATCCATTCTTCGTGCTAGTGAGCTTTTCGCGCCGATCGTTTTGCGGCAGACTGCTCTACTTCTCTGGCTCGTGTTTCTATGAAGTCCGCGAATTTTTGCTCGCTGTATTTTCCGGCTTCTTCTTGTTTCTGCAGGTGCTCTTTGACAGTTGTGAGGAGCTTCGGTATATCTATGGGTTTGATCACGTAACCGTCGGCGCCCTTGTTCAGTGCTTCTATGGCGTTTTGAAGTGATGGGTAGCCTGTGACGATTATCTTGATCATCTTTGGTGTTGTCTCTTTCATGGCTTTGAGGAGCTCTGTTCCTTCCATGTCGGGAAGGCGGATGTCTATGAGGGCGAGGTTGTAGAACCTGATACTGGATTTCTCGATTGCTTCTTTGCCAGTTTTGGCAGTGTCGACCTTGTAGCCCTCCAGTCTAAGTGCTTCAGCAATTGAGTTGAGGACTACCTCGTCATCATCGATGACCAGGATGCTCTTCTTCTCCAACCTAACTCGCCACCTCCTTCCTGCCTCGCGGCAACTTGATGGTGAATGTAGTGCCTTTCCGCGGCTTGCTCTTAACGGTGATTGTGCCGCCCTGAGCCTCCACGAGTCGTTTGCAGACAGCTAACCCCAGTCCTTGGCCCTTGGCCTTAGTGGTGAAGAACGGACTGAACATCCTAGCCAAGTTCTTTCTTGGTATGCCCGCACCCGTATCCTCAACAGTAATGATGGTTGAATCTCCCTTGCTGCGCGCTCGTATTGTCAGCTTCCCCTTTTTCGGCATGGCCTGGATCGCGTTCATGCCTAGATTCGTAAGCGTTCGCCTCATCAAGGTGGGGTCAATCATGACATTCTCTGCGGGCCTCTCTATTCCTACGGCAACCTTGACGGCTTCAGGTATCTTGATCGTTGAGAGTGTCTGCCTGATCAGGTTTGGCAGGTTGGTTTCAGTGAGCTTGGGCGCTAGGGGTTGAGAGTAGTCCTGCAAGTCAGAGACAATCTTGTCCATGTACGTGATCTGTTCTTGAATAGTGTCAAGCAGAGATTCTGCAGCCTTTCTGTCCGCAGCCTTTCTAGACTCCAAGTTCCTCTTCGCCAGATAGACGATTCCAGATATTCCCTGCAAGGGATTGCGGAGGTCGTGACCCACCATCGCCGTAGTCTCTCCGATAGTAGCTAGCCGCTGAGACTTCACAAGCTCTTCCTCCAAGCGTTTGCGTTCTGTGACATCGGTCCAATATCCATTGACCTCGATCGCCTTGCCGTCGGTATCATGGACCACATTCGCTTCTTCGCGTATCCACCGATAAGCTCCATTCTTGCACAGAAATCTGTACTCGAACGTGTGGTGTCCTTCCTTCCAGAGACGCGGAATCTCAGTCAGAACACGGCACACATCCTCAGGCGGAACATGACGCTCCCAGAACTCGGGATGACCCACGAATTCCTGTGGCTCGAAGCCAAGCATTGAAACGACTCTTCCGCTGACGTAGGTCAGGACAAAATCGGAGTGGTCTGCGAGAGGCTTGGCCGCATAGATTACAGCAGGATTCGACGTTACGACATATTCCAGCCGCTCTCTTGCCGCTCGAAGCTCTTCCGTCATCCTTCTGCCCACAGTCATGTCTGTCCAGTAACCAATGACTTCCAGTGGCTTACCTGCCGCGTCGCGGACCAGATACGCTTCCTCACGCAACCATCGTTCTTTCCCGTCCTTGTGGAGAAAGCGATACTCGACATCAAGGTGCCCGGTCTTCCATAGACGCTGGACAGCAGTAAGGTATCGACTGTAGTCATCAGGGTTGACGCGATGCTCCCATACTTCCGGATGATTGATGAATTCGTCAGGCTTGAAGCCGGTTAGTTCAGCCGTTCTCTTGCTCATGTATGTCGCGTCATAATCTGAGAGATCCGGCCGAGGTCTGCCCGTAAATATCACAGCCGGGTTCGAACTGATCACATACTCGAGTCGCTCCCTAGCCGAACGAACCTCCGTTGTCCTCTCATTCACCAGACTTTCCAGATGTAGCGAGTACTGCCTAAGCTCTTCTTCCAACCGTTTGCGATCAGTGACATCCTGGTAAACCGCAACGAGTTCGCCGGAAGGTAGCTTGTACACGTAGTTCTCCCTCCAGCCCACTATTCGCTTGTCCTTGTAGATCCCTGCGGGCAGATGCTCAGGCTTCCCTGTCTTCCAGACTCTCTGGAAAACCTGGAAAAGCCCGAGATCCTTCACGCCCGGAAAAACCTTGACGACACTTCTGCCGATCACATCCTCACTCTTGACCTTCTCTATCCGCTCCGCGGCTTCATTGAAATCTTTGAACACGAAGTCGTTTCCTTGATCCACGGCCTCATAGACGGATACGGCGTCACCCATGCTCCGGAACATCATCCTGTATCGCTCTTCACTCTCCTTAAGCGCCGTCTCCATTCGCTTGCGTTCCGTGACATCTCGAGCGATGCCCTGAAGTCCAGCCAGCTTTCCGTCCTTCAAGATCGGCGAACCGGCGAACTCAAGGCGGACTGTTGAACCATCTTTCTTCAGGATGTTGGTTTCACCGCTAGTGGCCACGTCTCCTTTGACTGCTTCGCTAAGGATTCGGATCCAATTCGATTTCTCGGATTCTGGTAGGAACTTCTGGAATGAAGCTCCGAGCAGCTCCCTCTGGCTATATCCTGTGATTCTCTCAACTGCCGGAGAAGCATACGTGATACTCCCCTCCAAATCTACCATGAATATTGGGTCGAAGCTTCTCTCAGCAATGCCTCGGAACCTCTCCTCAGACTCCTCAAGGGCTTCTTCTGTTCGCGTACGCTCGACTGCGATGGTGGCGTGGTTTGCGAAGAGCATGAGCATCTCAAGATCAGCCTGGGTGAAGCGTCGGGCTTTCGATTCCTCCATGACGTGGATTATGCCTATCACGCGATCTTGCCAGATCATAGGTGCGCTAAGCAGTGCTGAAAAGGGCCTTTCCTTTTCGTAGACCTCGGCTCGTCCCTCCCACAAACGATAATCATTCACCATGAGCGGTTTCCCAGTCTCAGCAACGCGGCCGGCAGCGCCTTCACCGTACTTGAGCACAACGCCTCGATAGTCGTGAGGCGTGTTGTAGCTCACCACGCAACGAGCCTCATGCCTCTCAGGATCGCATAGGTACATGCCTCCACTTTTGGCTTCCAGCAGCCTCACTGCTCGTTCAACAATCCTCTCAAGGAGCGTTGACAGATCGTAGGGAGCGGTAATGTCGAGGACGGTCGCCTGAAGCGTACCCAGCTCTTCCGCACGACTCCGAAGAGCCTCGATCTGCTCAAGCCTAGCGATGGCTGAGGAGACATGCATCGCGAGGGTTTCGAGGAGAACTTGATCGGACTCAGTGAACGCTCCAAGCTGGGCGCTCTCGACATTCAAGACCGCTACCACCGAGCCGTTCACGACCACCGGAACAGCCAGCTCTGAGAGCATCTGAACCGGTTGTCCGCTGGGAGATTTCGTTCTGGTGTCCACAAAGGCGGGCTCGCTCCTTGTGTCGGAGATTCGGATCGCCTCCTTGGTTCTTGCCACCCTCACGATAACGCCCGGCCCATCCAACGACAAGGGCTCAAGTGAAGCTGGTATGCCTCTCGCTTCCCTGATCCGAAGGAAGCCATCCTTGACCTCTTCGAATCCTGCGTAGTGGAAACCGAGCGTATACTCCATGGCGTCCAAGGTTGAGGTGACTACCTCGTCAATGCTATTCTCCGCGCCGAGTTGTACGGAATGCTTGTGAATGGCATCGAGTTTCTCCCCAGTCCGCTTGCTCTCAGTGATGTCTTCTTGGACCGACACCCAGATTCTTCCGTACTCGGAGGATTCTAGCACCGAAGTGCTGACTCGGCACCAGAAAAGCGCCCCGTCTTTCTTGACGTTGTGGATCTCTCCGACCCATGCGCCAGATTCATTCAGGCTCGTCTCGATCTCTCGTACGATATCCTCAGGGCTCTTCCCTTTCACCGGAGCGTTCACTAATGCTATGTTCTTGCCAATCAATTCGCCTGGGTCGTAACCGAAGATCTGCTCGAACCGCGGGTTGGCGTAGACGATCACGCCGTCGCTGGCTCGGGTAAGAACAACGCCCTCAAACATGTTCTCCGTGATTTCGCTTTGAAGTCGGAGCTTCTGCTCAGCCAGCTTTCGCTCTGTAATATCGCGTCCATAGAAGTTGACGTGGCCTGCTTCGACGATTGGCTTGACGAGAAACGTGTAGCATCTGTCACCAGACTCGATATCCAAGTTTCTACTTTGCCCGGTGGAAAGGACTTCAGTGACCAAGTTGCACCATAATTCGGGAGCGGTTTGCCCGGGTTCACAGTTCCATTCCTGCAATAGTGTCTTGCTCGCCCGGTTTGCGATGAGAACCTTGCCACGCCTATCCAGACGCAGGATAGGGTTCGGATTCTCAGAGGGAAACTTGGCTAGGCTTTTGATATCGTCTTCCATGCGTTTGCGTTCGGTTATGTCCTGCACAGTGCCGAATAGCTTGACGACCCGACCGTGCACATCCTTCACAGGGCGCATTGTGGCTGAATAGAATACGTGTCTCCCGTTGGGCAACTCGGCTTCAAGGTCGTATCTGAAATCTGTCCCTTCAGCAATGGCGCGGCGTGCATATTCGCGCAGCCGAAACGCCTGTTCCGGAGAGTAGTACGTGGCTTCTTCCTCGGCAGTGGGTGGACCCAGCGCAGGATCACGTTCGTAGAGCTTGTACGTCTCGTCGGACCACGCGATTCTCCCGCTTTCAACTTCGAATTCCCAGCTTCCGATGCGTCCTAATGCTTGAGCATCCTTCAGCCTCCCCTCACTCTCCCGCAGTTTCTCATCCATTCTCTTGCGTTCGGTGACATCGCGCACCAATCCGGTGACGCCGATTATCTCTCCATGAGCATCGCGGTGCGGACCATAGATGCCAGAAACCCATCCTGACTTGCATGTCCCGGGAACATGGAACTGAGTATCGGGAGAAGCCACGGTCTCCCCCAGAAGAGCCCTCTTGAGCAACAGATCGACGCCTTGTTGGTGTAGATGGGGGAACAATTCGAGAGCGTTCTTGCCCAAGACCTTCTCTGCAGGCATACCCGTCAGTTCTTCCATGAACCTGTTCCAGACACGATAGTTCAGGTCTTGGTCGTAGACGATAATTCCTTCGCGCGCCCCAGAGATGATCGCTCTGTTGAATTGATGCGCCTCTTTTAGCGCCTCTTCAGCTCGCTTGCGTTCACTGATGTCGCGTGAGCCGATGACGCTACCTAACATCTGGCCCTTCTCATCATAGAGGATATTTGCGAGATTCTCAAGCCAAATATAGTGACCGTCGGCATGTCTATAACGACATTCAAGTCTCCCACCAGTCCACAATCGGCCAGTGGATATTGCTCTCTGGACTGTCTCTCTCACAGTGGCAAGGTCTTCGGGATGTACGCGATCAAAAAGAGACTTGCCTACCAAGTCCTTAGGATCGTATCCCAGAACAGTCTTAGCTGATGAGCTGGCATACCTGCAGACCCCCTGAAGATCAGTCTCAACCACCATGTCCAACATATTCTCAGTGATCCGCCGCAAACGTTCCTCGCTCTCCCTCAGCGCGTCCTCCGCTTTCCTATGTTCCGTGATGTCGTCAACCATGTCTCTTCATCTCCTTTGCCTGATTCACGTAGTCAACCATTGTCCAGCTCTCGTGCTGTGTGAAGTCCAATCCGAGGCGATTGTAGAAGTCCTTCGCGATCATTCTTTCTATGACGTCGGCAACTGATCGCACTAGTTCCCCGAGAGCCTTGTGGAAAGCTGGGAGTTTCTCAGGGATCTCTTCGCGCTTGATTCCGTACGTCGTCTCAAGGCGTTCGTAGATGGTTTCGCGCACAATCTCGCCCGGCACAGCCAAGCCGAAATCGACGGCTTCCAGTAGAGCTTCATCTAGCCGAACTGGTTTAGCCATCGAGTATGCCCCACCATAGTCAGACGTGGTAACAATGAACGAACAGTGCTTGGTCATACGATGAATTAAGGGTGTGTAGACGGGTTGCTGGCGTTTCTATGATATTATCAAAAACGAGGGCGTGGTGATGTCGCATCTAACGTATCCGAGCCCCCCTCGACCTCGCCATCATGTGTTAGGAGTCTCGTCATGCCCTTGTCGCGAGTTCTGAACAGCTTATCTGTTTCAAGAGCTCCGTCCGCAATAGCCGGGATTGCACGTCGAAAACGTGGCGCATCACCTGTCCCTCCAGCTCATTGCCTACCTCCTATTGGTCCACTGAGTCCACACACGCAAGATCACTCCTCTTCAGCACGTGTTTGTCTTCGCGTTCGAGATAGTCTAGAGAGAAACTCCCCAGCAAGGGCTCAGCGTGATTGTCGTTTGTTCGTCTGACCATCGGAACGACCGATTGTGTGACATTCAACCGAAAAGGTGGCGCACGGTTATTATAGAAGAGCCATGTTCGTCTCGGCCGAAAAGGGCAACCAAGCATGAGACCCCGCAATCGTGAAGGGAGCACACATTGTCATATGATCACGCAGCTTTCTCCGAGACCGAGCGGATTCTCGATGAGCTTGGGTCTTCCCCTAGTGGTCTCTCATCTGCCAAAGCCAACATAAGACTGCAAGAGTTCGGGCCGAACGTTCTCCCTTCAGCCAAAAAGGTGAACTTCCTTCAGAGGTTTGTCTCACAGTTCAGAAACCTGTTCAATGTCCTCCTGATCATCGCCTCCGCACTGTCTTTCTTCAGCGGATGGATCTACAACGACGCGGGCTCCATACAGATGGGGCTAGCGATCCTCAGCGTAGTCGTACTAAACGCCTTCTTCAGCTTGTTCCAAGAGTACCGAGCCGAGAAAGCCGTTCAAGCCATAGCGAGACTGGTCCCATCAAACGCAAAGGTACTGAGAGATGGCAAAGAAATAGAGGTAGACATAGCCAACATAGTTGAAGGCGACATACTCGTTCTGGAAGAAGGCGACCGGGTTCCGGCAGATGCACGCTTGATTAGTGCATTTGAAACTTCTGTCGACAACTCCATCCTCACGGGCGAATCAGAACCGCAAAGAAGATTCGCAACAATGGCGCCCGGAGCAATATACAGCATAACCGATTACCAGAATATCATATTCGCAGGAACAACCATTGTCTCTGGAATTGCCCGCGCAGTTGTGCTGAGCACCGGCAAGACTACCGAGTTCGGCAAGATCGTTACGTTATCACGTGAAATTAAGGAGCCATCGAGTCCGCTACAGCAGGAAATCGATTACACCGCCAAAGTCAACTTCGTGCTGGCAGTACTCGTGGGCGCGATCTTCTTTGCAGTCGCAAGACTTTTCGTGAATCTGAACATGGTTGACAGTCTCCTCTTTGCTATTGGAGTAATGGTTTCGCTTGTTCCTGAAGGATTCCAACTGACAGTCTCGCTCTCGCTTGCCCTGACAGCTCTTGCAATGTCCAAGAGGAACGTTGTTGTCAAGCGGCTCGCATCTGTTGAGACTCTGGGATCAACAACCGTGATGTGTGTTGACAAGACCGGCACGATTACCAGCGGCGAAATGATGCTGAAGAAACTCTGGGCCAACGGCGAGATACTCGAAATCACAGGGGACGGATACAGCCCAGAAGGGTTCGTCACGGTTCAAGGTCGCAAGACAAACGGGGCTGAGAGAGAACACATGCTGAGGCTGTTCGAGACGGCGGCCTTCTGCAACAACGCGAAGCTGGTGCCTCCGTCCGATAGAATTCCAAGATGGACGATTCTAGGCGACCCGACGGATGGCGCATTCATGGTGTTTGCAGGTAAGGGAGATTTTAACGTCAGCCAAGCGATGTCAGAGAATCCTCGGGTAGGCTTGCTGCCATTCGATTCAAAGAGAAGAATGATGACAAGTATCCACAGAACCTCCGACGATGGGCTTGTCGCGTATACGAAAGGTGCCTCCATGAAGTCCTCACGAAATCGATTAGCCTTCTTCTAGGCGATCAGTACGTTAGACTCGATGAGAATGCCAAGAGCACCATCGAGCGCCAGATTGATGATTTTGCTGCACAAGGGTTCAGGGTACTCGCACTGGCCATACGCGTACTTCCAGACGATCTGAAGGAATTCACATCTGAGACCGTGGAAAAGGACTTGATGTTTCTTGGCTTGGCCGCCTTGTTCGATCCACCTAGACCCAACATTGAATCCGCAGTCAAAGAGGCCAGGCACGCCGGAATGCGCGTAATCATGGTAACAGGAGATCATGAACTGACAGCTGAGGCAATTGCGGAGCGGGTAGGAATCATCACTTCGCCCGATCATCTCGTAGTCTCAGGGTATGAACTCAACAAACTTCCCGATGATGAATTATCAAACGTACTGGACAAGCAGGAGATCCTGTTCGCGAGAACGACACCCGAGCAGAAACTGAGGATAGTGCGAGCTCTCAGAGCAAAAGGCGAAACAGTAGCAGTCACTGGAGACGGCGTGAATGATGCTCCCGCATTGATGGAAGCAGAAGTCGGGATAGCCATGGGTGTAGGTGGCACCGACGTGGCAAGAGAATCTGCTGACATGGTTCTACTCGATAACAATTTCATCTCAATGGTCGAAGGCGTGAGACTCGGAAGAGGCATGTTCGATAACCTCAAGAAATTCGTCTACTACGTCTTCACTCACAACTGGGCCGAACTAGTTGCATTCATTGTATTCGTGCTTCTTCAAGTTCCGCTACCATTACTGGTGGTTCAGGTACTCGCGATAGATTTAGCAGTGGAAGTCTTCCCATCATTAGCACTCGTCATGGAGCCCCCGGAACCAGACGTCATGAATAGACCGCCCCGTCGTCTAGGCAGCAGGCTCATCGACGCACCGATCCTGCTCCGGGCACTCTATGTTGGAATCATAGTAGGCGTTGGGTCTCTCGTCTGGGCATTTCATACCTGGATGACAGCGGGATGGAGTTTTGGCCAAGCGACAGTAGGGGATCCTCTGGTCTACGCCAAGGGTACAACGATCGTGATGGTGGGCATCATTGCAGGCCAGTTAGGCAACTTCTTCTCTGCACGAACAAGCTCCCGCTCAGCATTCAGATTGAATCCTCTGAGAAACCGATGGCTCTTCTTGGCCATATTGGCGCAGGTTGCTATTCTTGCGGCAATGGTCTACGCGCCCTTCCTCCAGCCATTGTTCCGAACAGCCTCGCTCTCTCTAACTGACTGGATCATCCTTTACAGCTTGGCGCCTATGGTGCTCCTTATTGAAGAAATGAGAAAGATAATCACGAAGAGTATGGCGAAAGGCCGGACGAGTCGTGGCTAGATTCGCTTTTCTATATGTGAGCACCAAAGAGGACACTAGAGGGAAGGTGGAATTCGATGCCTGCAGTCCTTAACGAGCAGGATGCGAAACGGAACGCGCTTTCCGCTTTCTTTGACTTTCACAGGGAATTAGCAGACACAACCACTCACGCGGTGAGGCTGTCTCCCGACCGGGCAACCCCGGGCCTCGAACTTGAGAAGGACTCCTTCACGGAGAAGGATGTGGAATGTCGTCAAACCGGTGGCGGGTGGGTTTGTGTAATTCACCATCTTCACATGTCAAAGACTTCGAAAGGCATGCCACACACTTTCGAATACGAGGTCAAAGATGACCCAGCGAAGGCTAGATGTGACTGCAAGCCAACTGGTCGACCGATTCGCCCGTTTCTGGGGTAGAATCGACGGATCTGCTTGACATGTGGAGGTTTCAAGTCAGCCTAGTCAACCAATAGCTGCCTGACTTTTCGATTGATCTGCTCGGTGGAGCATGCGATTAGTGAATCGTAATTCTCTGTGATCGGGTTGCCACGAATGTCAGTTGCAACGCCTCCGGCTTCTTCCAGTATCAATAGTCCTGCGGCTATGTCGACAATTCTGCTGTTCTTGGTGAAGTCTAGGAAACCGTCGAGTGTTCCGCATGCGGTGTAGGCGAGCGAAATTGCACATGAACCAACGCTACGGAAGCTTTTCAATGGAAGGCCGAACTTGCGGAAGGCCTCAACGAATTTGGTGAACTTCTTCTCGTCCGCGGCTGTGTGAAGATCCAAGTCGAACAGGCAGTCTTTGAATGGTCTTTCTTGGTTAGTGTGAATCTCCGAGCCGTCCATGAACGCACCATGTCCCTTCTCGGCGGAGAACATCTTCCGATTCATCGGCTCATAGATCACCGCCATCACGTGCTCAAGCGCCGGAAAGCTTAGGACTTCAATCGAGATCGAGAAGAGCGGGATGCCCCGTTTGTAATTCGAGCTTCCGTCGAGCGGGTCCAAGATCACCCTGTACTCTGGTTTACCGAAGACGACGCGCCCTGCTTCTTCGGACATGACTTCGATGTTGCCGATCTCTTTCAGGCGTTTGAGGACGATCTGCTCGGAGAGACTGTCGGCGCGGATGGTCTCGTCTCCAGAGTCACCGATCCCAATTATCTCTGACAGATGTTTCTTGCCGAAGTCTCTTGCAAGTCCTTCCCCGGCTTCGCGTGCGATCGAAACAAGATCCTCTAGTTCCAGTGCGTTCCCCAGCTAGTACGTGGCAACCTTCGTTACGCCTCGAATCTTAAGCATCTTCTGAATCGCATCGCCGGATGGCTCTCGCTCTACCACAAGCGTGAGTTTCGGTTCCGGAGTCAGATCCGGATCGTCGGCGACAGCTTGCCGAATCGCGATGCCTTCCTGAGAGATCAATGACGACGCTTCAGTGACGATTCCGACCGCGTGAGGATCCGCGTAGATCTCTATCACGCGGTAGCCGAGAAAGCGAGCGACATTCGCGAGGAATGGGCCCGCAGGCTTGAGACCTTTGAAGACGGGCTGTAACACAGGATCGGATTCGATGATTTGAGCGGTTTCTCTGACGGTGCGTCGGTCGACACCGATTGCGCGAGCCATTTTGAGTTCGGATTGTTCCACGTCTCCGCAGAAGATCTTGCCTTCTTTGACGCTTAGTCCTAGTTCTACCAGTGTTCTGGCGACTTTGAGGCGGCCTGGGTAGTCTGCGAGGCGGTGGGATATCTGTCTCCACATCTGTACTTCAACGTACATTATGATACAACGTAGCTTTAAATCAGACGCTGGCCTATTCGGCGACCAATCCGGAGGTCAAATCCGATGACAGGTGACCGCGTTTGGACGGCAGACAGCCAACAACCGCATGACTGAACCTCCATACATGGATCAAGACGCATCGAAACGGCCTCCGAAAGTTTTGGTGAAATCAAATGTCGAATAGAAACCACTGTGCAACATTCCTGAACCAAGATGAGATACCGACCTCGTGGTACAACATCCAGGCGGACCTCCCCGAACCACTTCCGCCGCTGCTCCACCCGGGCACGAAACAACCGCTGAGCCCGGGCTTACATCCTAGAATATGGGCAGAAGAACTCGTACGCCAAGAAGACTCCAAAGAACGCTACATCAAGATACCGGATGAAGTGCTCGACGCGTACCTGCGGATGCCTCGACCCACACCACTATTCCGAGCGCGCCGTCTTGAAGCGTACCTGAAGACGCCTGCTAAGATCTACTTCAAATGTGAGTACACAAATGCCGCCGGCAGCCACAAACCGAATACCGCGATAGCTCAGGCGTACTACTGCAAGGCCCAAGGAACCGAGCGAGTCGTCACGGAGACCGGTGCAGGTCAATGGGGCTCGGCCCTCGCGATGGCGGCCGCCTTCTTCGACCTGAAATGCCGAGCGTACATGGTTCGCGTCAGCCACGACCAGAAACCTGGCCGCCGAATCATGATGGAAACTTGGGGCGCAGAAGTATTCCCATCCCCAAGCAACCAGACAAAGTTCGGCCGAAGCCTACTCAAGGAGAACAAGAATCATCCAGGCACGTTAGGAATCGCAATCAGCGAAGCCATCGAGGACACACTCGCCAACGAGAACACACGCTACTGCCTCGGCTCAGTACTGAATCACGTGCTAATGCATCAAACCGTCGTGGGATTGGAAGCGAAGAAACAATTCGAAATGCTAGACACGTATCCTGACATTGCTATCGGCTGTGTTGGCGGCGGATCCAACTTCGCAGGCTTCTCATTCCCATTCATGATGGATAAGCTGCAAGGAAAGAAGAACACAGACTTCATCGCTTGCGAGTCCAAGGCGGTGCCACATACGACGCGGGGAGTCTACACATACGATTTCGGAGACACAGCTGAAACAACACCACTTGCGAAGATGTTGACGCTCGGACACAAGTACGCTTGCCCGCCCGTTCATGCGGGAGGTCTACGGTATCACGGCATGGCGCCGCTCATTTCCTATATGATCAACAAGAAATTCATGAGATCAGTAGCCTACACACAGAAAGAGATCTTCGACGCAGCACAAATCCTCGCACGCACAGAAGGACTGATCCCGGCACCCGAGACAGCCCACGCCATAAAATGCGCAATTGACGAAGCGCTTGCCTGCAAGAAGACGGGCGAAGCCAAAGTAATCGCCTTCAACTGCAGCGGCCACGGCCTTCTAGACCTATCAGCATACGAGATGTT
>Ga0209610_1000264_pt1 | contig 27284 bp, 22 predicted proteins | sample LakKivw275mmetaG_FD_184137 | JGI IMG/M metagenome (GOLD analysis project Ga0209610, IMG submission 184137) | Anoxic lake water microbial communities from Lake Kivu, Rwanda to study Microbial Dark Matter (Phase II) - Lake Kivu water 275m metaG... | ecosystem: Environmental > Aquatic > Freshwater...
GACGCCGACTTGGATGACGCTCGCCGCCAGGCCGTCCTCCAGGACGCGGGCGAAGGGGCAGGCGTGCGACAGCCGGTCGCCGTAGAGGTCCTCGTAGAGGTCCGGATGGGCGTCGAAATGGAGGACGTCGAGCGGCTTGAAGGTCCGGGCGAAGGCCTTGAGGACGGGATAGGTGATCGAGTGATCGCCGCCGAGCACGACGGGCGTCGCGCCCTTGGCCAGGATCGCGGCGACGCCTTTCTCGATCAGGGCGAAGGACTTGTCCATGTCGCCGGAGGTGTCGACGTCGCCGAGATCGACGAGCACGGTCTCGTCCTCGAGGTTGACGCCGAGCTCGGTATAACCGCAGTAGCACTTGCCGGTCGAGACGGACCGCACGGCGGCCGGCCCGCCGGCCGCGCCCCGGAGATAGCTCGACTTCTCGTCGAACGGCACGCCCAGGATGGCGATCTTGTAGTCGGGATGCTCGGCCAGCGGCTTCGCCGCCCCTCCGAAATCGGACATCGTCGGCCTCCTCAGACAGGGTGAATCTGATTATAGCGAAAATGGGGAGAAAAAAAGAGGGGGAGAAGGATCGCTCCTTCTCCCTTTTCACAACAACCTTGGCACCGCCTCTTGCGAGGCTGATCGCGCCGGATGGCTGCGACTGGGGGCAGAATCTCATGCGGACCCTCCGGGGTCAATCGCCGGGCGGGGTGAATGGCGCGATGAGAATGCCGGCTTTTTCTCCCCCCTGCGGGCTAGGCGCCACGGCGGCTTGCAGAGGCCGGGCCTCTAGGCTATAATCGCCGTTCCGAGATCGCCGGAGGCCCCATGGACAAGATCACCTCGGTCAAGACCCGCGAAGACGCCGTCCGCCTTCTTTCGGCCGCCCTGCGCCATGAGTGGGCGGTCAGCTTCGAATATGTCATCCACGCCTATTCGATGCCCAAGGGCCGCTTCCTCTACGAGGACCCGGTCCTGGGGCAGACGACCGACGCCCGCGGTCAAACGATCCAGATCGGCATCGACGAGATGTATCACGCCCTGCAATTGGCCGTCACCATGGCCCGGATGGGCGTCGACCCGGAGTTCGGGACCGACGAGGTCGTGCGCTTCCCCCGGATCATCGACAACCTGGTCGAGGACAAGAGTACCGAGGACATGGTCACCGACCTCTACCAGTCGGCCGCGGTCGAGCCGGGGACGTTCCCCGAGATCGAGAACATGATTTGGAACATCTCCTACGACGAAGTCCGGCATTCGGCCCAGTTCGAGGCCATGATCGCGGCCATCCGTTCCTCGGGCGGGGCCGAGGAGGAGTGCTTCCAAGCCCATCCGGAGAGGGAGAGCCGGGACGACCTGCGGCTCCTCCACGGCCTGTGCCGGCTCGAGAACGAGGCCATGCACCGCTACTTGAAGCATGTCGTCCTGTTCAACGAGCACCAGGACCTCAGCCAGCGCCTGTTCAAGAACTCGATCAACCACATGCGCCATTGGGACAAGCTCTCGGGGCTCCTCGTCAAGCTCGGCGACGTCGTGGCCATCGAGAACGCCGTGACCGACGCTGCGGGCGTCGAGCGCAGCCATCTGCCGATGCCCCTCTCCTACCCCGGAACAGGCCGCCTCTCCGCCCTGGAAACGTTCCCCGGCCTGGAGCGTCATCTCGCAGCTCAATATGAAGACGCCCTCAGGCTCGGCCTTCCCGACGAGGTCCGGGCCCAGCTCCGTCTCCACCTGGCCCTGACCCGGGAGCACGTCTTCACTCAGGACAAGCTCCTGCTGAACGCCCGGCGGATCCGGGGCCTCGCCTGACCCCTCTCGTTTGACAAAGGCCGGGTCTTCCTTAAAATAGAGGGGATGGCCGACGCGATCCGCATCGAGAACCTCCGGAAAACTTTCCGCCTCGGCTTCATCCCCCGTCCCCGCGAGATCCTCAAAGGCATCACCCTCTCCGTCCGCGAGGGAGAGACCTTCGGCTACCTCGGGCCGAACGGCGCCGGCAAGACGACGACGATCAAGTGCCTGCTCGGCTTCGTCCATCCGGACGCCGGCACGATCGAGATCCTGGGGCGGCCCCACACCTCGCCCCGCTCCCGGGAGCGCCTCGGCTTCCTGCCGGAGAACCCCTACTTCTACGATTACCTGACGGCGCGGGAATTCCTGGCCTTCACCGCCGACCTCTTCGGCCTCGGCCAGGAGGAAAAGACCGAGCGGATCGGCCGGCTCCTCAAGCTCGTCGGGCTCGAGCGGGCGGCGGACCTGGCGCTCCGGAAGTATTCCCGCGGCATGCTGCAGCGGGCCGGCTTGGCCCAGGCCCTGATCAACGACCCGCAGCTCGTCGTCCTCGACGAGCCGCTGGGCGGCATGGATCCTCTCGGCCGCAAGGAGATCCGGGACATCATCGTCCGCTTCAAGGACGAGGGCAAGACCGTCTTTCTCACCTCGCACATCCTCCAGGACATCGAGATGATCTGCGACCGCGTGGCCATCATCGTCGGCGGCCGCATCGTCAAGGAGGGCGGCCTGCGGGACCTCGTCTCCGAAAAGGTCCTGTTCACGGAGGTGACCGTCTCGGGCCTCCCGCCGCAGGCCTTCGCCGGGCTGGGCGAGAGCGTCTCGATCCAGGGCGACCGGGTCCTCCTCAAGGTCTACGACGAGTCCCTGGTCGAGGCCGTCGTCGCCCTCGTCCACGACCGCAAGGGCCGCCTGATCTCCCTCAGCCCGCGGACCGAGACCCTCGAGGACATCTTCGTCGACACGGTGACATGCCAATGAGGATCGGAGCGATCGCCGGGATCACCTTCAAGGAGGCCAAGCGCGACCGCATCCTCTATCTCCTCTTCTTCTTCGCCGCGCTGGGCATCGGCGCCTCCCGGGTCCTGGCCATCCTGACCGTGGGCGACCGGATCAAGATCATCAAGGACGTCGGCCTGGCCTCGATCGCCATCTTCGGCGTCCTCATGGCCATCCTCATCGGCACCAACCTCGTGTACAAGGAGATCGACAAGAAGACGATCTACACCCTGCTCGCCAAGCCCCTGCACCGGGCCGAGTTCATCCTGGGCAAGTTCTGCGGCCTGGTCCTGACGCTCTTCGTCATGACCGCGGCCATGACCGTGATCTTCCTGGACATCGTCTTCGCCCACACGGGCGCGATCGAGGCCGGTCTCCTCGTCGCCGTCGCCTACATCTTCCTCGAGCTCGTCCTGATCACGGCGGTGGCCATCCTGTTCTCGTCGTTCTCGACGCCCATCCTGAGCTCGCTGTTCGCCCTGGCCTTCTACCTCATCGGCCATCTCTCCTGGGGCCTCGAGCTGATCATCCGGAAGATGGCGCCGGGCCCGGGCCGGACCCTCGTCCAGGTTCTTTATCGGGTCCTCCCCGATCTCGAGAACTTCAATTTCCGGACCGAGGTCGTGCACGGCCTGCCCATCCCGCCGGGGATCTATCTCACGTCCCTCGCCTACGGCGTCTGCTACACGGCGTTCATCCTGGTCCTGGCTGTGCTCATCTTCCGGCGCCGGGACTTTATCTGACATTCATGAAAACGCCCGCGGCGAACAAAGGCTCGGTCACGGTCCTCCTCGTCCTGGCCCTGGCCGGGGCCCTGGCCGGTCTCGTGACCTTCAAGGGCCTGACGGACCGGGTCGTCCGCAAAAAGGTCCCGGGCTCGTCCATCATCTACATCCCCTCGGGCAAGTTCCTGAAGTTCGCCGCCTTCGGTTTCCGGCCTCTGGCCGCCGACCTGATCTACCTCTGGGCCGTCCAGTATTTCTCGACGCCGACGATCGACGACCGCTTCCAGCACCTCGATCACATCTTCGCCATCATCAACGAGCTCGATCCCCGCTACCAGGACCCGTATGAGGTCGGGGCCCTGATCGCCGTCCAGGAGAAGCGCGACGTCCAGGCGGCCTTCGCCATCCTCGACCGCGGCGCGGCCAACAACCCGGATCAGTGGATCTACCCCTTCGAGGCCGGGCACGTCGCCCTCATGACCCTCAAGGATTACCCGCTCGCCGAGAAATACTTCACCCAGTGCATGAAGATCCCCGGCGCCCCGGATTTCGTCGAGCGGCTCCGGGCCAACGCCATCTTCAAGAAGGGCGACCTCAGGACCTCCTGGGAGACCTGGCTCGACATCTTCAAGCAGGCCCCCGACGAGCGGACGAAGAAGATCGCCTCGAACCATCTCTACAACGTCAAGGCGGCCATCGACCGGGCCGCCCTCGGGGACGCCGCGGCCAAGTACCGCGAGCGTTTCGGCCGCTTCCCGGCCAACCTCGAGGAGCTCGTCCGGACGGGCTTTCTCCGCGAGGTGCCCAAGGACCTCGACGGCAAGGACTATCTCTACGACCCGGGCACGGGCCTGGCCAAAACGGCGATCAGTCCATGGAAGCGCTGATCCTCGTCTTCATCGCCGCCGTCGGCCTCGTTTTCGGCAGCTTCTTCAACGTCGTCATCTACCGCCTGCCGCGCGGCCTGAACCTCTCGCGGCCGCCATCCTCCTGTCCGGGCTGCGGGGCGCGCATCAAGCCCTACGACAACATCCCCGTCCTGTCCTACCTCCTGCTCCGCGGCCGATGCCGGCGCTGCGGCCGGCCCATCTCGCCGGTCTATCCGGCGGTCGAGCTGCTCACCGCGGCGGGCTTCGTCCTCGTCTTCTTCAACGCCGGCCGGGCGGTCAATCGGTCGTTCATCGCCGGCTGCGTCTTCACCGGCGCTCTCATCGTGCTGGGCTTCATCGACGCCCATCACCAGATCCTGCCGGACGCCGTCACCCTGCCCGGGCTGGCGATGGCCCTCGCGTATTCCTTCTTCCGGTCCGACCTGACCTTCCGGAGCGCCCTGCTCGGCGCGGTCATCGGCGCGGGCTTCCTCCTCGTCGTCTACGGCGTCTACCTCGCCGTGCGCAAGAAAGAGGGATTGGGCATGGGCGACGTGACCATGATGCTCATGGTCGGCGCTTATCTCGGACCGGGCCGGACGCTTTTCGTCCTGATCCTGGCGTCATTCGCGGGGGCCCTGTTCGGGATCTACCTGATGGCCCGCAAAGGCAAAGACGCGCAATTCGCCCTGCCGTTCGGGACCTTTATCGCGCCGGCCGCCTTTGTCGCCCTTCTGTGGGGGCAGAAGTTCGTCGACTGGTACGTCAGCCGTCTCCCCTACTGACCGCGGCGGCCCATTCGGCCGGCGATCCGTATCGAAAAGACCCTCTTCGTCGACGCCGTGACCTTGTGCGCTTCCGCGACAGGCAGTCCGGGGACCCAGATGATGGCCTTGCCGGACAGGAAGACCGGCCGGCGGCCCCGCGCGGAGGCCGGAACGTCCTTGGCCCGCAGGATCTCCTTGAGCTTCTTCCGGCCGGGAGCGCCGATGGGCCTGTAGAGATCGCCGGGCCGGCGGGAGCGGACGGTGAGCGGAAAGACGAGGGTGCCGGCGTCGAGGTCCGCGCCGGTCCGATCGTCCTTGGCCAGGGGACGCCGCGACGTCCCGGGCATTCCGAGCGACCCGCGGAAGGCGAGGCCGGCCGCGGGGACGGCGAGCTCGCCGCGTCCGCTCCACCGCATCTCGAACGGCGGGACCCGCGGCGCTGACGTCTTGAGCCCGACGAGGCCCCCTTCCCGTCTCAGGGTCAGGCCCTTGCGGAGGGCGAACTCCTTGTTCTCTCCGAGGCCCAGCAGCGCCTCCACATCCTCGAAGGAGACATCGCGCAGGCTGCCCGAGACCTGGCGAAGGAACTCCCGGGCGACGCGCCGGGCCAGGGCGGGCAGGATGAGCGGCAATGTCTTCAGGTCCAGTGAAACCTCGCGCCCGCGGCGGCGGATGAACTCGTCGGCGAGCTCCCGGACAAAGCCCTGCAGGAGCTCCTCGTCCTCGCGCACCAATCCGGCCAGCCGGGCCAGGTGGGGGACGATCCGCGGCTCGTAGCGGGACCCGAGCTCGGGCAGGAGCTCGGCGCGGATGCGGTTCCGTAAAAAGCGACGGTCGCGGTTCGAGGCGTCCTCGCGGAAAGGGATGTCCCGGGCCGCGAGCCAGGCCCTCAGGTCCGGACCGGGGATGTCGAGAAGGGGCCTGACGACGGGGCAGGGCGGCCCCGCCGCGACCGGCGCGATGCCGGCCAGGCCGGCCAGCCCCGTGCCCCGCATCAGGCGCATCAGCACGGTCTCGGCCTGGTCGGTCATGGTGTGGCCGGTCGCGATCTTGGTCGCGCCAACGGCCCCCGCGGCCCGCCGCAGGAACCGGTAGCGCAGCTCGCGGCCGGCCTCTTCGAGGTTCCGCTTGTCCCGCGCCGCGGCCGCGCGCACGTCGGCCGAACCCGACGCCAGGGGCAGGGCCCAGCGGCGGGCGAGGTCACGGACGAAACGCTCGTCCCGGACGGCCTCCGGCCGGAGCCGGTGGTTGAAATGGGCCAGGCGAACCTCGAGCGGCATCTCCTCGCGGAGCTTCAGGAGAAGGGCGGCCAGGGCGACCGAGTCCGGCCCGCCCGATACGGCCGCGAGAACGCGGTCGCCGGGGACGATGAGACCGCCTTCGACCGCTCTCCTCCGGAAGGCGGCCCAGACGCGATCGCGGCTCTTGGGGGTGGTCATCCTCGGGCTCGGATCATGGGGGCGACAGCTTAGAAAAATGGCGGCGGAGGGATTTGAACCCCCGACACTGCGGATATGAGCCGCATGCTCTGACCAACTGAGCTACGCCGCCACGGGTGGAGAGATTTTAACGGATTCGACCCCCCGAGTCAACGCGTCGGTTATTGAAAAACCGGCGATTCGGTCTCTTTTCGGAACGAGAAACGGCCCTCGCGGAAGAGCTTGATGCAGGCATCGACGACGCGCGTGTCGTAACGGAATCCCCGGCCCTTGCGGATCTCCTCGAGGGCCTTGTCGAGGCCCAGGGCCGGCCGGTAGGGCCGGAGCGAGCACACCGCTTCGACGACATCGGCCACGGCCAGGATGCGGGCCTCGGGCAGGATCGCGTCGCCGACCAGGCCCTCCGGGTAGCCCGATCCGTCCAGGCGCTCGTGATGCTGCAGGATAATATGGGCCACGGGCCAGGGGAAGGCGATGTCCTTGAGGAGCTCGTAGCCGACCCGGGGATGTTCCTTGATCAGCTGGTATTCCGATTGCGAGAGACGGCCCGGCTTGATCATGATCTCGCCCGGGGCGGCGATTTTGCCGATGTCGTGGATGAGCCCCGCGAGCCGGAGGCTTTCGATCTTGTCCCAGGCCATATTCAGCTCCTGGGCGATGGTCGCGGCCAGGCTGGAGACCCTCTGCTGATGGCCGGCCATGTAGGGGTCCCTGAGCTCGAGGGTCATGGCCAGGGCCCTGAAGGTCCCATCGAGGGAGCGCTCGAGGCGATCGAGGCTGGAGTGGAGGAAGTCCTCGGAGCGGCGGGTCTCGAGGACCTTGTCGTGGAGCTCGCCGTTGGCCTTGGCCAGCTCCTCGGTCCGCTTGTCGACGAGGCGATCGATCTCGACGCGGGCCTGGCGCAGCTCGCGCTCGAGCCGGACGCGCTCCGCGGCGTCCTTCTCCGCCTGGGCGGCCCGATTGGCCGCGGCCTCCTCGAGCGACCGGTTGCGCCGCTCGAGGTCGTGGATGGACCTTTCCATCCCGTCGAGCATGCCGTTGAACGTCCGAGCCAGGACGCCGGCCTCGTCCCGGCCGTACACGCGGGCCCGCTGCCGCAGGTCGCCGCCGGCCAGGCGCTCGGCCGTCCGGGTCAGCTGGACGATGGGCCGGGCGGCCAGGCCGCTGACGACCATGACGCCGACGATGCCGATGACAAAGAAGATGACGCTCAGGGGGACGAAGGCCCCGGGCCGCCGGAACAGGAAATGGCTCAGGCCGATATAGGCGGCCATCATCGTCCCGAACAGAATGAGCATCCGGGTCCGGAGCTTGCGCGGCTTGAAGCTCTCGAACAGGCCGGGCCCGCCGCTGGGATAAAGCGCTTTGAATAAGTTGCGGCTCATTAGATGTCGGTTTCGTCGGAACGTCGGCACCAGATTATCGCAACGCTCAGGGGAGACCATACCCTTTGGGGGTGAATTTCAGGGTGGAGACATCACCCCCGGAGGGGGCAAGCGGTGAGGGCGGATCCGGGCCCCGTCACCAGCGCTTGGCCTTCTTCGGCTCCATGCGCCGCAGATCGAGGCCGCGCTCGACCGCGCCGATCCGGTAGAGGCAGATCTCGCGGAGCGACGACGGGTGGTGCAGGACTTCGGACAGCGATTGGGCGCCGACGGCCCAGACGCCGCCGCCGCGGACGACGACGACCTTGTAATCGTGGAGGGCCCGGATGAGGGCGGCGGGCGCGACGTCCGGCGGCAGGATGGGGATGACGAGATAGAGGAACGATCCCTCGGCGTCGATAGGGACGATGCGGTCCGCCGGCGCGCTTTCGCCAGGATAGGTGAAATAGGCCGAGGCCTCGGCCTCCGCGACATGACAGTGCATGACGGCCTGGAAATCGCTCGCCGCGTAGATGGCCTTGTGCAGCGCCGTCTCGGCGTCGTCGGACCCGGCCGGCGCCAGGGGGACGCTGAGCAGGGGGCCGCCGACGTCGCGCGGCATCGAGGCCTTGGGCGCATAAAGCATGGTCGCGACGCCGCGGACCGACATCGAGCCGGTGTGGAAGGGCGAGAGGCGGGACTCGAAGACGCGGTGGCCGGCCTTGACGAACTCCTTCAGGATCTCCTCTTCCTCGCGGAAATCGGAGCGGCCGTCGCCCTCGACGGCGTAGTCGGGAGGCGGCGCGGCGAAAGCCCGGGCCGGGTCGGCGGCGACGGCGGACCGGAGGGCCCCTAGATCGACACGGAGCTTCTCCAGGCCGCGCACGACGGCCCCGGCGTAGTTGCCGATGCACAGCCGGAAGAAGGCCTCGCGCAGGGTCCGGCCCTTGGCCATGGCCCCGTGGCCGAAGATGATGGTCAACGGGTGGCCGGCCAGCCGCTCGGGGATGATCCGGGCCAGCTCGGGCGAGCCGCTGGGCACGGCGAACCAATCGACCGGGATGGCCGCTCCGAGATGATGGCGCGCCAGCGGATCGACGGGCACGAAATCCGGCGGCCGGGCCGGCTTGGCCGCGTCGTCGAGCGTCGCCAGGATGAGGTCCTTGAGATGGGCGTGCATCGAGGCCCGGACGCCGGGCAGGCCGAGGATCCGGGCGTGGATGTCCGTCTCGGACGAGGCCTTGTAATAGCCGTAATCCGTCTCCGTGGCCGAGAGGAAGCAGATCTGGCTCGGCTCGAGGTCGCCCTTCTGGGAGCCCGTGGCCGTGATGACGATCTCGTCCTGGCCGAGCTCGTTCGTCCGGCGCAGGGCCATGTTGCCGCTGTGGCTGTCCTGCATGTCGGCGAGCAGGGAGGCCCGGCCGAGGGCCTGGAATTCGCGGAAGAGCTCTTCGCTGGCCTGCCACCGGGGTCTGCTCATGGCCGCCTCTCCTCGATCCCCAGGGCCCGGCGGAGCGCCGGCCCCGGGCGCCCGGCCTCGTCCCAGCCCCGGACCGCGTAGTAGTCGCGCTTCATGCGCTCCTGATCGTCCCGCGTCACCCGGCGCTCCTTGCCCTCGACGACGATGGGCACGTCGGCGAAGCGGTCGGGCAGGACGTCGTCCGCGGCGGTCGCGCCGGCTTCGATGTTGAACTGCCGTTCGAGCGTGGCGATGCGGTTCTCGATCTCCTCGAGCCGGGCCACGGAAAGGTCGCGCCCGGTGACGCCGCTGACCATGCGGGCCCACGGGTCGGCGGCGAAGGCGTAGCCGGTGAAGCGACAGATGCCGAGGCTGTCCTGGAGGATGCCGGTGTTCTGCATGTTCCGGATGGCGATCGGCGACTGCAGCAGGCTGAAGCGGGGGATCTCCCTGGCCCCGCCGAAGAAGGCCAGCGACACGGCGTAGCCGCCGCGGAGATGGCAGGCGCCCGACGGCGAGGTCATGTAGCCAAGGGCCTGGGTGAAGGAGGCCCGCGGATCGTAGGCGGGGATCTCGAGCTTTTTGACGGTCATGGCCAGCTCGGGACGCCCCCGGCCGGCGGCCAGGCGGTAGGCGCCTTCGGCCAGGGCCGCGCCGAGGCCTTCGCGGCGGGCGGTCCGCGCGACGAGAGTTTCAAGGGCCTCGGCGTCGCCGAAGCCGAGAGCGAGCCCGCCCCGCTCGTCGCCGCCGATGAGGCCCCGCTCGGCGAGCTCCATGGCGCAGGCCAGGGTCCCGCCGTAGCTCATGGTGTCCAGGCCGAGCTCGTTGGCCCGGTAGTTGGCCCGGGTGATGGCGGCCATGTCGTAAATGCCGCAGAGCGGGCCCATCAGGACCATCGTCTCGTATTCCGGCCCCTCGCCGCGCTCCTCGCCGCCGCCCCGGCCGGCGACGCGCGTGTGGCGCTGGCAGCCGATCGGGCAGAGATAGCAGGAGCCGGCCTTTTCGAGGAGCGTCTTGGCCAGGGTTTCGCCGGAGACCCGCTCGACGTCCTCGTCGCGGTGGAGGCAGTCCTGGAAGTTCTTGTGCGGCAGCATGGCGATGAGGTTGATGAGCTCGACGAGCCCGGCCGTGCCGAGGTCCCGCATCAGCCTCTTCGTGACCGGCGCCTGCTTCATGAGATAGACGGCCTGGTCGAGGCCGGACTTGTACTTCTCGGGATCGGCGACGGCGATCTTCTCCCGCCCCTGGACGCGGATGGCCTTGAGTTTCTTGCTGCCCCAAACGGCGCCGGCGCCGCCTCGGCCGTAGACGCGGTTGCGGTCGTTGGCGACGACGGCGAAGCGGACCCGGTTCTCCCCCGCCGGTCCGATGCAGAGGACGCGGACCGGATGGCCCGGTTCCGAGGCGGCCGCCAGGAGGTCGTTCGTCTCGTGGGTCGTCTTTCCCCAGACGTCGTCGGCCGGGCGGAGCTCGGCCTTTCCCGGCCGGATGTCGAGCATCACCGGTGAGGCCGACACGCCCGTGACGACGAGGGCGTCATAGCCGGCCGACTTGAACGCCGCGCCCCATGTCCCGCCGGAGTTCGACGTGCCGATGACGTCCGTGAGCGGCGACTTGAAGACCATGTGCCCGCGGCCGGCGGTCGGCGCGGTCGAGCCGACGAGGGGCGAAGACGCGACGACGAAGGCGTTGTCGGGGCCGAGCGGATCACAGCCCGGATCGATCGTGTCGTAGAGGAGCCGGGTGGCCAGGCCGCGGCCGCCGAGATAGCGCAGGGCCGTGTCGGGATCGAGCGGCACGGCCCGGACGTCGCCGCGCGTCAGGTCGGCGACGAGCACACGGCCATGGTATCCGGAAATCGGGTAGTCGGGCATGGTCACGGCCTAAGATATCAAATCCCTTCCGGCGCCGCAATTCCTATCAGGGCTTCGGCAATCAACGTCGGTGAATGCACCCTGCTACGCTCGGGGTATTCCTTCCGTCGGCCACTCACTGGCCCGGCCGGCTCTGGGGAAAAGCTCTTTTCTTCAGGAATCTACCAGACGCGCTGCTTCGTGTATCTCCGCAGCGCATCTGGGCCCCCGCTCCCAAGGGGCCGCTCCGGGTAGGCCCTCACGCCCGCAAGGAACCCCGGGACGGCCCCGCCGCTCACCCGCCGCCCATCATAGGGAAGACCGCCAGGGTATCGCCGTCGCTGAGGGGCGTCGACAGCCCCTTTAAAGAAGATATCGGGACACCGTTGACCATGACGACGAGATGCGGCTTGAGGTCGCCGCAAACGAAGATCTCGGCCAGGCGCTCGGGGGTGTCGCAGAGGACGGCCAGGGCCTCGCCGACCGTGGCCTCGATGCCGACGCCGACATCCCGCTCCCGGGCGCCGAAGAGCTCACGGAAATAGGCGAAGAACTTAGCCTTGACGGTCATCGGGTCCGCCCTTTCCGAAGAGATGGCGTTCGAGGCTCCGGACGGCGTCCGGCCTCCGGACATCGACGACGGCCGGGCGCGCGGGCGCCAGCCGCTCCGTCATCTCTTTGACCAGCTCCTCGCGGACGACCAGGAGGATCTTCGCGCCGTCACGCCCGAGCGCCTCACGGAGGGCCGGCCAGAGGCCGCCGCCCTCGAGCTCGAGGGGGCCGACTTCGTCGACGACGAGGGCCTGCGAGGCCCCGGCATCACGGATGATCTCCCGGGCCCGCGCCAGCGTCTCGGGAACGAAGACATAGGGGCCGACCCGTTCGGCCCCGTCCGGGCCGCTTCTTCGGAGGTAGGGCCGGCGCCGGCGGGTCGCAAGCTCGACGAGGTCATATCCCTTATCGCCGGCGCCATCCCTCACGGCGGGGCTGAAGAATCCCGCGCAGCGAAAGCCGCGGGCCGCCCAACAGGCTGTCGCGCGCTCGAGCAGCGTCGTCTTACCCCCGTGGACGGGGCCGGCGAGGACCGCGATCATTGGGACTATCGAATGGTGACCGTGGCCTCGCCCGTCTCGAGAACGACCGCCTGGCCCATGGACGTCCCGGCCGTGGCGCTCGAGAAGCCGATCGTCGAGGACTGGACCGGCGCCAGGGACTGGAAGACGAGCACGGCGATGGTGCCACGGTTCTTGAAGCCGGGGCTGCTCGGCGGGGCCGAGAACCCGAACGTGGCCGTCCCGCCGCTGACGCTTTCGAGGAACGGGACCTTGTCGCCGAGCGCCCGCAGCCCGCCGCCCTCGAGGACGTCCTTGAGGCGTAGCGCGCGGGGATCGAACGTGACCGAGAAGGAGGCGTTGCCGATCTCCTGGCTGGTCGAAAGCTCGACGTTGATCCGGAACTCGCGGTCCCGGGCCGTTTCGAAGCTTGACGGCGAGAGGTAGACGCCGTTCGCGCCGGGCTCGGCCTCGGCCGGCTCCTCTTCGTCCTGGGCGGCCTGCTGCCCGGCCTGGACCCCCCGCGACGGCGCGGCGGCCCCGGCGCCGGCCATGCCGGCCAGGTTCTCGGGATTGACCCACAAGGCCTTCGTGTCCTCGTCGGTGATCTCGAGGGCCCGGACGATGTGCGGGGTGATGGTCATGACCACGTCGCTCTGGTCGATGACCTTCTTGGTCGCGGAGAAGAGGTTCCCGAGGAGCGGGATGTCCTTGAGCCCGGTGATGCCGCCGACCGACTTGCGCTCCTCGTCGCGGAGCAGCCCGGCGAGGAGGCTCGTTTCCCCGTCCTTGAGCCGGACGGTGTTCTTGACCTCGCGGTTGGCGATGATGGGGATGTCGGCGGTGCCCGTGCCGGCGATCGAGGACACGGTCAGGTCCATCTCCAGGGTGATCTCGCCCTCGAGGTGGACCTTGGGCGTCATCTCGATGGTGATGCCGATGTCCTGGAGGTTGTAGTTGACGATGGGCTGGGTGTTGAGGCCGCCGGCGGCGACGGCCGCGAACTGCGAATTGACGATGGGCACCTTCTGGCCGACGACGTATTTGATCTTCTCGCCGGACACTCCGGGGATCTTCGGCTGGGCGATGATCTTGGTGTCCGAGTCGGCGGACAAGACTTGGGCCAGGGCGGTGGGGATGGTCAGCTGATAGTTCTCGAGGAGGTCAAAGCCAGCGTTCTTGATCGGAAAGAAGCCGTCTTCGCTCAGCTTGCCGTTGTCGAACATCACGCCCAGGCTCCCCTGGCTGAGATTGACGCCGAGGTTCTTCTCCCGCAGCCGGCTGATCTCCATGATCTCGATCTCGATGAGGACATCGGCCCTCGCCTTGTCCCACGACTTGAGGAGCTTCTCGGCCAGGGCCACGGACTGAGGCGTGTCGCGGATCGTCAGGGAATTGAGGGTCTCGTCGACCTGGATCGTCGGCCCGCGCATCTGGGCCCTGACCATCTGCATCAGGCGGGCCATGGCCTTGCTGGCCTCGATGTTGGACAGGTAGAACGTCTTGATGGCGTTGAGCTCGTACTGCATCCGCTTCGTCGGGTTGTCGGGGACGATGATGACCGTCCGCTCGTCGATGACCCGCGAGAAGTTCTTGGTGGCGACGCAGAGGAAGTTGATGGCCTGCTCGAGGCCCTTGCCCGTCAGGTCGATGGCGATATTGCTGTCATGGAACTGATCGTCATAGAGGAAGTTGACGCCGGCGAGGCGACCGAGGGTCTCGAAGATCGATTTGACCGAAACGGCGTTGCGGAAGCTGAGCTCGATCGGCTCGTCGGCGCCCTTGAGCCGGACCGGGCCGCCCTCCAGCCGCTGGCTCGGCTTGGGCTTTTCCGGCGGGGCCGTCAGGGCCTTGAGCTCGTTCGCGGCCATCGTGTTCTGGGGATCGAAGGCCAGGACCTTGCGGTAGGCGGCCTCGGCCTCCGTCTTCTTGTTCTGGGACACGAGCACGCGGGCCTCGTGGAGATAGAAGAGCGAGGCCACGGCCCGGGCCCGCACCAGGGCCATGCGGTAGGCCGGCTCGTTCGGATGCTCGAGGGCCGCCTTCTGGTACTGCCGCACGGCCTCGTCGTAGTTCCGATTCATCTCGGCCTGGACGCCCTGCCGGTAGTCCAGGGAGAGGGTCGTGCATCCGGCCGCGGCCAGGATCAGGATCATCGCCAAGGCGGTTCTCTTCATGGCCGGTCTCCTTGTTTCGGGAATGTGCGGGTCTCGCCGCCGGGCCCTTGGACGACGAGGACGTCGGCCGTCAGCCGGATGACCTTGTAGCCGGGGACGATCTCGTCGCCCTCGCGCACCGACTCGGTCTGGCCGCCGCGGAGGATGAGGGCCAGGGTCTCGCCGCCGGATTTGACCGAGCCGATGTAGCTGATGGCCAGGTCGAACGCCGGCGGCGTTCCGGCCGCGGGCATGGCGGCCTCTGGCGTCGCGGCCGGACCGGCGCGGCGGAACGCGGCGGCGGGACCCGGAGCGGCGGGCCGGGGCCGGAAGATGTCCCGGACCGGAGGCGCGGCGGGCGCCTTGCCGAAGACGAGCAGGTCCCGCCGGACGAGCGGCTTCGCCGCCGGGCGGTCCTGGGCCGCGGCCAGGGCCAGGGTCAGGGCCACCATCCCGGCGCCGAGAGCCAGGGATGTCCAGAGCCGCGCCCGCTCAGTTGCCATAATACCCCGCCAGTGTCAGCTTGGCGACCAGGCGCTCCCCGCCCGAGCCCGTCTTCGGGAACTCGAGCTTCTCGATGACCAGGAACTTGGGAAAGTCCTCGATCGCCGCCAGCAGCTTCTTCAGCCCGGCGTAGGTCCCCCCGTAAGTGAAGGTGATGACCGTCTTCCGGACCTTCTCTTTTTCGAGGTCGCTGTAGCCGTAGTCGAGGTCGGTGATCGACGTCCCGGCCTGGGCGAAGATCTTCTGCAGGTCCTGCCGCAGAGCCTGGATATCGGCCCCTTCCTCGTAGAAATAGCTCGTCCGCAGGTCGGCCAGGTCCTTGCCGGCCTCCTCCCAGCGTGCCCATTCGGCCTTGGCCGCGTCGCGGCTCTGGACGGCCTTCTGGGTCGCCTCGTGCAGCTGGAAGGCCGCGGCGCGCTGCCTCTCGAGCCCGACGCGGAAGCGGACGAACACGAGCAGGCAAACCGCCAGGGCGATGGCGGCGGCCAGGCCGATCCGGGCGAGCGACCGGCGCTCCTTTTCGTTCAAGAGGTCATAAAGGACGTTCATAGGTCGCTGAGATCTCCGAAAGAAGCCGGCCGTCCTCGCTCCGCTGCTCGGCGCCGACCTTGATGTTCTTGAAGCCCCGGGCGTTCAGGGCGGTGGTGAAGGCCATCAGGTCGTCCAGGCTCCGGGAGGTCACCCGCATGTCCAGGGCGACCGTGCCGTCCGCCGTGAAGCTGGGGATGAGGCCGGTGATGTAGCTCGGGCCCGGGAGGGCCATCTCCAGTTCCGTGAACAGGCCCGTCCAGGAGAACATCTTCCGGGCGATGATGCCGTTCACGAGCTCGATGCGCGTCTTGCTCAGCTTCTCCTCGCGGTCGACGTCGGCCTTCAGGTTCCTTTGGTCCTTCTGGGCCGCGGACTGGACGCGCTCGGTTTCGGCCATGTCCTTCTTGAGGCGGGCCAGGGCCCGGCCGTCCTTCAAGATGAGGAAGGCGGAGAGGACGGCCAGGACGATGACCAGGCCGCCCAGGCCCCGGGCGGCGGCAAGATAGAGCCGCCGGTTGCGGAGCGGCCGGGTGGCCACGTTCAGGTTCAATACCGGTCCGTTCATCAGATGATCTGTCCCACGAGAGGCGCGAGAAGGGCCTTTTGCGCTTCCGTCCAGCCCTCGGGCGCCCGGTAGTCGACGGCCTCGAGCGGCACGGAAATGCGCTCCCGCAGCCGCTCCGCGATCCCGGGCCACTCGGCCAGGGCGGCGCAGCGCAGCCAGAGCTTCTCGATCCGCGTCTGGTCCCGGTCCTCCAGGAAGCGGATCGTATTCTCGGCCTCGCGGACGATGTTGTCGCCGCGCTCTTCGGCGGGACCGCCCGCGGCGCCGATATCCTTTTGCCGGTAGAGGGTCCAGCCCGGGTCCGCCAGGGCCAGCACCGTCATCGTCTCGTCCTCGATGTTGAGGAGGACGCTCCCCGCCCGGTCCGCGGCCGGCACGAGATTGACGAGCGCCAGCGAAGGCGCCGTCACCAGGACCGGCTTCAAACCGGCCTTCTCGAACAGGGCCTCGTATTCCCAGACGACGACCTGACGGGCCATGGCCACGATGATGCGGCGCTCGCCCTTGCCCGGCGTCGCGGCGTAGTCGAGGCGGGCGTCTTCGGGGATGAGCGGCATCTGCTTCCCGACGCGCCAACGGATGAAGGCCTCGCGCTCCTTGCCCGAGGCCGGGAAGGAATCGACGGTCATGACGAAGATCCGCACCGAGGACTCGGGGATGAGCAGGGCGGCCGTGCCGGAGCTCAGGCGCAGGTTCCGCTTGCCCTGGTCGATGGCCTCCTCGAGGGCGGAGGCGTCGGTGACGTTCGGCCGGTCGAAGGAGGCCCCGACGGAGCGCTCGCGGAAGGGCTGGACGAAGCCGCCCTTGACCAGGCCGTCATTCCGGCTGACGCGCAGGCCGCTGAGGTGGCCGGGCGCGATCTGGAAGACGGCGTCCGGCAGCAAGCGCTCGGTGAAGAAGGTCTTGATCCGGCTCTGCAGGCTCACGCCATCACTCCACGAAGGTCACCTTGTTGAGGTCCTTGATCCCCGTCAGGCCGGCCAGGACCTTTTCCATGCCGACCTCGCGCAGGAAGACCATGCCCTCCGCCTTGGCCCGCTTCTTGACCTCGGACAGGGGCCTCTTCTCGAGGATGAGCTCGCGGATCGGGTCCGAGAGCTCGAGGATCTCGGCGATGGCCGTCCGGCCCTGGTAGCCGGTGAAATTGCACTCCGAGCAGCCCTTGGGCTCATAGAAGATCGTGTCCAGGTGCCGGGCCGGGTCGAGGCCCGACTCGGCGAGCTGGGCGGCCGTGTAGCGGACCGCCGCCTTGCAGCGCGGGCAGAGGCAGCGGACCAGGCGCTGGGCCAGGATGCAGTTGAGGGCCGAGATGAAGCTGTAGGGGTCGACCTGCATGTGCAGGAAACGCCCGATGACGTCGAAGACGTTGTTGGCATGGACGGTGGTGAAGACGAGGTGGCCGGTCAGGGCCGATTGGATGGCGATCTGGGCCGTCTCGGGGTCTCGGATCTCGCCGACCATGATCTTGTCCGGGTCGTGGCGGAGGATGGACCGCAGGCCCCGGGCGAAGGTCAGGCCCTTCTTCTCGTTGACCGGGATCTGGGTGATGCCGTCGACCTGGTACTCGACCGGGTCCTCGATGGTGACGATCTTGTCCTCCGGCGACTTGATCTCGGTCAGGGCCGCGTAGAGCGACGTCGTCTTGCCGCTGCCCGTCGGCCCGGTGACCAGGACCATGCCGTAAGGCTGGGCGATGTACTTGCGGAACTTCCTCAGGATCTCGTCGGAGAAGCCCAGGACGTCGAGGCGGAGCTCGCGGATGGCCTGGGTGATCATCTCCTTGTCGAGGATGCGGATGACCGCGTCCTCGCCGTAGATGCAGGGCATGATGGAGACGCGGAAGTCGATCGTCTTGTCCTTGATCTTGAGCCGGAAGCGGCCGTCCTGGGGGACGCGGCGCTCGGCGATGTCGAGGTCGGACATGACCTTGATCCGGGAGATGATCGGCGACTGGAACTTCTTGGCGATGGCCTCCATGGCCTCGCCGAGGACGCCGTCGATGCGGTACTTGATCTTGACGTCGTCGTCCTTGGACTCGATGTGGACGTCCGAGGCCCGCTTCTGGACGGCCGTGAAGATGATCGTGTTGACGAGCTTGATGATCGAGCCGTCCTCTTCGGCCAGCTTCTCGATGGAGATGACGTCTTCCTGCTCGCCCGACTCCCGCTCGACGACCTGGGTGATGAAGCCCTCGGTCGCGTCCCGCAGGACCTGCATGGCCGTCTCGCTCTTCCGCAGGGCCTCGAAGATGGCCCGCTTGGAGGCGGCGAAGACCTTGACCTTCTTGCCGAGGAAGGCCTCGATGGCGTCGATCGAGGAGATGTCGGAGGGATCGGCGACGGCGATCTTCATGACCCCGTTCTCCTCGCCGAGGGGGACGAACGACAGGCGGTGGATGAACTCGACCGGGAAGGACTGGATGAGGTTGCGGTCGAGGCGCTCCGACTCGAGGTCGAGGTAGGGCACGCGATAGCGGGCGGCCAGGGCGCGGACCTCGCGCTCGTCGCCGCCCGCGCCGTCGACCTTATCCTTGCTCATGCCTCACGCCTCGGGGCCGCTCATCGGGCGACCCGGATGATGTTGAAGATCGGGATGTACACCGAAAGCAGCATCGAGGCCACCACCAATCCCATGAAGATGATGACCACCGGCTCGATCAGCGTCACCAGTGTCTCGATTCTACCACGAACCCGCTCGTCGTAAAAGTCGGCCATGTCCCCGAGCATGCCCTGGAGGTTGGCCGAGTTCTCGCCGATGCGGATCATGTCGACGGCCAGGGGCGGGAACGTCTGGGCCTGGGCCACGGAGTCCGACAGGCTCTCGCCGTTCTTGATGTGGTCGGGGATCCCCTGCATGTGGCGGACCATCCAGGCGTTGGGCACGGCCTGGATGGCGATGCCGATCGCGCCGAGCAGCGAGATGCCGGCCTCGAGCAGGAGGCCAAGCGTCCGGCTGAACAGGCTCACGCCCGACTCGAGCCAGATCGCCTTGCCGAAGGGGACGCGGAGCTTGGCCCGGTCGAGGCGCAGGCGGAAGTCCGGGAGGCGCCTCACGCGGACGGCCAGGACCGCGACCGCCGCGACGAGGGCGACGGAGACGAACCAGAACCGGTTCAGGGTGATGGCGACGCCCATGACGATCTTGGTGAACCGGGGCAGATCGGCCTCGAAGCTCTTGTAGAACTCGGCGAACTGGGGCAACACGAAATTGACCAGGATGCCCAGGAGGACGACGGAAAAGACGAGGAGGATCGTGGGGTAGGTCATGGCCGACTTGACCCGGGCCCGGGTCTGGACGATGACCTTGATGTACTGGATGTACCGCCCGATCGCGGCCGGGAGGTTGCCGCCCTTCTCCCCGGCCATGAGGCTGGCCGTATAGACCGGCGAGAAGAGCTTTTCGTAGGGTTGGAAGGCCTCGGACAGGGCCTTGCCCTTCTTGACCTCGCCGGCGACGTCGAGCAGGATCTCCCGGAGGTGGATGTTCTTCACCCGGGCGCCGATCGTCTCGAGGCTCCTGAGGATCGGGTAGCCGGCTTTGATCAGGGCGACGAACTCCTGGTTGAACAGGACGATGTCCTTGTCCTTGACCTTTCGCCCCAGATGAACGCCCTGGAAGCCGAGCCTGTTCCAGTCCCGCCGGACGGAGAGGACGAGATGGCCTTCGGATTCGAAGCCCTTGCGGCACTCCTCCGCGGAGGTGGCCAGGACCGAGCGGTTCTCGATCCGTCCGTCCTCGCCGGCCAGGCGGCATTGATAATACGGCATCTTGTCAAAATCCGCAGAAAAACACCCTTGTTAATCTATTCCAGGGCGCAATTATTGTCAAACCCCCGGCGGAGGGCGTCCCTCGGCCGGAGTCCGCACGGACCCGACCTATTCATGAAACCGCCCGAGAGGCGAGGGTGGGGGAAAAGCGGGGCCTTCTTATGAATAAGCCGGGTTGACAAAGCCTCGGCTACGGGATAACGTTAGGGAACGTGATCGGGAAGAAACGGGCCGTCAGGGGAGTTCTGGCCGGGGTCGTCCTCGGTCTGGCGCTCGGACCGGCCGGCCTGAGGCCCGGGTCCCAGACGACGCCACAGGAGCCGCCTCCCAAGGAAGTCCCGAAACCCAGCTACGATTACATGAGCAACATCCTGTCCCGGAGCACGCACCCTCTGGGCCTGAAGGAGGATCCGGCCGCCCGGCGGATGCTCGGCCAGGGCGCGGTCCCTTGGGCCATCCGGGCCGGCTCCCGGCACCTCCTGGACTGAGGATATTTTTTTTATGATCTGGATTCAATTTTTTGGATGAAATGAAAAGGTCCCACGTCGTCTTCCTCGTCCTGCTCGTCGCCGTCCTGGCCTTGGGGACCCTGAACGTCGTCCACAAGGCGGCCTGGCGGGACGTCACGGACGGCGTCAGCTGGAAGGCCGTCGAAGGGGGGCTCCGGGCGATCCGCGTCGACCCGACGAGCGAGGCCTTCCTCCGTTCCGGCATCAAGAAGGGGGACATCCTGACGGCGATCAACAACGTTCCGGTGCGGACGAGGATCGACGTCCTGAAGAGCCTCTGGCAAGCCGCGGCCACGGACCAGCCCGTCCGCTACCAGATCAACAAGGAAGGGATGCAGATCTACCCGACCTTCTACCCGCAGCGGAAGGCCGTCAATCCGATCTATTATTACCTCGTCCTCGTCGGGCTGACCACCCTGGCCATCGGCCTCATCGTCTTCTTCAACTCGCGGGGGCAGATGTCCCTGCCGTACGTCTTCTACGACCTCCTCGTCCTGGCCTTCGCGGCATTCATGATCTTCTCCCCGACCGGAGAGATGACCTCGATCGATCTCGTCTTCTACGCCCTCGACAAGATCGGCTTCCTCGCGTTCCCGCCGCTCCTCATGCACTTCTTCATGATCTTCCCGTTGCGCAAGCGCTTCCTCCGGAACCGGCAGGGCGTCTTGCCGTTCCTCTACGCGCCGGCGCTGTTCCTGCTCCTGGCCCGGGTCCGGTTCCACGTCCCCTGGCCGTCCCCCTGGGGCGAAGTGGTCGCGCTGCGGATGCAGGATGGCCTCGAGCGCCTCGAGCTCCTCCACTTCGCCGTCTTCACCCTCGCCACCCTGGCCATCCTCGCCCACAGCGTCCGCCGGGCCCCCAACATCCTGGTCAAGAAGCAGCTGCGCATCATCGTCGGCGGCCTCGCCTTCGGCATCCTGCCGTCGACCGCGCTCTACATCGTCCCCTTCGTCGCCGGCGGGCGCCCGTCGACAGGCGGCGAGCTGACCGTCCTCCTCCAGGCCCTCATCCCGCTCGTATTCTCCTATTCGATCTCGCGCTATCGCCTGGTCGACATCGAGGTCTTCCTGAAGAAAGCGGCGACGCTGATCTTCTCCTTCTTCGTCATCGCTTCGCTCTACTTTTTCGTCGGCTCGCGGACGCGGATCTTCTCGGAGAACCGCCTCAACGCCTTCGTCCTCGGCGTCCTGGCCATCGTCCTCGGGGCGACGCTGTTCACGCCGCTGAAGAGGCTCTTCCAAAGCCTCCTCGACCGGGCCATCTATAAAAGGAGCTACGAGTACCGCCGGACACTGCTGTCCCTCACCCGCGACCTCGGCCGCGAGCGCGACCTGGCCAGGCTCGCCCCGTCGCTGCTCGAAGCCATCGCCAACGCCCTGAGCCTCCGGACCCTGGCCCTTCTCCTGGCCGACGACAAGGACCCGCGGTCCTTCAGCGTCCTCCGGTCGCTCGGCGAGGGGCGGGCCTTGCCGTCCCGGCTCGTCCTCGACGACTGGCTCGTCGCCCAAGTCCGCGACCGGGACACGCTCTCCTTCGTCTCCGCATCGGAATCCGAGCCGGCCCGGGCGGCCATGGAGAAGCTCGCGGCCCTCGACTTCTTCCACGTCCTGCCGCTCCGGGTCGAGGACAAGATCATCGGGGCCCTGGTCATGGGCAAGAAGGCGGACGGGTCCTTTTTCTCCCGGGAGGACTGGGAGCTCCTGTCGACGATCTCCGGGCCGGCCGCCCTGGCCCTCGAGAACGCGGACCTCTACGGCCGGGAGATCGTCCGGGCCATGGAGATGCAGCGGCTCAAGGACTACAGCGAGAACATCATCGAGAGCCTGACCGTCGGCGTCTCGGTCATCGACGAGGCGGGCCTCGTCATCGGCTGGAACCGGGTCCTCGAGGACCAACTCGGCGTCCGCAAAGAGGCGGCCCTCGGCCGCAAGCTCGGCGACGTCCTCGGCGCGGCCACCTACGGGGCCCTCTTCCCGCAGGAAGGCCAGCCGGACTTCCGTCTCCTCAGCGAGATCACCCTGGAGACCGCGGCGGGGGGCAAGAAGGTCTTCGACATCGCCCGGACGCCGCTGCTCGACAACGCCCTGCAGGCTTATGGCACGATCATCGTTTTCGAGGATGTCACCGACAAGATCCGCCTGCAGCAGCAGCTCCTGACCTCGGAGAAGCTGGCTTCGATCGGCCTGCTCTCGGCCGGCGTCGCCCACGAGATCAACACGCCCCTGACGGGGATCTCGAGCTATATCCAGATGCTCCAGAAGAAGCTGACCGACTCGCACTACGCCCAGATCCTGGGCAAGGTCGAGGCCCAGACCGACCGCGTCGCCCGCATCATCAAGAACCTGCTGGCCTTCGCCCGCAGCCCCTCGGACGCCTCGTTCACCCGGGTCGACCTCAAGAGCAACCTGGAAGAGATCCTGTCGCTCATCGACTACAAGCTCCGGAACATGAACATCCGCCTGGACCTCGAGCTCGCGTCCGTCCCGCCGCTCTACGCCCAGGGCGAGCGGCTCCAGCAGGTCTTCATCAACATCATCCTCAACGCCCTCGACGCCATGCCCGCCGGCGGGACGCTCACGATCCGCCTCAGCCGGGAGGGCGGCGCGGCGGTCGTCGGGATCTCCGACACGGGCACGGGCATCAGGCCGGAGCACCTCTCGCGCATCTTCGACCCGTTCTTCACGACCAAGGGCGTCGGCAAGGGCACCGGCCTGGGCCTGTCCATCAGCTACGCCATCATCAAGGAGCACGACGGGCGCATCGACGTCCGGAGCGAGGTCGGCCGGGGCACGACCTTCACGATCACGCTGCCCCTCGGCCGGGACGTCTCCGGCGGCGCGCCGCCCGCGGCCCCGAGGACCTAGGACCATGAGCACCAAAGGCATCATCCACGTCATCGACGACGAGCCCGTCATCCACGACGTCCTCGTCCAGCTCCTCGCGCCGGAGGGCTACGAGGTCGAGATCTCGGCCTCCGGCGAGGAGGCCCTGGAGAAGTTCCCCTCCCAGTCCTTCGACGTCATCCTCCTCGACCTGCTCATGCCGGGGATGGACGGCATCGAGGTCCTGCGGCGGATCAAGAGGATCGACCCCCAGGCGGCGGTCATCATCATCACGGCCTACGGCTCGGTCGAATCGGCCATCGCGGCCATGAAGATCGGGGCCCTCGACTACGTCCAGAAGCCGTTCAAGCACGACGCCCTGCTCCTGGCCATCGAGAAGGCCCTCGAGCGCAAGCGGCTCCAGGACGAGAACGTCCGGCTCAAGGACGAGCTGCGGCAGCGCTTCAGCTTCGCCAACATCATCGGCAAGAGCCAGGCCATGAAGGGCGTCTTCGAGCTGGTCAGGGCCGCGGCGCCGACGCGAAGCACCATCCTTCTCCAGGGAGAGAGCGGCACGGGCAAGGAGCTGGTGGCCCGGGCCATCCACATGAACTCGAACCGGGCCGACGCGCCCTTCGTCACCGTCAACAGCGGCTCCCTGCCGCCGGACCTCCTCGAGAGCCACCTCTTCGGCCACATGAAGGGCGCCTTCACCGGCGCCGTGGCCTTGAAGAAGGGCCTCTTCGAGGCCGCGGACAAGGGGACCATCTTCTTCGACGAGATCTCGTCCATCAACCTCGAGACCCAGGCCAAGCTCCTCCGGGTCATGCAGGAAAAGGAGTTCATGCGCCTCGGCGGGACCCAGACGATCAAGGTCGACGTGCGCATCCTGGCCGCCACGAACACCGATATCGAGGAGCTCATCGCCGCCAAGGCCTTCCGCAAGGACCTCTTCTACCGCCTCAACGTGATCAAGATCGAGATCCCCCCGCTGCGGGACCGGAAGGAGGACATCCCCCTTCTCGTCAAGCACTTCCTCGAGGCCTACGCGCGCGAGAACCGCAAGGAGATCGAGGGCGTGAGCGAGGACGTCCTCGAGATCCTCGACGCCTACGCCTGGCCGGGCAACGTCCGCGAGCTGGAGAACCTCGTCGAGCGGGCGGTCGTGCTGGCCCGGGCGAAGGTCATCACCCGGTCGGGGCTGCCGCCGTTCCTGCTCCGCGGCCCGGGCGCCGAGGACCCGGCCCTCGTCTCCGCCGGGGAGTCGCTCGACCTGCGCGAGCGGACCCAGGCCTTCCAGAAGAAGATCATCCTGGCCGCGCTCAAGAAGACGAAGGGCGTGCAGAACAAGGCGGCCAAGCTCCTCGGGGTCAAGGCGACGACATTGAACGAGATGATCAAGAGGCTGGGGATCGATACGGAGGGCTTTCCAAACTAGCGGACGAAGCCGGGCAGGATCGAGTCGGGGTCGACCCGGATGCGCCCCGGCCGGCCCGGCAGCGTCCATGTCAACGTCTCGGTCGGCTCGTCGACGACGATCATGGTCCGGCGGGCGACGCCGCCGTGCGTCCATTCGACCCACAGCGGAAAGACGAAGACCCCTTTGGATTGGACGACGCGGAGATCGATGCGGACGCCCTCCGGGACGGAGGTCTCGGTCCAGGTGGCCCGGACCTCGGGCAGCTCCCAGGACGAGAACCAGCCCTTGAAGAAGGCGGCGAGGCTCCGCCCCGAGGCCCCCTCCATGGCCCGGATGAAATCGCCCGTGCGCGCGGCCCGGAACTTGTTCTGCTCGTAGTACGCCCGGAGCCCGGCGGCGAAGACTTCCTCGCCGAGGAGGTCCCGGAGCATGAACAGGGCCAGGGCGGCCTTGTCGTAGACGATGGCCTGATAGGCCGCGTAGTCCTGGTAGCTCAGGCGGGAACCCATGACGATCGGGCCGCGGCGGGATTTTTTCACGGTCCACCGGGCGAACTTCTTCAGGATCGCGGCGCCGGCGGCCGGGCCGTACCGGTGCGCGAGGTAGGACGCGGCGGCGAACTGGGCCAACCCCTCGCTCAGCCATTGGTCCTGGTAGCCGTCGAACGAGACCCCCTGGCCCCACCACTGGTGGGCGATCTCGTGGGCCAGGAAATATTCGTCCCAGGTCGAGAGGTCGACCGGGGTGTCCCCTGTCAGGCGGAATCCGGACTCCCCGCTCCAGGGGACCTCGTTGAGGACGATGAACGAGGCCGGGCTGTGGCCCCCGAAGTCCGGCCAGAGCCTGAGGACGATGGCCAGCTTCTCGTAAGGGAAGGGGCCGAAGGACCGGACATAGAAATCGAGGATGTCGGCGGCCTGGTCGATGAGGCCCGGCTGCGAATGGAGGATATCGGAGCCGGCCTGGGCGGTGAGCGGCACGGGGCCCGGCCTCTCCTTGAGCCGGTCGAACTTGCCGACGATGAACGAGAGGTACTTCACCGGCGCCCGGGAGACGAACGTGTAGACGGCGCTGCCGGCCTTCTCGATGGCCACGACGTCGGTCAGGTCCTCCCGGCGTCCCTCGGCGACGAGCTCGCCGGTGGCGATGCACTTGTACTCGGGCGGGACGACGACGGTCAGGCGGGCCCGGAAATAGTCCTCGTCGGCCGGTCCCGGGTACCAGGCCCCGGCGTGGGTGAAGAAGTAGGTCTCGTAGCGCGGCTGGCTGCCGACCTTGTTCGTCCCCGCCTGGACGACGACGTCGGTCGTGGGGGCGGCGGGCCGGACGCGGCCCCGGTAATACACCTGGACCGACGTCGGCACCTCCCGTTCCGCGGGCACGAGGAGATAGACGTAGAGGATCTTGCGGAGCCTGTCCTGGGTGTAGAAGAGCTCGCGGCCCTCGGCGTCGGTGATCTTGAGGATCTCGAGCCCCGGGTCGAAGCGGAACTTGAGGCTGTCGAGGGCGTCGACGCGGGGCACGATCTCGATCGCGGCCTTGGCCGAAAGGTAGGACGAGGCGGGCGAGTAGCCGAGGTCGAGGGCGTAGGCGCGGACGTCGAACTTCTCCTCGAAGGAGATGAACATCCTCTTCAGGCCCTGGCCCGCGTCGGGGTTCGGGCTGTAGAGGCTGATGACCCGCTCGCGGCCGTGGTCGTACAGGCTGATCTCCTCGTCGGCGAAGGGGAAATAGACGTAGGCCAGCTCGCCCGACTTGCGCGCCCGGAACTCCAGGACGGTCTCCTCGTTGCGGGGCAGGAACGACAGGAGCCCGCCGCCGAACGAGCTCTCGATCGTGAACGAGCGGGGGTAGTTGCGGGCGAACACGGACACGGCCTTGGCCCGCTCGGCGGCCGACACGGCGGCCGCGCCGTCGGCGCCTTCGATGCGGACGTTCGAGGCGAAGAAATCCGACGAGCCGCGGATGTAGAGGGAGTCGATCTCCTCCTCGAGCCGGTCGCGCTTGTAGAGGAGGTCCATCTGGTGCTTCTCGTTGGAGTCGGACGGGGTGAAGACGACCTTCCCCCGGCCGACGATGACGCGGGCCGTCTCGAGGTCCGGGATGTTGTCGTAGAAGATCGCCGCGTCCTCGAAGGTGATGCGGATGTCGGTGTGGAAGACCTCGACCCGGCGGGCCTGCTCCGACCGCTCCGCGGGGATCGCGACCTTGTACAGCCGGGTCGGGCTCCCGGGGACGTCGAGGCCGGTGACGGTCCAAGAGGTCCCCCGCGGGGCCAGGGCGAGCGACCACGATTCGATGATGGCCCCGGTGGCGTTCTCGTAGAAGACTTGGGCGAAGGCCCGGGCGCTCCCGTCCTCGGCCGTCCGGACGCCGGCCGTGCGGATCGTGACCCCGGTCATCTTCAGCTCGTCGAAGTAGGTCGCGATGCGGGCGCCTTCGGCCGGCCGCAGCTCCGGGGCCAGGAGCCCGAGATAGGCCGCCCGGTCCCCGCCGCGGAGGATCGTCTGAAGCCGTTCGATGAAGGCCGGGACGGTCTCGGGTCCGGGGGGGGCGGAGACCTGGGCCGGGGCAACGCGGAGAGAGGAGGAGTAGGAGGAAGAGGCTCGCCGGGACCGCTCTTTTCACGACCGTCCTTTATATTATATCCGAAGCGGCTTCACATCTCCGAGAGTGCCGATTTCGTGCCAAAGAGGGGCTCGGACCG
>Ga0209610_1000266_pt1 | contig 27277 bp, 17 predicted proteins | sample LakKivw275mmetaG_FD_184137 | JGI IMG/M metagenome (GOLD analysis project Ga0209610, IMG submission 184137) | Anoxic lake water microbial communities from Lake Kivu, Rwanda to study Microbial Dark Matter (Phase II) - Lake Kivu water 275m metaG... | ecosystem: Environmental > Aquatic > Freshwater...
GCTTTTTTCAGGGCAATGTAGCTGCCGATGACATCCACGATGTCATTGCTTCTGCGAATTTCGTCAATCAGGTTGTTATCCAACTTCTTTATCCTATATGGTCAAAACTGTGACACCGCTGCCGCCAGCTTCCTGAGGCGGGGTGCCGATGGTCTTGACCTGTTTTTTCTTTTTCAGATATTCCCTTACTTTGGTTCTGAGCGCACCTGTTCCTTTGCCATGCACAATTCTCAGACTATGCAATCCTGAGACCAAAGCGTTGTCAATAAATTCATCGATCAGGGGCTGAGCCTCGTCAAAAGTGCAGCCCAGCAGCTTCAGTTCAAAGTGCGCAGAGGGTGTGGCCTTGACTTTGGTCAGGTGAACGGTTTCTTTTTCAGGCTGCTTGTCTGCAGCATAAATATGCGAACGTTTGGTCTTGAACGTGATGCCGTTCATGTCCACCAGGACGTCTTTATCCTTTATCTCAACAATGACGGCAGTGGTCTCAAAATCACTCAACCAAACCGTATCGCCGGGTTGCGGATCAAAGGCAAGCTGTTTTTTGCTTTTATCCAGACCGTTGATCTTTTCACGATTCTCAGACTGCATCTCCTGCAACTTGTCAACCAGTTGCGAACCCCTTTTGCGGCGTTCCTCACGTTCGGTTTGTTTGAGGCTTTCTATTTCCTGCAGGAGCAGTTTCTGGTTATCGATCAGTTCTTGCTGGTATTCTTTCAAAAGCTCTCTGCGCCTGGCTTTCAGATCATCGTCAAACTTCCTGATGCGCTGCTCATATTCAGCAATGGTAGCATCCAGGTTGCGGCTTTTCAGTTTGACTTGCCAGCTTTCCGTGGAGAGCTGTTTTTTCTCTTCCTGCAGTTTTTTGATGAGTTCTGTAAACTCCAGATTCTGGCTTCCGGTCAGGTGTTTGGCACGCTCAATAAGCTGCTTGTCCAAGCCTAAAGAGGACGCCACTTCAATGGCAAAACTGTCTCCCGGGGAGCCAAGCTGGAACTGGTAGGTCGGGATCAGTGACTTGAGATCGAACTGCATGGAAGCGTTGGTGCTGCGTTCCCTGTTTTCGGCAAAGACCTTAAGAGCCGTGTAGTGCGTGGTGACCAGGCCCCTTGCCTGCTTCTCCAAAAGGTTTTCCAGAATCGCTTGCGCCAGGGCGCTGCCCTGTTGAGGATCCGTCGCTGCACCGATCTCGTCGAGCAGAACCAAGGTCCTGTCATTGCAGATATCCAGCATGGCCTTGATCTTGGAAATGTGCGAGGAAAAGGTGCTGAGCGCCTGCTCTATGGACTGCTCGTCTCCGATATCGGCAACCACGCTTTCAAACCTGCCGATCTCAGTTCCGTCCGCCACTGGTATGGGCAATCCGGTCAGCGCCATCAGGGTCAGAAGCCCGACAGCTTTTAGCAGAACGGTTTTACCTCCGGTGTTGGGTCCGCTCAGGATCAAGAAATCATATTCAGAACCAAGATCCAGATCAAAGGGTATGACTTTGCTGACTTCGCCGTTCTTGATGATCAACAGCGGATGGCGGCCCTTTCTGATCTTGAGATATGGCTCTTCCACTATTTCCGGAACCCTTGACTGTAAGGCTTTGCCTAATCTGCCGCAGGAAAAGCTGCAGTCCAGTTCTGCCAGACGAGCGTAATTATCGGTCAATTGGCTTTGGAGAGCCCTGATATCATCTGTGAATTCTTTAAAGATGCGGAAGATCTCTTTCTTTTCTTCCTGCTGCAGCATCTGCAGATCATTATTGACACCGACCACGTCCTCCGGTTCCATGAAGACGGTTGCCTTACTGCCGGAGTGCCCTTGCACAATGCCTTTCACCTGTGAAACGTGAGTTTCTTTGATGGGGATGACATAGCGCCCTTCGCGTTGAGTGACGAATTTTTCCTGCAGGGCATGCTCAAAAATGCTCTCTGTGAACTTCTTCTGCAGGGAGCGGATGATCTGTTCGCGCAGCAGGATTTTCCTGCGTCTGATGCGTTTCAGCTCTTCTGAAGCGGTGTCTTTGACCTCGCCCTCAAGATCGAAAATACGCTCAAACTGCTGAACGATCTGGGGCAGGGGAAACAACTTCAGCAGCAGCTTATGCAGTTTTTTGTAGCCGTCCAGATCGGCTCTGCGGCTGCAGATTTTAGTTGCCAAGGCAGCATTGAGATAGGCCAGCCGGAATTCCTCATAATCATAGACGATTTGCTTGTTATCATTAAAGAGAGTATCCAGCGGGAGCAGGTCTTCAAAGTTGAAATCATGTCCGTGTTTGAGCGCTTCCTGGATTTCAGACAGCAGTTCCAGTCTGTTTTTGATGAGAGGGATATCATTCAGAGGCTGCAGGCTCAGAGCCTTGTCTTTGCCTGCCTGGCTGTGGCAGCCTTTGGCGATGTGGTCTATGACCTTATCGTATTCGAGGTCCTGAAAAAGCTTATGGAGCATTAATTCTGCTGTTCTTTGAGAGGTAGTTTTTCCAGTGCGGCTTTGGCGGCGGCAGAGATCTTCCGGTCAATTTTGAAGGTCGAATAAAGCTCTGTCCGGACAACTTTAACTGCAGCATAAACCCTGTGTCTGTCTGCATTTTCCAGCTTCTGCCTGAAGGAGGGCACGAGCTCGATCAGGATGGAAAGAACCACTACGAGCAGCAGTCCAGTCAGAAAGCCTAAAAGCGCGCCCAGAGCCGAATTGAAAAAAGAGACATGCATCAGTTTGACGGTTTTTTCCAGCAGCAGCCTGATGATCTGCACGATCAGCGCGATCAGGGCCACGATCAGCACCACTGCCAGAATGGTGGAAAGCGCACTGCCCAAATGCAGTTTGGTCATCAGGCCATATTTGACCATGGTGAAATAGTGTGCGACCAGGAAAAAGACCAGAATCACGCCCACCAGGTGGAGCAGCATGCCGATGATGCCTTTACGCCAGCCCCTCCACAGCACAAAGGCGAGGAAAAGAAGAATGAGCCAATCCAAAATACCCATGTTCACCTGCTCTTGCGGTTTTGCAGTTCTGCGGTGATGGCTTGTCAAAAGCCTTCAGACAGCAGAAAGATTTGTTCGATAAAAAAACAATGTGATGAGGAAGAAAAAACCTCCCCATCACAAACAAAGTCCAACGATATGACTGATTGCAGATGTCAGTTTCAGGCAGCAGGAGTCTGGCTAATATCCGCTCCTTGCGCTGCAGGACGACACCTGATCCATACCGCTACGTCCTATTTCATAAAGCGCATCATCTTGCGCTGAGCTTTGACCATTTTGCGACGGGATACGTTGGCCTCGCGTTTCCTTTTGACGCTGGGCTTCTCGTATGCCTGATGCTTTTTGATCTCAGACAGTATAGATGCCCTTTCGCACTTTTTCTTGAATCGCTTCAGTAAAATATCAAAAGGTTCAGTCTCTTTAGCTACTACTGTCGGCACTTAATCACCACCTTTTTTTATAGGATATTGTGCCAAAATCAGAACTCCTGCTTTCGTGTCAAGCAGAAAACCAAGCCTCTTGATTATCTAAGCTTTATGATTTTACCCGCAGCTTGTTTTTGATCCTGATCAACTTTGATTATATAGACTCCTGATGCCGATTCCAGCCCTTCCGAGTCTTTGCCGTTCCACTCATATTCCATCCGTTCCGTAAGCAACGCTTTATGGATCAATTGGCCTTTGAGATTGTAGATGCACACATGGGCTGGAGCTTTATCATGAGTGTTGAGCCTGATTTTGATTATATCTCTAAAGGGGTTCGGACTGCAGTTTACAGTCAGCGCTGACGGGATCGGCGTAATGTTTTCATCATTCAGTACCGCTCCCACATCACGGACGGCGATGCCATAGTATCCGTCTGCGGAATAGAGATAATCACCTCTCAGCACCGCTTCCGCAGAGTTGGTATTGGAAACGATCTCCTGCAGCAGCACGGGATTGGTGTAATCACTGATGTCATACAGGTATATCCTGTTCCAAACCATGTCGCAAAGGATCAGGACATTGCCGTAAATCCTCATTTTGTTGCTGAAATGGTTGTTGATCCCGGTCTGGATAAGTGCTCCCAATACAGGTTGAGCCGGATTGGTGACATCAATAAGATAGATCTGGGTGGGGCTGTAGTGCTCCAGATAAGAGGTGGTTTGCGGTGAAGCCATGACTGCCAGGACAGATCCGTTGGTCTGGCACGCCACAGCCGGCTGGGGCAGGTAAAAATGGCTCAGGTCACTTGGCTGGGCGGGATTGGAGACATTCACGATCTTAACTCCGCCCGTGCCCAGACAGAGGTAGGCTAGGTTGCCGTGAACGTCGAATCTCTCCACGCTGCCATTGTTAAAATCACCGACCAGGTACAGAGAGGAAGTATTGGAAAAATCCACTGTCAGCAGATGATGGTCGCTTTCAATGTACAGATAATTGTTTTCCACATCCATATCCAGAATGTCTGAGTAGTTTTGCCAGAAAGTGCCCATCTGATAAGGAGCGGAGGGATCAGTCGCATTTACGTAACGCATCCAGCCAATGTCTTCTTTGCCGTATGAGCGTGTTCTCAGAATGCCAAAACCGTTGCCTGCCCTGACCTGGAAATTGGGTTCCCAGACCCACGGTTCTGAGCCTGCCAGAACAGGCAGAGCGGGATTAGCCAGGTTATACATTTCCAGGCTGTATTCAGAAGCGTATAGATAGTCCTGATGCCAGTCCAGGCCATAAGTCTTCCAGCCGGTCTGGACTGTGTTCAGCAGAGTCGGGTCGGGAGACTGATTCATTTGCACCGTTCTCAGCCCCAGGTTGTCCATAACACAGAGCAGGCGGTTTTGCGGCCTGATTTTATACCGGCGCCCTCCATCAAAATACCAGTCGGTTATGCCAAACTGATTGACCTGCTGCAGATTGAGAGGGTCGGAGATGTCATAGATCCTGATCCCGTAATTATAGGCATAGCAAATCAGTTTTTCATCTGCTTCGGAAATGACCATATCTGTCATAGGTTCCATATTGTGAGTAGTTATCAGATAAGGATTAGCAGGGTCGGAGACATCATACAGCTTCAAGTCTCCGGAGTCGTTTTGCATATAATAGAATATATCATTGTGGACGGCGATGCAGGTGAAATAGGGCATGTTGGTCTGCACAGTGGATAAGAGCTGCGGCTGTTCCGGATCGCTGAAGTCAAAGATCATGAAACCCAGGTTTCCAACGGATGCAAACAGCAGGCTGTCTTGTATGATAAAGTCGTTTACTCCGTAGGGGAAGTCGAAATCATAATACCATAGCCTTACTTCTGTAGTCCATCTGTTATAAACTGATAAATTTATATTTGAGATATAGTAGTCTCCATAAATTGTCATCTGTTCACAGGAAGCGTTGACATTGGTCATTATCAGTTGCGGATTGGATGGATCTGCAATGTTGTAAACCCGGACGCCAACCTGGACTGAATAATACAACAGGGTGTCCGCCACGTCAAATCCTTTGCCGAAGGTCTGCGGGATCAGTGCAGTCTGCTGCGGCTGGGCGGGATCCGATATGTCAATTATCCTGAGCCCTTCATAATCGTTGCCGATAAAGGCAAGCGTATCCCGCACCACGATTTGTTGCGGATAATATATTGCCAGGTGTCCCAAGACCTGATTAACGGCGGTCAAACAACTGCAGGCGGCAAGGACAGACAAGAAAATGACAAACTTTCTGATCATGTTCACCTCAATGAATTATTATGTGCAATATTCAGACCAAATCGTCTTTCTCAGAGGTATTTTTCACTTTTTATTCAGTATCCTCAAGGTAGTATAAATGTTCCTCTGATTAAGTCCGTCAGGACGGCATTCCTTAACCAGGCACGTAGTTTTCGATAAAGTATGTTGAAAAGGAATAGTCCGTCAGGACGACACAATGTAACCCGGCACGTAGTTTTCGATAAAGTATGTTGAAAAGGAATAGTCCGTCAGGACGACACTATGTAACCCGGCACGTGAGTGCCGGGCAAGGTATCTTTCTGCTGATGAGTCCGTCAGGACGACACATTGTAACCCGGCACGTGAGTGCCGGGCAGCAGTCTGAAGGCTTATCCAGTCCGGCAGGACGGCACAAAAAAACCTTTACCGAAAGAAAACCTACCTACTTGATTACCTTGACACATATTCCATTTGTATGACTTTACCCTAAGCAAAGCGATATACCTCTCACAAGGCATATGATTAATTTGGAGGTTCAAATGAGGCTGAGAAAACTTCTTATAGCTTATATGTGGATGATTCTACAAGTTATTTTGTTTAACGTTAGTTTACTAAACGCTGAACGTCCAACCATTATTGATACAATATATACGGAGAATTCTTTACAAGCGGGATTAAACTATAAAGTCGAGATGAATATCTATTCAGGTGGAGGATACAATGAATTATATGAATGTTTCAAAGCATAAACTGCTCTTGCTGACAATTTGTTTACTTGTACCAAGTTGGATTTTCTCAGTAGAGTTGCCAGTGGAAAATGAAACTGTATTTACTGAGAACAATCTTCAAGCAATGGTTGGATATTTCATTGAAGGCAATTTCTATTCAGGAGGTATCCTGCCTTTTTATGCCAATATATTAGGGGTTGGTGATCATTATTATTGGGACTTTCCAAATATTAATGTCTGTGAACGCTTCTATTTATCATTTAGTATCCAACCAGTTCCTGAACACTATTCAATTGATAGTGTTGTATTGAAGCTTTATCAGAACTATTGTTGCGGTGATGGTGGAGATAATGTTTATCCACTTTTTTATGGGAATCAAATAAGTTGTATGATTGATCATGTCGATTATGGATTAACCTTTGAATACAGCGACTTTAATCCCACTATTTATGGTACAATTGGAGCAATCAGCTCAGAACTTACATATGGGTGGAAAGAACTTAACATAACTAATGCATATCTTCAGGACTTGAATCAAAGCCGACCATACTGCCAAGTTATGTGTTACTTTCCTATAATGAGTGACTATGATTTTATGTCTGACAATATTGATTTCAGAAGCTCATACTTTCCAGATCCAGTTGGAACTCCTCAGATTGTAATTACCTATCAACCTGTAAATCATGCTTCAGATGACGCTCTTATTGCCACTTATCTTGTTTCAGTTTATCCTAATCCCTGTAGAGATAATGTAACAATTACTACAAAAAACAATAGTAAACTAATCAAAGCGGAGCTATTCAATCTTAAAGGACAGAGGATTAAATCGAGTTATACCCAAGATGGAGGGTCCAGAGTGTTAAACATCACAATCGATAATGATATAGCTCCCGGAATCTACTTGTTAAAGTACAGTTCCATTAATGCAGGTAAAATTTATAAGGGAACTATAAAACTACTCATGCAAAAATGAACAAGTCCTCTCGGACGGCACATTGTAACCCGGCACGTGAGTGCCGGGGACATGCTCTCTCAACTATATAGTCCGTCAGGACGGCAACTCCCTTTTTGATCAGTACTACTCAGGCTTATCCATCCAGAAGCCTTCAGAGTCTTCTGTCTTCAGTCCATGCGCCTTGAGGAAGCTCATCATCTCGTCATAGAGCTTATGCTTCTTGTGATGTTCTTCCTGGTTGGCGATGTACTGCATCACAGTCTCCAGTTTGGACTGAGAGACCGAGAAAGCGCCATAGCCCTCATTCCAACTGAACCTGCCGGGGAACCACTTCTCGTCATTGATATGCTTGCTGCTGTTGGCTTTGACTTTCTGCACCAGTTCAGACACAGACAGGGAGGAGTGCAGCCCCACCAGCAGGTGCACATGGTCCGGCATGACCTTGCCCGAGATCAGGTGTGAATCCAGATGGGTAATGATGCCGGTGATGTAGGCCAGAAGCTTTTCCCGTTTGTCTTGGCTATGGATGGAAAGCCTGCCCTTGGGCGCGAAAACTACGTGAATGTAAAGCCGGGTGTAACTACCGGGCATGCGTGCCTCCTCTATGCCTTTCTATACAATGAATAAGAAGATATCGTCCGAGAAACCTGTCAATAAAAAACCTGATCTTATGTCAGCATAAAATTGTAATGAAGGGTGCCGTCCTGCCGGACTGAATCAGTTTTTTGTCTATGTCCCGGCACTCACGTGCCGGGTTACAATGTGCCGTCCCAAGGGACTGATTCTGTAACCTGATTTAGTCCCGGCACTCACGTGCCGGGTTACAAAGTGCCGTCCTAACGGACTAGTTCTGCAATCTGATTTAGTCCCGGCACTCACGTGCCGGGTTGCAATGTGCCGTCCTGACGGACTGAATCGTTACCAATTCATCTTCCCGGCACTCACGTGCCGGGTTACAAAGTGCCGTCCTAACGGACTGATTCTGTAACCTGATTTAGTCCCGGCACTCACGTGCCGGGTTACAAAGTGTCGTCCTGCCGGACTTGGTTTGTAGTTCTGCCTTCAGGCAATTTTGCCATTAGTGTCGTCCCAAGGGACTGATTCTGTAACCTGATTTAGTCCCGGCACTCACGTGCCGGGTTACAATGTGCCGTCCTAACGGACTGGTTCTGCAACCTGATTTAGTCCCGGCACTTACGTGCCGGGTTACAAAGTGTCGTCCTGGCGGACTTTGCTTGCAGTTCTGCCTTAAGACAGTTTGGTTAATAGTGCCGTCCTTCATGACTCGGTTTGTGAAATCTTTGTTAATCGATCTCCAAATCACTGTCATTTCCATACTTATTCATAACTGCAAGTCGTAATCCTATCGGGATCCAGTCGGGATCCAATCGGATTAAATCCGACTGGATTAGGACAGGATTATGACAGGATTTCGAGGAGGATTTATGGATGGATAAGGGGCGATATGTCAAAAAATAGGGACATAGATATGGCCTAACATATTGACGGAGTATCTGTTAGATCGAAGAATGGGAGATGGGGAGAAGCCGGCAGAGGAGGGGTGCTATACCCGATAGATATGCCAAAAATCAAAGCGGAGCGTTTATCACTCCGCTTTTCAATGCTTTATGCATCCGGGATAAGTATATGATACTTTCCAGATCAGTCCAGGATGACTTTTTTGTGGCTGACTCCGCCGGCCGACTGCAGACGGATCAGATACAGGCCAGGGCTGCATTTATTGCCGTTAAGATCAGTGCCGTCCCACGCCAAAGCATGCGAACCGGGTGATTTAACTCCTCTAAACAGGGTGCGGACAAGCTGGCCCTTTAGGTTATAGACTTTCAGTTCGACGGCATTTGCTTTCTGAAGTTCAAAATCGATGGAGACGGTTTCTCTGAACGGATTGGGATAGATCCTGCGCAGGGAGGGCGCGGTCTGCACGGCAACTTCATCCTGGTTGGCGACCTCGCCGACATAGACGGAATCGGGGCCGAAGAAAAAACTCGTGGCATCCAAAGTCAGAGCCTCGACCCAGTAATAGTATTGGGTCCAGTTGGCCAGATTGCCATCCGTGAAGCCATAGTTTTGCGGATTTGATGTGTTGGAAGCAGTAATGAGGTTTGCTGTCACCAGAACTGCTTCAGACAGGTCATCCGTGAGCGAGCGGTAAACCCGGAATCCCATCAGGTCAATTTCGTACTGGGTGGTCCAGGTCACATTGACATGGTAGTAGAGCTCGTCATTCCAATCCCAGGCGGTTTCAAGGTTCGTGAGGATCACGGGAGCGGGGGACAGATAAACCGCAGAAACGTTGGAATACATGCTGAATCCGCCTGTGAAGAAGGATTTCAGTCTGTAGTAATAAGTCGTGTTGGAAGCGGGGACAGTGACGTTCCGGCTGGTGTTGTAGCCCACGTTCAGATTGGCGTAGCCAGGGACCAGACTTGTAAACGAGTTATCGTAAGCAACGTCCAGGACGTAGGAATTCGCGTCGATGGCATGAGTCCAGTTGGCGATGAAGGTGACGGAATCGATGACTGAGGCGTAGGTTGTGGTGGGTGCCCAAAGCTGGTTGACGAATTCGGGATGGTCAATGAAGGGATTGCGGTTGCCCTGGCGCTCGTGGATGCGGTTGTTGCGGCGCCGTTCCCAACTGCCGGGAGGATCGATCACATGCCAGTTCAGGAGGGTGGAAAGCTTTCCATAGTAGGCACCGACGGTGGGCGTAATATCCTGCATTTCAAGGTCATAGGTGGTGTCCGTGCCTTCGTAGCGGACGGACATGTAGAGGATCATGCGCGCCACATCGCCTTTGTCGGCATCGCGCGGTTCCCAGGAATCCGTATCAGTGAAGCAGCCCGTGTTTCCGGAATAGCCGGCATAGGGGGAAGCGTCTATGTAAGGCGTTCCGCCGTTATCGAAATCCTTGTTGCCTTTGGCTGAATTGACGGTGGAATCGCAGGGTCTCAAATGATGCAGATCGGTTCCCGCTTTGGGCACGTCGCCAAAATCGCCATGGCTCTTGGACCACGTGTGCTCGCGGTTCCATTGGTCCACGCCGCCGCCGGAGTAGTTCTTGGGAACCGACCAGCCGGTGTAGATCTCAATGATGTTATTGGTATTGAGACTGTCCTCATCGGTGTATTGCAGTTGGGTCCAGAGCGCGTCATAGGAAAAGGCGGTCAGGTGAGTGGTGCGCAAAAGGTTGTGCAGATTGGTTTTGAGTGTTTCGCCGGTGCCGCTGATGCCTTCATAATAGCCTTCCAGAATGGTGTTCAGAGTCATCGTGCCGCGCGGATTATTGAGGGCGGGAACTGTGTTATAGAGCGATTCGTCGTCTTCACCGTTGTAGTCAAAGACCCGGAACCAATAGGTCGTATTGGGGGTCAGACCCGTTACGGAGACTGCGTTGATGGCTTCGCCTTCCACAATCTGGGTGGCGCCGTTATAGACAACCTGTTCGCCAAATCCGCCATAGATCGGATTTGCCGCATAAGCAACGCCATCGACGGGCAGAGCGAAATTGTTGGTGGTATTGATCTTAACGATGCGCCTGGCGCCGTTGCCGGGAGTCCAGGACGCCTGGATGGAAGTGCTGCCGGGATAAAAAACGAGGTTGCTGGCCTGCAAAGAGGGAACTCCGATGTTGGCTGTCCTGAACGGAATGTCCTCGCCGTAGGAGGTACCGCTGCTGTTGGTGGCATAGGCGCGGACGTGGTAATCAGAGTCAGGGGTCAGGCCTGTCATGACGCTGACAAAAGTGCCGATCCCGGTTCCGTTGGAGGTGTGGTTATCAGCCAGGGTGGGATTGAGGGAAGTGCTCCAGCAAACGCCTCTGGCCAGAATACCTGAAGTGCCGGTGTTTTCAATGTTGCCACCGGAAACGGCAGTGTCATAAGTGATGTTTGAGACGGCGGAGGTGATCACAATGGGCAGTTCAACGTTCTGGTAGTCAGTGATGATGATGTCATGCACATAAAGGGCGTGGCTGGGATTGGCAAGTCTGAGCGTGGTGGGTTCTCCAAGATTGACATCAAAGGAAAAAGTGGCGCCCAGGGTGGCGATGTCAGAAAAAATCGTAATGTCCTGCCAGACTGTATCATTCAGTTTCTGGAGCTTGACGGAGCGGCCGCTGGAGCCGGCGGCGATGTGAAACTCCACATGGCCGACCGACGGCAACTGCGGCAATTCCACAATGCCGGTCGTGGCCTGCATCTGGATCCTGCCGATGGTGCAGGTTCCGGTGGCAGCCGCACCGGGTGAAACTATGCAGCTTGTCATGGTCACAGTGCCTGCCGGAATGGGCTGAGTGTAGGTTCCGTAGGACGTGTATGCCACCCAGTTCTGGATGTTTTCATTGATCAGGGTCAACGCCGGGAGCATTGAAACGCTGAACATCAATATGCAGAAAACTGCTGCCAGCCGGCTTGGCCGACTCAATCTAACTGCTCTTTTCATAATTAGTTACCGCCAATATAGAGATATCTTTTCTCATTCTAAAGATGTGTCTTTTCTGTCAATCAGAACGTATTAAGTGCTGATCACTTCTGATTGAGCCTGATAAATGCAATTTGCAGACCAGAGATTGCACCGTGGACGGGGTTTCTGAAAGTGATGAATTTATGTTAACTGGTCAGGCAGGGGATTATCGAGATTGAGGTCCTCGTATTGATTGATCAGCCAGGACTTGAGCGGCTCGCGCATGGGCAGCCAGGTCTTCCAGCAGTTGTCGCGGTCCAAAAGGTCCAGGCGGGCGGTGACCAGTTCATTGATCCACTCAGGTTTATGGGGATGTTTGGGATAATTATAGAGCGGGAAATTGACATGGATGGAATAGATCTCGATCTCTTCCTCCGAAAGTTCATGCAGGATGGTGCCGGTCAGGATCGCCTGGTGCAGAAAGATCCTGTAGAGTTCATCGCGAAGGAAAAACTCGTTCCAGGCCGGATTGTCAGCCAGACGGGCAAAGTTGGCGCTCCATTTCTGCAGCAGGCCGTTTTCCGGGATCACGGTTAGCAGGCAGGCGTTAAAATAGGCTCTGAGCTGTTCAAAATCGACGGTTGAGATGACAGGGAAGATCCTGTCCTCAGGAACCTTCAGCAGTTCATAGACCTTTGTCCAGAAATCATCTACGGGTTCCTTCCAGGTGATGGCGATGTTTCTTATATCGACAGGGCGGACGCCAAGTTTCTTGCCGCGGGGTAGCAGCATCAGGGTCGGATCGTTAAGGAAAAGAGATTCCGCGTCACAGTAGATGAGCTGTTCCACCTTGCCCATGGCATACATTTCCGCTGCTCCGGCAGCCATCGATTTCATCGCATAATAGACTTTCTGCACGGGGGGAGTGAATTCAAAAGGCAGGATCTCCACTTCCAGGCTTTTCAGTTCGGAGAGGTTGTCAGCTTCCAGTTTGCCGTATTCACTGTTGGGAACAAAGGCATAGACGGGTGCGGATTTGTGTCTGCCGCCATACAGGCGAATGCTGCGGCACAGCATCAGAGCGTATCTTTCCTGAGGGCCTGAACTGAAGCTGAAAGCAAACCCCAACCTCGCCGCCATTACACCTCCCAAAGCCTTTGTAATAGGGGGCCCGTCACGTCATCCAAACACGACGGACCCATATGCATACAATAGTTAGAACGTTGTGGTGTCAACAAAATTAAAGTTGTCCACCAGCACAGTCGGAACCATCACGGAACTGTCGCACAGGACGCTTTTGCCCAGGGCAAGCAGGCGTCTGGTCACGTCGTGAGGAATTTCATTGAAACGCAGGTTGTTAACGGCGTGCTTGACTTTCCCATCCTCGAAATATAGAACGCCGTCACGCGTCATGCCGGTAAGTTCACCCGCTTTCATGTCCACCGGCCTGATATACCAGAAACGGTTCACGATCAGGCCTTTGGGCACCATCTTCATCATCTCTTCTTCAGTGGTGTTACCGCCGGGAACATAGACATTGAAAGGCGCTGCCGGTTTCAGGTTCTTCAGCTTTGCCCAGTAGCGGGGGCAGGGCATGTTTTCCACCACGCCGTTTTTGACCCAGTAAGTTTCTTCCGATACGATGGTATCCCACGAGTAGGGCGCAGCCACCAGTTCCGGTATGGTGAAGGTGGACATCAGGGAGAATTTGTCGCCCATGAACTTCTTGCCGATCTGGTCTGTGAAAGCTGTCAGACCTTCATCAGACTGGCGGCGGTTCATCATCCACATCATGAACCAGAAGAATTCCGCCAGAGCTGCAGGCCTGAGAATCACAGGGATTTTGCATGCTTCGAAAGACTGCTGGTTGCCCAGGGAAGTGAATTGCTCATTCAACTGCTCGATCTCCTGATCCAGGTCGAAAGCGGCAAAGTCTTTTCCGGAAAAGGATACTTTGGTTTCTATGTGGTCCTTTTTCATGGTCATGGAGTGGTCGAATTCCGTCAGTTCGTGATAACCTTCAAAACCGTTTTTGGCACTGTTGAAGATCTGGATGCTATGTTTTTCGGTCATGCCGGAAACGGTTGCCTGCCTGGTTTCGCCGTTGGCTATGGACTTTTTGACGATCTCGACCATCTGCTCCGGAGCCAGTTTCAGCGTTGCTTCCGAGGTGTTCTGAACCTTGGGGTAATCCTGTTTTACAGCGCTTTCCACATATTCGGGGTCGGGCTGATTCAGGATCGCCATATCCTCGGCAGACCTGATCATGTTTGACAGAGCGGTTTCGTCCGTCTGATTGATGGAGCAGCGGCCTGTTTTATCGGCAAATGCGACCTCCAGGTCGATGTCTATATTAGCTCCGGCTATGTGCTGAGTGATGGCATTCTGGGCAAAACGAGTCTCGTGACTGTCTTTTGCCGAGATGCGCAGATTGTAGTCATCAGCTTTGACGTGTTTTTTTACGTAAGCGGCGATTTTTTCGAACTGGTCTTTCATTGTGAACCTCCTACCCTGATGTTGCGGAAGCGTGCCGGAGCAGCTCCGTGGGTCATTCTGCCCGTCTGGCTGGGTTGGCCTTTGCCGCAGTTCACCACGCCGAAGGGACGCCAGAATCTCTCGTCACAGATGGCGTCGCAGCTGTTCCAGAATTCCGGGTTGCAGGATTTGTAGAGGATCTTTTTCAGCGGACGGTGCAGCTTGCCGTTTTTGATTTCCCAGAAGAAGTCGCCGCCGAACTGGAAATTGACCCTGTGCTGGTCTATGGAGAAACTGCCTCTGCCCTGTATGTAAACCCCTTCTTCCGTGTCGGCAATAAGCTGAGCCGGAGTCAGTTCCTCTTTGCCTGGCAGCAGATACAGATTGGGAATGCGGTTGATGGGCTGATTGAAGTAATAAGTGGCCCTGGAGCAGCCGCGGCTGTGCACCAAACCTATCTGGGGAGCGGTGTCACGCGTGCTGCCGTATTCATTCAGGATGCCGTCCTTGATGATGAACCATCTCTGGTTAGGCACGCCGTCATCATCGAAACCGGCAGAGGCAAGCCCTTCGCAGAGCGTGTTGTCGCCTACGAAGTTGACAATGTCGGAACCATATTTATAGTTTCCAAGCTTTTCCGGAGTGGCAAAGGAAATGCCTGCGAAGTCAGCTTCCCAGCCCAGTACGCGGTCCAGTTCAGTGGCGTGGCCGACAGACTCATGCATGGTCAGGCCCAGGTGGTTGGGATCAAGGATCAGGGTGCGCCGTTTTTCCTCTTTTAGGGATTCGGCTTTCACTTTGATCAGAGCTTCTTCCGCTATCTGTTTGGCTTTTTCTGCGAGGTCAAGCTCACTGATCCATTCCCAGCCCGTGGCTCTGCCGCCTTCGTCAAAAGTGCGGCTCTGGCTGTCTCCATTCACAACTGCGGTAGCTGTGATCATGGGATCGATGAACTGGGTCGTGATGTCCAGACGCGTGCCCAGAGTGCTGGCAAACAGCTTTTCATCCTTGTGCATGAGCAGATAGAAGACCGCCTGCTTGGTGCCTTCGTAGTTCAGCATCATACGGTTCACTTCCAGCATCAGATCGACCTTTTCCTTCAGCGAAAGCTGGAAGGGATCGCACTTTACCGGCGTCTGGTACGATGCGATATAACTGCGTTCCGCCGCCAGAGTGAGCCCGGCGCCTTTCTTGACCTGGGCTGACAGCCTGGCGATGTCCATTGCCTTTTTCACGGTTGCGGCTACCTGGTCGTCACTGAATTTGTTACAGTGCGCAAAGCCCCAGGCGCCGTCCTTAAAGACCCGGATACCATATCCGTCGGTGATGTCGGTTGAGGTGTTCTTCAGACTCAGATTGTGCAGGTAGATGACCTGGTCGGTCGTTTTCTGAATTCTGATATCGGCGTAATCGGCTCCCAGAGACCTGGCAGCGTCCATGGCGATGTCCAGATATTTCATCGGACCTCCTTATAACTTATTATGAACTATATGGTTAATGTTTTTTTGTTCGATCGGATTGAAGGGCGGAGCCCTTCATAAAAGGGTGGTGGGCGGGAATAGATTATTATCTAAACAGTCTTTCCCATCCCTGTATCACAAAATTTTATGCATTCATTCACTTCTGATGCCATTGCCTTTCTTCTCAGGACAGAGGATTCAACTCCCTGATGGGCGGAAGGGCCATTCCCCAACGGTGATATTTAGGCAGGAAGAATACATCTCTGGTTGCGGCATCAGGCAATTCTGAGTCATTGACAAAAGCTGCAAGCTGTTGTTCTGAGAACCGGAATTCCTCGGCAGGACGGATGAATTGGTGTTTCACGCTGCCCGGCAGGGCTTTGATAATGGTCTGGCCCCATTGCTGATATGCCTGCCTGCCGCTTTCCGTAAGGCTGATCAGGGTGTGCGGCCTTTTGCCTTTGAAGGTTTTCGTGATCATAACATATCCGGCGTCCTCCAGTTTTGAAAGATGAGTGGACAGATTCCCCCAGGTCAGTTCCGTCAGGCTCATCAACCGTATAAAATCAAGCGTTCCGGCTTGCTGCAGAAGCATGATCGTGATCAGCCTGGCAGGTGTATGGATCACCTGGTCCAGAGTGGCGATCTGCTTCAGTTCATTCTTAAAGTAGGCATCCGACATTTTGACTCCTTTATTTTAAACATCTCCGTTGTCTCTTTGTTAACTCCTGATACTTTGTATTTCAAAGTGCTTTGCCTGTCAAGTTATTTCTTATAGGGTTAAGATTTTTTTACATATTGGGGACATAGGCTTGTCTCAGTACAGGCGGGACGCCTGTACCTACTACGTCATTCCTGCGAAAGCAGGAATCTTGTTTTTTAATGTCATTCCTGCGCAGGCAGGAATCTTAGGTCCCCCGTCAAGCGAGGGACGACAATTATTACCCAACATTTGAGATGCGTCACAATCTATTCAGAACAAGACAGAAAAAAAAGCCCCGCCAATCAGCGGGGCTTTATATTCACTATTATGCGTTTGTTATGTTACTTGGTCAGCACCATCTTCTTGGAGGATGTATACTTGCCGGAAATCATTCTGTAGATATAGACTCCGCTGCTCAGTTCCTTGCCGTTGGCGTCTTTGCCGTCCCAGGTGACCTGATAGTAACCTGCTTTGGCTTTGGCGTTGTTGAAGCTGCGCAGTTTTTGTCCGCGGGTGTTATAGATCTCGATCCTGACATCCCCGGCTTCCTTGATCTGGTAACGGATGGTGGTGCTGGGATTGAACGGATTGGGATAAGCATCCATCAGTTTGGTGACCAGCGGAATGAGCGGAATCTCAGGGCCGTCGGGATTGGTGTTGACATCGACCGTCAGCGGGCCGTAGAAGACGGATGAGCCGCCCAGATCCATGCTTTGCAGCCAGTAATAATAGCTGCTGCCTACTTCCACTTCAGTATCGGTAAAGGAATAGCTGACCTGCGTGCCTTCAGATGAGCCATTGGAGATCACTCCCAGGTTCAGTTGAACGGCGCTGTCCAGATCATTCTCCGTATTGCGCAGAATATTGTATCCCAGGTGATTGGTTTCGGATTCCGTTACCCAGGCGATCTGCACAAACATCTCCGCCGTCAGCACTGCAGTGAAACTGGAAAGCACGACAGGAACAAATGGCTCCTCAAATGTAACACTGATATCATCCACATTAATTCCCCATTGATCAGCAACGCTGTAGGCATGCCAGCCAAGGTAGTAAGTGCCTTTTTTAGCTGGCACGTTAAAACTTACCGAAACAGGAAGATAAGATGTGTGATTAAAACTACTGTTATCCCAAAGTGGAATGGTCATGAAATCAGGATCTGCTGCTGTTCCCAACATGACTTTCATACTTTCATAATAACTTGGACTTTGTGCTCTGTAATAGAAAGTAAGCGTATAGTTAATGCCCGGCTGCAATTCTATTGCGGGAGAGAACAACCAATCATCAAGAGGAAGCGTCGAGTTGTAACTGATATACATTGCATAGGGTGGTGAGTTTGGATTTGATGTTGTGACATACCAAGTTGCATCATCTTCATTGCCATCGAAAGTGTCCCATCCGTCAGGCAAACCGGGTGAACTGAAATCCTCGATCAGAACATTCGCAATGGCTCCTGTTCCATTACCGGTCAGGGGAACGGTTTGTGTTCCCTTGGAATACTTGGCTGTATTGTCAATGATCTGAAGAGCTGCAGATTTGGGACCGGGAGTTGTTGGCTTGAATGTAACGGTTATCGGATCGCTGCTTTCTCCACCAGGCAAAGAGATATCCTCAGTCAGAGGTGTCAGAATGAAATGCGTCTGATCCAAACCTGTAACTGATACATCATCTTTATCGATGAACAGATTTCCTGCACCGACATTGGTAATAACAAACTCCTGGGAAAGTGAAGTGCCTCCCACAACATCGCCGTAGTCAAAACTGGATGGAGATATACTGAAAACCGGATAAGTGGGAGTCTCAACAACAGAAAAGTCATCGAAGCTCATGTACCATGGACTAAAGGTTGCAATGACCTGCAATCCGACATAGTATACTCCATCGGCTGGAGGCTGCCATCCGGTTCTGGTCAGTTGTGCATAAGTCATATTTATCGGACCATCCACTCCTGCAAGTTCAGTTAACATGGCAGCACCTGATGCTGAAGTGCCAATATACATTTTGAAAGAGGTCCATCCTGACGTTCCGCATGTATTATACCAGATTCCAAAATCGTATGTCTTGGCAGCTTCTAAAGCAATACCTTTTGAGAACATCCAGTCAGTGGTCGTAGAACTCCATGAGCAAGTCAGATAGGCATTCCCGCTGCGGGCATATCTGTTATAATCCTGAGGGGAAATCTGAGATGTCCACCTTGTGCCTGCTCTGGTCCACCCGGCAGGAAAACTTCCGGCAGTGGTGATGCTTTCAAAGTCTTCAATATAGGGAACAGTTTCAGGCAAGGCAGCGGTAGTGAACGAACCCGGTCCTGCCCAAGCGCTGGTTGCCTTGCTTGAAGTAATAGAACGCACATACCAGTGATAAGATGTTTCGGGAGACAGATTGTCAAGAGTATAAGGATTCTCGGTTACTCCGAGAGGAGTTCCATCGTCAGGGTCGAAACCTACTGCTCCATAGACAATGTCCCACTGCGTGGCAGGTGGCGTATTGTTTTCCGTCCAACCCAACTGAACTGAAGTAACACCAACATTTGATACAGTCAGAGCAGATGGTTCCAGTACGGCAGGAAGTTCTTCAATGGTAACATCATCAATATAAACTGATCTATAAGTTCCACCCAAACCGTGTTTGAAAGCAAGGTATTGATCACTTCCACTATAACTGTTTAACATCACCGTATACTCAGTATAGGTGGAGGTTAGATTTACGGTCTGGAAATTTGTGAAAGTAGCCCTGCTCCCGCTGTCATCCATAGTGCCTACCTGCAATGTGTAACCTGCTGCTTCTCCTTTTGCCCAGAATTTTAATCTTAAAGTATTAAGCATTGGGTCAATCAGTGGACTGATCAGAACAAGTTCTGCAGCAGCATCACTGGAGTTTGTCATATATATATGATTGGGAGTTGTTAATGGAGTACTATAGATATAGGTTTGCACGTAAGCATAAGTTGAAGTTGAGTTTACTTGCTTGGTCCAACCCAAAGGCAATGCCGGTGCAGTTATATCGTCAAAGTTTTGAGTATAGGGCAGGTCTCCAGAATAAATCGTGGGATCAACACAGATACCGTTTAAATCGATGTAATGGTATGCCTTGCTGCCACCGTCATGAGTAATGGTGACAGTTCCAGTATGGGTTCCTGCTGCCAGAGGTGCGTATTCCACAGTGAAAGAAGCTGATGCACCAGTGCCCAGACTTGCTGAGAAGGGGTCTTCCACGATTCTGTAATACTGCCCGGTCCAGGATGCGCTAACATTAAGTGTGCCCCCACCGGTATTGGTAACGGTAAACTGCTTGGTCTTGGTCTGGTTAATAACAACGGTTTCAAAATCCCATTCCGTTACATTGGGATTCAGACTGAATTGAGCACCAGCGGGAACTAACTCAACAGTAACATCATCAATAAATATGTTATTGCCATACGCACTGACGGCTTCAAAGATAATGTGACGGTTAGAGGTTGTACCCGTAAAAGCGAACGTATATTCATACCAACCGTTAACTGTTACCACCGGCGCAAATCCTCTGTACCGGTTAATCGTGCCTAATAGAGAGCCACCGGATGAAGTTGCACTGTTATTGACATACACATTGACAAGATCATAATTCGTTGTATATCCATCGTCTCTGTACATCCAGAATTTCACTCTGTAATCTTCGCCATTGGGTACTGCAAGCGCAGGAGTTATTAACTCTCCTTTGGTTCCGGCAGATAAATTAAAGCAATTATACCTTGCCATTGCAGCTCCGCTGTGGGGACTGCAGGTAGGGAAAGTACCTGAAGTTTGCCTGTCCCAGATACCCGGATCACCTGATCCGGCTGTTTTTACATTTACCCAGCCATCCGGGGCAAAGGTTGTACCGTCGAAACTCTCTGACCAGGGGAAAGTGCTGATCGGGTTTAACAGGGTCTGGAAACTCCATACGGGACCGTTTGTAACTGCTTTGGCACTGTTTCTGGCAATAACCTGCCATTGATAATTAGTAAATTCACTTAAGGGTCCATAATTCCAGGAACCTGTTGTAGCCGGCTGATTATCAACAACCATACTCATATTGCCGGTAGGGCCGAAATAAAGATCGTAAGTGTCTGTATCAGCGCCAAAATCCCAGGTCAGGGTTCCGCTTAAAGCAACCCCTGTTGCATTGTTGGCAGGAATGGGATTGGTGGGTACACCTGGTGCACCGGCTTGTTCATAATGAAAGCTAACTGTAATTTCAGTAGCCTGGTGACCTCCATCACCATAGCTGTCCTGAATCCATAGCTTCCAGTTCCCATTCATGGTTTGACCATCAAAATTATGCAGTTCAACATTATAAGTTCCATCAAATTGTCCGGAAGCAATTATCACAGATGTTGAAGCTGGAGATTCAATACGGAAAGAACCTTCGGAGGCATAACTATCAGTATCCCAAGTATAAGCAACAACCACTTTCGTGATCACATCGGTCTGTGTGACCACTATATCAGTCCATCCTAATTCAGTGTAAGTATTGGAATCATATGCATCTTGTGCTGGACTGTTAGAGGGATTGTAATCATGCTGTGCTGCAAGAGCTAAACTAACAAGCATGATCATCAAAACAATTAGAAATAGATGTTTTTTCATAAGTAACTCCTATGATTTAAATTGTAAATTGATGTAAGTTTGTGGAAAAAAGTGGGCAGAAGACTGCCGTTTGATTGCGAAAACCGGGTACTTTTTAAAGATAAAAACCGACATTGGCATTACGTCATAAGTCAGGTTACCAATACATAACTTCATATATACAAATCCTTTACGATGTAGATATAGAAAACATGCACACAATATTTTTTAACACAATTGCATATTTATTAATTCATAAAACCCTGTCAAGAATTTTTTCCGCTGTTTCTATCCCTTTTTTTATCCTTAAAACCACTGCTTTATCATTACGGTACCATTACGGTAGCATTACGGTAAAGAACCGTATTGGTACCGTAATACTACCGTAATGGTCAAGTAATGCGGTTATGGAACAAGCAGAGAAGAGTGAAGAAAGTGTCAAAACAAGGCTTAAATCAATATTATGAGTGACAGTCCGGGTTATCATTATGGGATAAGAGATTCGTATGGACTGAGCATTTTAATCCTGAAAAACGTTGAAATGGAAAGAGCTTTAGGAAAACTGAGATGCAGATGCCGCACCCACCGCGAAGTCATTTCCTTTGACAAAAACGGCTTTCCTGAGAATTAGTCCGCCAAATCGAAATTGATATAAAGAGAGAAATAAAGAAGCCGATGCGCGAAAAGCTGAGCAAGACCTTTGTCAGAGTCATCCCCTATCTGAAACAGAGCTACAGGCAGATCTTCTGGGGTATCGTCATGCTGATTTTGGTGGACGTGGTGCAGCTTGCCATGCCCAAGATCATGCAGTATGCGATCGACAAGATCCAGAACCGCACCATAGACTCGACGGGACTTTTCTACATAGGCCTGCTGCTGTTCGGCATGGCGCTCTGCATCATGGCTTTGCGCTATTTCTGGCGCGTGCTCATCATCGGCAATTCCTTCACCATAGAAAAGCATCTGCGGCAGGACTTTTATGACCATCTGCTGCTGCAGAGCCCCAATTTCTTCAATAAGGCCAAGACCGGAGACTTAATGGCATACGCGACCAATGACCTCAATGCGGTGCGGATGCTGTTTGGAATGGGGTTCATCGCTGCCAGCGACATATTCCTGATGACGGTGGCGTCCTTTTCCTTCATGGTCTCGATCAATTTCCGGCTCACCATGCTGGCGATCATTCCTTTGCCCATCCTGTCCTTTGCCATTTCCTACTTCGGCAAGAAGATGCACAAAAAGTTTGCGCGGGTGCAGGCGTCCTTTGCAGCGATGTCGGGAGCGGTGCAGGAAAGCATTTCCGGGATCAGGGTCGTGAAAGCCTTCGGACAGGAAGAAGCTGAGATCCGCAAAGTGGATGTGTTCTCGCTGGACTATGTGAAGCAAAACATCTCGATGGCAAGGCTGGCAGGCGTGTTCCATCCCTTCATGGGCTATGTCATCAGCTTCAGCATGATTGTGACCCTGGCGATCGGCGGCCGCGCCGCCATCAATGAAGAGATCACCATCGGCGGCTTCATCGCCTTTTTCAGTTACCTCGGAATGCTGGTCTGGCCCATGATCGCCATCGGCTGGATCGTGGACATGTACCAGCGCGGAACCGCTTCCCTGAAACGTTTGAACGAGATCTTTGAACTCAATCCCGAGATCAATGACGACAAAGCGGATGATACAATTCAGGAGATCCACGGTGCCATCGAGGTCAGAGACCTGACCTTTCACTATAAAGAAGACCTGCCGGATATCTTTACCAATGTTTCAACCTCAGTCAACAGAGGTGAAACGCTTGCCATCGTCGGTCCCACCGGCTGCGGCAAGACCTCATTCATTGATCTGCTGGCGCGGGTTTACAATCCTCCGGCCAATTCCATATTCATCGACGGGCACGAGCTTTACACCATTCCTCTGAAGGTGCTGCGCCGCAATCTGGTGATGGTGCCGCAGGATATTTTCCTGTTCTCGGACAGCATTGCCAACAACATCCGCCTAGGCAATCCGGATGCTTCGGATGAAGAAGTCTATGAAGCTGCCAGAGCGGCTCAGATCTATGACGAGATCATGGATTTTGAACAGAAATTCGAAACCATAGTGGGGGAGAGAGGCATCACTCTTTCCGGTGGTCAGAAACAGCGTGTGGCAATAGCTCGCGCACTTCTCACCAAACCCAATATCCTGGTCCTCGACGATGCGCTCTCGGCAGTTGACACCAAGACGGAACGCTTTCTGCTGCAGCGTCTGATCGAATTGCGCAAAGGCCTGACCACGATCATAATCGCACACAGGATTTCCTCTCTGCAGCATGCGGACAAGATCATCGTGCTGTCCGACGGTAAAATAATCGAAACGGGCACTCATAAGCAACTGATAGCTCTGAACGGGCTTTACAACGATCTGGTGGAGAAACAGAAGATCCGCGCTCGCCTGGAAGGAGAACAGGAATGATGCACGGTGGCGGCGGCGGACGCGGCGGAGCAGGCGGAGCTTTTCAGGACGACGTTCTGCAGGGCAAGGTCTATGACAGCAGGCTGTATAAGCGTCTGCTGGTCTATCTGAAGCCCTATCTGTGGCTGGTCGTGATCTCCTTTATGGTGCTGATGCTGGTCACCGGCGCTGAACTGGTTCTGCCTCTGATCACACGCAGCGCGATTGACGATCACATTGTTTCCGACAAGGCTTTGGTCATCTTCACTGATGCAGCCAAACTGGAAGAATTTCAGTCGCGATATAAAGATCTGAAACTCAAGACTTATGAGATCGATGGCGCGACCGTCATTGTCCTGCCGACCAAGAGCCGTTCCAAAATGGACCGTCCCTACCTCAAGCAGCTAAGGGAAGACGGTATCCTGAGTGAAGAGAATTTCTTCTTCCTTGCCGATAACGAACACAACAGAGAGGTGCTGGATAAATATCTCATCAATACCTATAATGAGATCAATCCCGCCGCCAAATTCAAGGGCTGGTTCAAGCTCAGCGACAAAAAGCTGGCAGTGGCGCAGTCTGAGTTACAGAAGATCCCGATTGCAGAACGCAAGGGCCTGCGGAAGGAATCCTTCAATGCATTGCTGCTTCTGGCACTGATCTATCTGGCATTGACAACGATCAGATTTATCGCCAGTTTCTTTCAGGTTTATCTGACCAATTACTTCTCCCAGCTTGCCATGAACGATCTGCGCCACGACATCTTTGCGCATGTGCAGAAGATGCCGGTCAAGTTCTTTGACAAGAATCCCGTGGGCAGGCTTGTAACCCGCGTTACCAACGATGTCAGAGCCATTGACGAAATGCTGTCGTCCGGCGTCATAACCATTATTCAGGACGTCATTCTGGTGATAGCGATCGTGGCTCTGATGGTGATGCTGAACTGGAAAATGGCGCTGATCAGTTATGCCATTTTGCCTTTTGTCATCTTCACGATCTATGTCTTCAAGAGAAAGACGCGCGTCATCTACCGTGAGGTCAGAAAGCACCTGGCAGCGCTGAACGCAACACTGGCGGAACACATCGCCGGCGTCAAAATCATCCAGCTCTTCAATCAGTACACCCGCAAGCGGGATGACTTTGTCGGCATCAACAAGAAGTATTTCCAGGTCTCGGTTTCGCAGCTAAAGCTGTTTGCCTTTTTCCGGCCCATAATTCACGTTTCTTCACAGCTTGCCGTGGCAGTCATCATCTGGTACGGCGGAAGTCAGATCCTGCGCGACGTGGTGACCATTGGTCTGCTGATGGCGTTCACCACATACATTCACAAACTGTTTGAACCCATCAATGACTTTGCGGATAAATTCAACATCCTGCAAGGCGCTTTGGCAGGCGCGGAGCGCATCTTTGACCTGATGGACACCCCGCCTGAAGAGTATCGCGAAGGCCTGAAGCAAAACCTCAAACTGGAAGGCGAGATCAGCTTTGAAAACGTCTGGCTGGCCTATAACGAAGGCGAATGGGTCCTCAAAGACATCAATCTGCACATCAAACCCGGCGAGAAGATAGCGTTGGTCGGGCACACCGGTTCAGGCAAAACCTCCATCGTGAATCTGATTTTGGGCATGTATCCCTATCAGAAAGGACGCATCTCCCTGGACGGCAAAGCCCTGCACCAATACGCATTGAACGATATCAGAAGCAATATCGGCATCGTGCAGCAGGACGTCTTCATCTTCTCCGGCAGCATGCGCGACAACATTGCCCTCAATAACGGAGACCTGACGCAGGAGCAACTGGAACAGGTCTGCCGTTATGTCAATGCAGACAATTTCATTCAGCAACTGCCGTTGAAATATGACGAACCGGTCATGGAACGGGGTGCCACGCTTTCCACAGGGCAGCGCCAACTGATCGCCTTTGCACGCGTTCTGGCCTATAATCCCTCCATCTTCATTCTGGACGAAGCCACCAGCAACATTGACACTGAGACTGAGATCCTGATCCAGGACGCCCTCCAGAAAGTGATGCAAAACCGCACCAGCATTATCATTGCGCACAGATTATCCACCATTCAGCATGTGGACCGCATCATTGTTCTGCACAAGGGTGAGATCGTGGAGGAGGGCACGCACAATCAGCTTCTGAACAGGCAGGGTCTCTATTATGACCTCTACCGCCTGCAATATACATAATTGATGAGCTCATCCGGACAACTTCTTTCCATCATCCTGATCGCCGTCGGGCTGGCGATGGACGCTTTTGCCGTCTCGATTACAAGCGGCTGCACCATTGACTGTCTGAAGATCCGCCACGCTTTCCGCATAGCTTTCTTTTTTGGTATGTTTCAGGCGCTGATGCCGGTTCTTGGCTGGCTGGCAGGAATCGGACTGAAGCAGTATGTGGAGGCCTATGACCATTGGATCGCCTTTGGCCTGCTTGTTTTCATCGGCGGCAAGATGATCTATGAAGCCATCTGGATCGAAGAAGTGGAAAAGAAATGCGACCCGCTCAACCTCTATGTCCTGCTTGGTCTGGCAGTAGCCACCAGCATTGACGCGCTGGCAGTCGGCATCACCTTTGCTTTTCTGAAAATCGCCATAATCACTCCCGCAATTGTTATCGGCGTGATCACATTTCTGATCAGTTTCAGCGGAGTCTATTTAGGCAGGGGTATCGGCAGCCGTCTGGGTTCCAAAATGGAAATATTCGGAGGACTCATACTGATCGGGATCGGGGTCAAGATCCTGCTGCAGCACCTGCTGTAAACCCATAGTCAGACAATTCTCCCGGTTTGGATAAACCTTCCGGTCGCCTGTAGAAATAGCTTCACTAATTCAGTTTCTGCTCAGAATTTATTTATTCCGATTTTATGAAAGTCCCGGCGTGATATTCCTGGAAGGCGAGTTGCAGTTCCTCCTGAGTGTTCATCACGATGGGGCCGCGCCAGGCAACGGGCTCTCCGATCGGTTTTCCTGAGACCAATAGAAAACGCACGCCGTGCTCTATGGTCCTGACGAAAACTGTGTCGCCGTTGTCAAACAGTGCCAGAGTCCTGTTCTCCAAAAGCTTGCCGGAATGCCCTTCCTGAGCAGGTTCGAAGTACCCTGCGCCACCGATCAGATAAGCAAAAACAGTATGATCGGCAGCAGTTTCCATGGTGAATTCCGTATTCGGAGGCACTGTGACATCGAAGTAGGAAGGGTCTGTGATGATGTCTGTGACCGGACCTTTGACTCCATTGACCTCACCGGCGATGACTTTGATGACGACTCCATTGTCCAGAGTCAGGGAGGGGATCTCGCTGCTCAGAATGCCCCGGTAGCGCGGATCCATCATTTTATGGGAAGCGGGCAGATTGGCCCAAAGCTGAAAGCCATACATCCTGCCGTTGGGGTCGCCTTTCGGCATTTCCTGATGAATGATTCCGCTGCCTGCGGTCATCCATTGCACGTCTCCAGCCCCGATCACGCCTTTGTTGCCCATGCTGTCGCCGTGTTCAGCTTTGCCTTCCAGCATATAGGTGATGGTTTCAATGCCCCTGTGCGGATGCCACGGAAAGCCCTTCAGATAGTGCTCCGGCTCATCTGAGCGGAAGTCATCGAGCAGCAGAAAAGGATCGAACATCGGCACTTCATTATAGCCGAAAACTCTTCTCAGGTGAACTCCCGCCCCTTCCAGAACAGGATTGCCATACAATATGTGCTTTATTTTTCTATGCATTAACCTTTCTCCTTTTTAGGCGATATTTCTTTTCTGCCATCCTGATTGATTGTGTCAACCATATTTTTCCCATAAATGCACTACGGTACTATTACTATACCATTACGGTATCAATACGGTAATTAACCGTAATGCTACCGTAATAGTACCGTAATGGT